>ENA-UOOI01001692-UOOI01001692.1-fermentation-metagenome-genome-assembly--contig:-NODE-1692-length-21699-cov-13.258732_pt1 | contig 21699 bp, 30 predicted proteins | sample MGYA00245779_ERZ724027 | MGnify/ENA primary metagenome ERZ724027 (study PRJEB28704, sample SAMN03018318) | fermentation metagenome | biome: anthropogenic terrestrial biome; feature: soil...
GGGGAGCGGCAACTCCCTGGGTGGTGGAATAAAGGAGGCAACTATGAAAAATAAAGTCTATAGAGTTTTAGCCATAATTTGTTTTATAGTGCTCCTTATATTTATTATATCCGGTTTATATCAAAAAAATACTAAAGCAAGTCAAGTTCAATTATACCAAATTTATGTTGTGAAATCCGGAGATACCCTATGGGACATAGCAAAGCAATACACAAGGGGAGATCCAAGAGAACTTATATATCAAATTCGGCAAAGTAATAATTTATCAACTTCTATCATTTATGCAGGGCAGGAGTTAAAGATACCAAGGTAGGTGGACCAATGGATAAAATTCAAGACAAACGGGACTGGCATTTCACTGTGGTAGAGAATGCAATATTATTCAGTACCAAGCTTACTGCTTATGAAAAAGTAACATATGCCATTTTATGCGCTTATGCTAATTCAAAAACTAGAGAATGCTACCCAAGTATTAGGACAATTGCTGAATCATCAGGTATATCCGACAACACGGTAAGAAAAGCAATAAAAGGCCTTGAAGAAAAGGGTTTAATAACTATTGAATACAGGAAGATTGGGGACATGAATAATAGCAACCTGTATACGATTGTTAATATTCCTCAATGGATAATGGATGAATACGAAGCGATTAAAGCTTGCAGTACTTCACCAGATGAGGTAGGTACTTCATCGCCTGAAGTAGGTACTTCACCAAATGAAGTAGGGGTACCTCACGAGATGAACCAGGGTACTTCACCAGATGAGGTAGGTACTTCACCACGTGAAGGGGAACTAGAACCATATAACAAGAACCAATTAACTAGAGATTCTAGTAGTTGTAGTAGCAACGACCTGATAGAAGTAGTTAACCAATATGAAAAATCGGGATTTGGATTACCGGGACAAAATATGATTGACTATTTGAAAAGTGATGTCGAGAAATATGGCAAGGCACGGGTACTTGAAGCATTGGCCGAATCGGACCGAAGAGGAAAACACAGGCTCGATTACGTGGAAGGCATATTGGAAAATTGGCATTCCGACGGGAAAGGAGACGGTAAAGACGGAGGCAGTAGAAGTAGTGATAAACAGAATAAGAAAAAATTTAAAAAAGACTGGTCAAACTTCATGTTCAAAGGAGACCGCGGCGACGGAAGCGGTTGAGAAGAATACATGCCCTAAATGCCATGGAGAAGGGTACATAATAACGCCATCACCGGACGGCACAGCCGACATAGTGCACATCTGCGAGTGCCAGGAGGCGTTAAGATACCGGAAGATGTTAAAAGCATCAGGCATTACGGAGAATTATAGAGAGTTAAGATTTAAAAATTATAAGGTTTATAATCAGCAGACGAATGCTGCAAAGGCCATGGCTGTGGATTACGTAAAGCAGTTTGAGGTTATAGAAGGCAAGAGAAACAACAGTGTTGCGTTTCTTGGGCAAGTAGGGGCAGGTAAAACACACCTGACCATGGCAATAGCAAATGAACTGTATGATGCAGGAATAGGCGTTTTATATATGCCATACAGGACGGCAATTACTGAACTTAAGCAACTTATTCTTGACGAGGAAAACTATCAGAAAAAAATCAGCCAGTATAAAATGGCCCGGGTATTGCTGATAGATGACTTTGCGAAAGGCAACAGGACAGGCGCTGATGTAAATGCGATGTTTGACATAATCAATGACCGGTATTTAAACAATAGGCCCTTCATATTAAGCAGCGAAAAGGATATTGATGGGCTGCTGGAATTTGATGAAGCCGTGGGAAGCCGAATAATTGAGATGAGCAAAGGACATATACAATTATTTACCGGAGCCGAGAACAACTACAGGCTTAGAGGTGCATAAATATGGCTAAATACGAATCTGGAAGGAGGGTGGCAGCATGATTAAATTGGTTATACCGGGCTCACCAATGGGAAAACAGCGCCCAAGGGTAATGAAAAATGGCATAACATATACTCCAGCCAAGACGGTCAACTACGAAACGCTAATCAAAGAGCTATATATTGAGCAGCATTCAGGTGAGCAACTGCAGGGCCCAATACGGATGACAATAGATGCCTATTTTGATATACCAAAGAGTGTATCGCAGAAAAAGCGGAGACATATGTTGAGCGGTCTTGAAATGCCCTGCAAGAGGCCCGACATGGACAATATAGCAAAAATAGTGGCGGATGCCTTAAATAAGATAGCATATCAGGATGACAGTCAGATTGTTGAACTAGCAATCAACAAGCGCTATGCAGAGCAGGCCAGGGTGGAGATTACACTGCAGGAGGTGATTTTGAATGAAAAAGTTAACCATATTTGATAAAGAAACCGGAGAATTGGTTGAGAACAAAGAGTTTTCCGGAGGCTATAACATAACTTACACGAACCTTGAAGATAGCGGGAATTTAAAGCATATCAGAAAATTGGACAATGGAAAATATGATGAGAAGCATTGGATCAAAAATTACATATACAGGCCTATTGCCATTAAGCTTGTTCAGAAATTTGACGAGTTGGACCATATAAGGCCTGAAAGCATCCTTTTCATCGAGGATACAGAATGGGAGCCTAAAGACTTAACAAAGCATCAATGGGTGGCACGTATCAAGCAGGCCAATAAAGAGCTTGAATCAATGACGGGTTATGAGTATGTGATGGAATTAAGGGAGTTTTATACCAGGAATATGACTGCCGAACAAGTAATAGCCCTTATATATCACGAGTTGAGGCATATTGATTTGGATGGCAGGATAATTGAACATGATATTGAGGACTGGGAGAATATGATTGCCACACTTGGAGTCGACTGGAATACGACAAGAGCAGAAATTCCAAACATTTTAAGTGAGGATTTCAATGAATGGGATGAACTCAGGAGGGCCGGCACACAGATAAGCATATTCGACAAGAAAGTTGCAGCCGGCGGTGGAAAGTAAAAAGGGGAAGATAAAATGAATTTTTTAGACCCTGAAAAAATAAAAAAATATGTAAATGATTTAAAACAATTCCAGCAATCAGAAAAAGTACGCAAGGTAAATGAAGCTGAAACATATTGTAAGGGGTATGAAGACGGATTAAATGCCATAGTAAATATGGTTGATTATGACGATTTAAGAACTGATTATTTAAAGTTTAAAGATAAATAAACATCGCGAGATATACTGCAAGCAAGGGGGACTAATATGGATAAAAAACAACTGGGGCAGCTGAGACATCTCAAAACAGAAATAGAACTTTTAAAAAAGCAAATAGGCAGCATAGAGACACGTACCACGTCAGACAGTGTGCAGGCATCTCAAGTTGACTTTCCATACATAGAGTACACAGCAAAAATCGAGGGCGTTGATATGCAGGAATACAGCAGGAAGCTGAGGCGGTTGCAGAGAAAGCTCAATAGAAAAATAGATGAACTTATGGACGCAGCAGAAGAGACGGAAGAGTACATAAATAGCATTGACGATAGTTTGACACGGCAAATACTTTTCCTGCGGTATGTGAACGGTCTGACGTGGGAACAGGTGGCTGCAAGCATAGGGGGAGGGAATACGGCCGACAGCGTAAGGAAGGTGTCAGAAAGATTTTTAGAGAATTAAAGTTGTCCGTTTTGTCCGTTTTTAATGTATTACAATGGTATTGTAAAAGAATGCGAAAAAGATAGTCCCCTATGAAGTACACCCTATATGTTAAGACAAAGTAGCTAACATTTGAAGGTGTACTTTTTATATTTGGAGTTTATAAACAGATAAACCAGTTATGGCAGGTGAGGTGATATGAAAAAGAGAAAATTAACAGAAAAACAGGAAAGGTTTATTGATTATTATATAGAGTTAGGAAATGCAACAGAATCAGCAAGGAAGGCAGGATATAGCGAAAGAAGTGCTAAACAAATTGGAAATGAAAACCTTACTAAACTTGACTTTTTTATTAAAGAAAGGCTTAAAGAGCTTGAAGATGAAAGAATAGCCAAAGCAGACGAAGTCCTTAAATATCTTACCGCTGCAATGAGGGGAGAGATAAAAGAGGAAGTTGTGGTGACTGAAAATATGGGAGACTTTACAAGTAAAGCTAGGGTGGTAAAAAAACAATTGTCAGCCAAAGAGAGAATAAAAGCAGCTGAATTGATCGGCAAAAGATACTCCTTATTTACTGATAAGATAGACATAGAAGGTGATGTAGGAGTAACAATAATAGATGATATAAGCAGTGATGAAGATGAAGAAAATTAGATTATCAGATTTAATAGCACCAAGTTTCTATAGCATTCATGAGGATATAAAAAACAGCAAATATACGCATTATTGGCTTAAAGGTGGTAGGGGCAGCACAAAATCATCATTTGCTGCGATACAAATCATATTGGGTATGATTAAAGATTCACAGGCTAACGCTATTGGTTTGCGAAAAGTGGGATTATATCTGAAGGAGAGCGTCTATGAACAGCTTATATGGGCTATTGATGCATTGGGTGTTACTCAATATTGGGAAATTAAAGTTAGCCCAATGGAACTGACATATATCCCTACAGGTCAAAAGATACTATTCCGCGGGGCCGACAAACCCAAGAAAATCAAGTCTACAAAACTACGTAAAGGCTATTTTAAATATATCTGGTATGAAGAGACTGACGAATTCAATGGTATTGAGGAAATCAGGAATATTAATCAATCCCTAATGCGTGGAGGCAAGGAATTCGTTGTTTTTTATACTTTTAATCCGCCGAAAAGCGTTAAATCATGGGTAAATGAAGAAGTATTAGTTGAACAACCCGATAAAAAGGTACATCATAGCACTTATTTAACTGTTCCCAAGAGGTGGCTGGGGGAACAGTTTTTAATTGAGGCAGAACATCTAAAGGATAAAAATGAGAATGCCTATAAACACGAATATTTAGGTGAAGTTACTGGCACGGGAGGAGAGATATTTACCAACGCCACTATACGCAAAATTACTGATGAAGAGACACAGAAATTTGAACATATCAAGAGGGGCATTGACTGGGGTTATGCAATAGATCCGTTTGTATACGTCAAATGCCATTACGATAAAACCCGACGGAGGTTATATATATTTGATGAGATATACAAAGTCGGCCTAAGCAATCGAAAGGCTGCGGAAATGATAAAAAAGCAAGATCCAAACCACCAAACCATTGTGGCTGATAGTGCAGAACCAAAATCTATAGCAGAAATGAAAACTTACGGAATTAAAATTAAAGGGGCAAAAAAAGGCCCTGACAGCGTGGACTACGGAATTAAGTTTTTACAGGACTTAGAAGAAATAGTAATAGATATAGACAGATGCCCAAATGCGGCGAGGGAATTTCTAAACTATGAATTAGAGAAAAACAAGGATGGCAATTTTAAGGCCGAATTTCCGGATAAGGACAATCACACTATAGACGCCGTAAGATATGCATTAGAGGATGATATGAGAAATGGGGGATTAAGAATACTTAAATAAAGCAGGTGATAAATTGTTTAACTTTAAAGATTTGTTTAATAGCCAAGTTAACATGATGTCAACAGAGGATATATTGCTAAACGAAATAGAAGAATTCAACGGCTCTGATAGAAGGTCCTGGATGATAACCGGGGATAAGTATTACAGGGTAGACAATGATATAAACAACAGAAGAATGATACGGCATACCGAAGATGGCACTATTGAGGATAAAACAAAAGCCAACAATAAACTTTCCCATGGTTTTGCCAAAAACTTAGTAGATGAAAAGATAGCATACCTCCTTACAAAACCTTATTCGCTGCAATGTGATAATGAAGAATATATTAATAAAGTAAAAGATGTATTAGGCAAATACTTTCAATATACGCTTTCAAACCTTGGCAACGAGGCAAGCAATAAAGGCATTGCATGGCTATATGTGTACGTTGATGAACAGGGTAAATTCAAAACAATGCTGATACCGTCAGAACAGTGTGTACCTTTATGGAAGGACAATGTTCATACTGAATTAGACGGGATGATTAGGTATTATCTTGTGACAGTATATGAAGGCAGAGAGAAAAAGCAAATTACCAAAGTAGAATATTATACAGCAAATGAAATTAATTTTTATGTATTAAGAGATAAGCAATTAATAAGAGACATAGAAACAAACGAAGGAGGGCCTATAGCTTATTACAAGAAGGGTGAGGAATGGCGTTCATGGGGTAAGGTGCCTTTCATACCCTTTAAAAACAACAGGATAGAATATCCTGATATAAGATTTATAAAATCCCTTGCTGATGACTATGACAAGTCAAGGTCTGATGTATCGAATTTTATAGAAGATGTCAAAAACCTTATATTTGTGTTAAAAGGTTACGGAGGGCAAGACTTATCTCAATTCATGCGGGACCTTAATTATTATCGTGCCATTCTGATAGATGATCCAGAATCTGGCGGGGTAGACACTCTTAATCCCAAAATGGATATAGAAGCTGCAAAGGAACATTTTGAGCAACTGAAAAGGGACATAAACGAATTCGGCGGAGGGATTACTAAGGACCTTGATAAGTTCGGCTCGTCTCCTTCAGGAGTAACTTTAAAATTCTTGTATGAGGGATTGGATCTAAAGTGTAATCACTTGGAAGTAGAATTCAAACAAGCCTTTGAGCAGTTATTATATTTTGCGAATATCTATTTAGCAGAAACAGGGCAAGGAAGTTACCAAAATGAAGATGTAGATATTATATTCAACAGAGATGTGGCGATAAACGAGAGCCAGACCATTACGGATTGCCAGAACAGTAAAGGAATTATAAGCAACAAGACCATAATAGCTAACCATCCATATGTAAAGGACGTGGAAGAAGAGATTAAGCAGATTGAAAAGGAGAACAAGACAGACGAGCCTCCAATGTTAAACGATAACCAAGCAGGTGAAGAATAATGCCTGATAAGTCATACTGGGAAAAGCGCCAGGAGCAAAAATATCTTGCCGGTGAGATGAAACTTAAGGAGTATTATAAAAGTCTTGAGAAGTCATTCGAACAATCAAAGAAAGAAATTCAATCTGTTATAAATGATTTCTACATAAGATACATGAATGAAAACAAAGTTTCTTATGCAGATGCTCAAAAGCTGCTCAGCAGGGCTGAAATAGGAAACCTGAAAGACTTTATAGCCAAGGTAAACGAAAATATGGGTAAGTATAACCTTGAGCTTAACAATATGTCCATTAAAGCCAGGATAACGAGGTATCAGGCACTTGAAAAACAGATAGATGCCTTGCTGCAGGAGCTGTATTTCATAGATTATCAATATCAAGGGGAAGATGCCTTGAAGGATGTTTATTCAGATGCGTATTATAGGACCTGGTTCAATATAGACCAATACCATGGGTTTCATCAGGAATTTGCGCAAGTAAATCCTCATACTGTAGAGGAATTAATTAAATATCCTTTTAACGGAGCTGATTTTTCTACTCGGATATGGAAACAGAAAGACCATATGCTGCAGCAGTTGAATGAATCTATTACGACTATGTTGGTGCAAGGCAAGAATCCAAGTACTCTAAGTAGAGATTTTGCCAAGAAATTTGGTACTAAAGAATATGAAGCATACAGGCTGTTGCATACTGAAAGCAGTTTTATTATGGAGCAGGCAAGCCAAAGAGCATATGAAGAGGATGGAGTTAAGAAATATCAATGGCTGGCAACATTGGATTTAAAGACTTGTGAAGATTGTGGCCCACTTGATGGGAAAGTATTTGATGTAGGTAAAGGAATTACCGGGGAAACACTTCCTCCTAAACATTGTTTTTGCCGCTGTACGACTGTACCATATTATGATGACGATGATACTTCAGGCGATACGAGGGCAGCACGGGATCCGGTTACAGGCAAGGGTTATGAAGTTCCTGCAGATATGAATTATACCGAATGGCATAAGGAATATGTTGAAAGCAATCCTGCTGCTGTGATGGCTGAAAAGAAGTGGAAGAATAGGCATGGCGATAGGGCTCAATATGAAAGATACAAGGAGGTTTTAGGAAAAGATATACCGAAAAATTTTGATGGTTTCCAGAATTTGAAGTATAATAACAATGAGGAATGGAGACTTACAAAATATAATTATAAGCTACAAAACAGCGTACAATCCAAAAAAAGTAGCCCTTTGGATAATTATGATAAATTATATATAGCTGATGAAAAATACACAGGTTATTTGTTTAATCCAGATAATACAGAAGGGTATGCAAAAGGTAAGGCATTTACAAGCAGGTTAGGTTATGATATCAACAATTATAAAAAACTGGATAAACTGATAAAAAGTAATATTGGGAAATATCCAGCTACTAGCAGTGGAACTAATAAATACGGCGAAAAATTTGAAGTTAATATGGTTTTAAGAGGATTGACAGATAAACAGGCCAAAGTAAAAGCCGGTGTAATGGTTGAAAAGGATATTGAAATGCCAAAATTGACAACAGTGTTTATTGATAAGTTAAAGGAGAGTGATTAGATTATGGATATAAAAGAATGTGATATTATCCGTCTAAAGGACGGAAGAGAGGGGACTGTGTTGGGTATATGGTCAGAAGGCAAAGCTTTTGAAGTTGAACTTGAAGCACCTGAAACTGAAACCGTAGAAATAGATCAAATTGAAAGAGTAATATATAAAGCATAATGCCATCTATCATGTATAACGGTAGGCGGTATTATTTTATCTATTATAAAAAGAGAAATACATAATCCTTATGGACAAGTGCAGATTAATATTATAAACATGGAGGAGTACAATGAGTGACGAGAAACTTACCTTTGATGAGTTTAAAAAAACTAACGAGTAAACAGAGGAATGTGGCCTATAAGTATATGTCTGAAGATTATAATTTTTAGGGGGTGTTAATATGGATAATTTCAAAATTATTTATAAGATATTAAAAATACTTGAAAAAGCCATGGATTATGATGAATTTGATACAAAACTTATTTCTGCAGAAACTTTAGGAATATCCCAAAACAGATGGGAAGCTATTATGGTTATGCTCCAAGATGAAGGATACATTGAAGGTGTATCCTATGTTAAAAGCATGGGAATGCGTGGAGTAAAACTTATAGATTTAAAAATAACATTAAAAGGGCTTGAATACCTTGAAGAAAATTCATTTATGAAAAAGGCTGCAAACTTGGCTAAAGGAATTACAGATTTAATACATTAAAAAGCACTTACTAAATAAAAATAATAAGTGCTTTTATTATGCTTAAATATGAAGTTTATGGATAAGGCATCCATAAATTCTAAAGAAGTAAGACTATTAAGATTTTGGATAGTCTTTTTTATTACTCTTTTTGGTATTTATGAGTATAAACTGAAAGAACCTAAAACAGGCACAGACCTGTATAAAAATGTATGGAGGGATGAATAAATGGATTGGTTAAAGGAATTATTGAAAAAGGCAGGCATAGACGAATCAAAGATTGACGGAATAGTTGGAGATATCAGCAAAGAAATACCTAAGTATTTTATGCCTAAGGATAAATACAACGAGGTATCAGAGGCTAAGAAACAGCTTGAGACAGACATTAAAGAACGAGATAAACAGCTTAAAGACTTAGGAGAAAAAGCTAAGGGCAATGAAGACTTAGAAAAGCAGATAAAGGAATTACAGGAGACGAACAAAAAGGCTACCGGAGATTATGAGGTTAAGATTAAAAACATAACTCTTGACAACGCTATCAAATTAGCTTTAAAGGACAATAAAGCCAAATACGATGATTTACTTATGAGTAAATTTGACAGAGAAAAATTAAAAATCAAAGAGGACGGAACTGTAGAAGGTTTGGACGAACAAATAAAATCTTTAAAAGAAGGATATAAGGATTTATTTGAGCAGCCATTAGGAGGGATAAGTCCCAACGACAAAGGAGATAGTTCAGCCCCTGCAGGAGTGGACCAGATAACAAAAACAATACAACAAAATTTAGGATTATAAAAGGAGTGTGTAAATAATGCCACTAGCAAACAATTTGGAGTTTGTAAAGATATTTATGCAGCTATTAGATAAACAGGTAATAGCTCAAGCTACATCCGGATGGATGGAAGCCAACGCAGGGCAGGTAAAATATAATGGTGGGAATGAATGCAAGATCCCAGTGCTGGATATGGATGCATTAGGCGATTATGACAAGGTTAACGGTTTTGCCGATGGAGCAGTGACGCTTACTTATCAGACAAAAACTCTTACCCAAGACAGAGGTAGAACGTTTCAATTAGACAGAATGGATGTAGATGAAACAAACTTTGTAGCAACAGCATCAAATGTTATGGGGGAATTTCAGAGAACCCATGTAATTCCTGAAATAGATGCTTATAGATATTCTTCTATAGCGACACAGGCAATAGCTAAAAGTGCAGCAGTAGGAGGTTATACACCTGCAGCAGCAGATATATTATCCAAAATAAAAGAAGACATATACGCAATATACGATGTAGCAGGAGAGGTGCCTTTGATTATCACTATGAATATGACTGTAGCTGCTATTTTGGAGAATTCAACAGAGTTAGCTAAACAATTAAACGTAATTGATTTCACCCAGGGAGAAGTTAAAACTTCCGTAAAAGGTATAGACAATAACCCGATTATAAAAGTACCTTCCATGAGAATGAAAACAAAATATGTATTCTATGACGGCAAAACTACAGGTCAAACAGGAGGAGGGTTCGTGCCTGATGAAACAGCTAAGAATATAAACTGGATCATATGTCCGAGAACTGCTCCTATAGCTGTATCTAAAACTGATAAGATAAGAATATTTGAGCCGGATGCTAACCAGAAAGCTGATGCATGGAAACTTGACTATAGAAAGTATCACGATTTATGGATTAAGGATAATCAATTCAAGACCATTCGGGTAAATATTAAAGAAGCTTTGGCTTAAGGAGTGATGATAATATGATTAAGTTAGAAAAGCTGAATGTAGTTAAGATAGTGGATACAGAAGAGAAAAAGGAAAAGTTAATCAATAAAGGGTTCAAAGAGGTAAAGGAAGAAAAACCAACTAATAAGAAGGCTGCTAAATAGTGGCCTTCTTAATTTTAGGCAGGTGATTATATGTCTATAGATGAAATGGTTATAAAAGTAAAAGAAAATTTGAAGATTGATGATACTTCAAAAGATTTAATTATAAAAGACGTAATTCAGGAAGTCCTAAATTACTGTAATTTAAAAGAACTGCCTATTGAGTTAGAACCATTTATTCGAAAAAAGGTCCAAAATATAATAAATTATGAGGCTGAAAATGGTAATTCCTCTGTATTTGATATTAAATCAATTAAAGAAGGAGATACATCTATTACCTATAACGTAGATGATAAAACCTCTAAGGAGACCATTTATGGGCTGTCTGATAGGGATATGAAAACCCTAAGGCCATTTAGGAGGCTGAGACAATGAATCCTCTTGAAAGGCTTTGGCGAGATAGAATGGATATCTATAGATGGATTGATGTAGTGGAAGGCGGGATTACAAAAAGTAAAGAAGAATTAATTCATGAGGGTGTCAAATGTCAGTATAGCAAGGGCTCTTTGGCTGACACAGGTCCTGATGGAATACCCACTATAGTAAATTCCTACACTTTGTTTTGTAACTTAGACGCAGATATTCAGGAGGGTGATAAGGTTATAGTTACTCAAAGGAATGGCAGGCAGGTAACCTTATCTGTTGGAGAAGGATTCCCATATTCAAATCATATGGAATTCTCCGTAAAAAGAAGTGGTACAGCATGAGTTATAATTCGAGCAGCAATTACAGGCGCAATAAGGCCTTTATTGACCAGTACCGTAAAGAGCTTAAATCTATGCTTGGCGATATATCGGATATTGATGTGAAAGTATTAAATAAAGCTGTAAATATCGGATTGGCTGATGTAAGGAGGAATACTCCTGTTGTTAGTGGGTTCATGCGTAAAAGCTGGATTGTTTCTCATGCAATCAAATTAAGAGATGGGGCTGTTAAACTTTTGATGAATTCAACCTATTATAGTTCCTATGTGAATTATGGCCATAGGATTGTAAATAGGAATAGAGAAACTATAGGCTGGGTCCCGGGTCAGTTTATGCTTGAAAAAGCTATTAGTAAAGCAGAAAAAACAATGAAGCAGGAGTTTGAAAAAGAGGTTGAGAGGGTGAACAGAGAACATGATAAGTGATATAAAGCAGGCCATAGTTAATAAACTTTTAGAGCTATATCCGACTTATACGATTTATGATGGAGATGTCCCTCAAAACTTTAAAACGCCTTCTTTCCTAATCACTCTTTTTGATCAAGATTACAGTAAAAGGATGAATTCAAAGTTTAAGAGTCTGCTATCCTTTGATATAGCTTATTTTAGCGATAAAAAAATCACAGAGATTAAAAACGATTGCCACAGAGTGCAATTAGATATATTAAGGTCGTTTGATCTGATTGGGACCTTTAGGGCCCAAAACAAACAGGCAACAATAACAGATAATGTGCTGCACGTAACCTTTGATGTGAACTATTCAGAGATGAAAGTTGAAACATCAACGCCTATGCGTACGCAGCAAACTAATACAAATATATAAAGGAGTGAGAATATGGCAGGAACATGGGAAAGCCAAAACAAAATACTTCCCGGGGCCTACTTGAATTTTAGAACGAATGCTCCACTTTCAATTACTCCGGGAGACAGGGGAACGGTTGTTCTTCTACAGGAAATGAGCGTAGGAGCTGCGGGGAAGATATACGAAATAACGGCTACCGATGCAAGCGAGTATCCGGAAGGTGTTACCGCTGCAGATAAACTGCTTACAAATGAAGCTTTAAAAGGCGCCAAGACGGTACTTCTATACAATTTAGGCACTGCACATACAGCTGAGATTATTACTGCAGCTTTAGCTAAATTAAAAACAATATCATTCAATGCACTTTGTTATCCTTATGACGGGACAGGGTACGAAGAAAACAAGGCTGCAATCAAGTCATGGATTGATGCTATGCGCAATGATGAAGGAGTAAAAATACAAGGAGTAATGGCTAATTATGAAGCTGATGATGAGGCAATAATTAACGTTGCACAGGGGGTAAAATTATCTGATGAGACAGAGCTAACACCTGCGCAAACTACCGCATGGGTGGCAGGGCAGACGGCAGGAGCGAATATAAATAAGTCAAACACCGGACAGAATTATATAGGAGCCATTGATGTAGTGCCGAGGATGGCAAAAACGGAGATGGAAGCAGCAATAACAGCCGGCAAGTTTATATTCAAAGTGGACACCGCTCAGAACGTTACAGCTGTGTATGATATTAACTCTTTGACTACTGTTACGGCAGATAAGGGGAAGCAGTTTAAGAAAAATAGAGTAGTTAGAACGCTGGACAGCATTAACAATGATATAACTACAATATTTGAATCGAACTATGTAGGCAAGATTAACAACAACCCTGATGGCAGGTCCCTGCTAAGGGCGACGCTTATTGAATATTTCAACGAACTTCAAAGAATAAATGCAATCCAGAATTTTACGGCCGAAGATGTAACTGTTTCAGCAGGCACCGATTCAGATGCAGTTGTAATTGACTGTTATATTCAGCCGGTTGATAGTGTTGAAAAGATGTATATCACAATTAGTTTGTCTTAAAGGAGGGATAAGATATGGCAGATAATTATACAAGGCTTGCTGACACTATATCTTCAAAGGAAGGCAAAGCCTATATAACAATTAATGGTGAAAACAGGGAGCTGTTTGAAATATCAAAGTTGACTGCGCAACTTGAACTTAATATCCAATCCCGAAACATGTTGGGGCATAGAATGACTCAGCATAAAGTCACTGGTGCTGAAGGAACCGGCTCCATGACGATGTATTTTATGAATAGTGATATGTTGAGGCTTGCCATTCAGTATATCAAGGAAGGCAAATATGGGGGGCTTAAGCTGCAGGTCCGTAATGAAGATGAGCAATCTACTATAGGAGCACAGGAAGTTGTACTGCTGAACGTATTGCTTAAGACTGTTCCTATAACCACGCTTGATGACCAATCCGATGACCCCATTACAATTGATACGGATTTTACATTTGATGATATAGAGGGATTGAGCTATTTTGATTTGCCGGAGAGCTATAGATAATTAGGAAAAATCTTCCCTTTTCTGATATAATTATGTTGTATATATTTATTAGGAGGGGGAGGAGCTTTATGGGATGGTTAATTGCATCTGTTTTTTGTGGAATTGAAGTATTTGTGGGAATTGGCATGACTATATCGGCAAGCAAGGATAGTATGAGTGAAGTTATAATTTCACTCATAGTAACTGCTTTTTTTGGTTATTTGAGTTATTGTTTCATGAAAAAGTATAAAAAATACAAGAGCAATAAAGGCGGCAGTAATAAAAATGATGTTAGTTTTGATGATACGGAAACTAATAATGTCCCAATAAAAAAGAAACCTAAAGGGTACAGATGCTTAACCGCTGTGGTAGGATTCCTTATTTTCGCAGCGATATTGGGAGCTATATTCGGTAGCGGCGACAAACAGATAGCAAAACCAGAAAAAGTATTGTCAGAAGAGAATACTAAGACACAAGCTTTAGAGTTTGATGAACGGGCTTGGAATGATTATTTAGTAATGTATAAAAATCATAATGATTTCATGGCAGCTTTAGGGCATTATTCAGACGGAAATATATCAGATGTGGATTTTTATGATTATTGTAAAAACATAGAAAAAATTTCAGCAGAAGCTTCTTTGAATTTTGAATATGGCGTAACAAAAGACGAAAAAGAATATTTAGCAACATTTGAGGTTTGGGCTCTTGCGCATCAACAAGCAGCAAAAGATCTCATGAAATACATGGATTCAATGCAAACGAAAGATTTATCTAAGGCTAAAGAAAATGTTGAGAGGGCCCAAGAAGCAGCTATTACGATTGCTAAAAATAGAGTAGTTTTATTAAAAAATATAGGATTAACCGAAGATGAGATAAATAAAAAAATTGATGAAGGGATGGCTCAGATAGAAAATCTTGATAAAGAATAAGATTTAATTTTTTTAGAAGAAAAGCAAATATACACAAGTATGTGATAGCGAAAGCGCCCTTAATAGGGTGCTTTTATATTTACAAAAAATAAAATAAAAGGAGAGAGATAATTCATGAGTTCATTAAATGCATTTCTAAATCCTATACAAGTGGAGAACAAAGAGGTGGTAGTTTCAAATAGGTTTCAAGAGAATGGTAAGCCGGTTCCCTTTGTAATAAGGCCAATCACTCAAAAAGAAAACAAACAATTAATTAAGAAGTATACAAAAAGAGATAAAAAGGGAAATGAAATCTTTGATCGTGCTGAATATGTTCAAGCATTGACTGCAAGTGCAGTTGTATTTCCAGATCTAAAGAATAATGAGCTTCAACAAAAATATGGGGTGTTAGGAGAGAGTGCATTATTAGCGTCCATGCTTTATGCGGGAGAATATGCGGAGCTAGCTCAAGCGGTGCAAGAACTGAGTGGACTTGATACGGATATTAATGAGGATATAGAGGAAGCAAAAAACTAATAGAGCAAGGCGATGCAGAGTTTGTTCTGGCTCATTTTGCCTTGCAAAAGTTACACATACTGCCTTCTACTTTAGCTAATATGAGTGATAGAGAGAAGGCTTTTATTTATGCAAGTATACAGGTTAGAGCTGAAAATGAAAAAAGAGAATTATCGAAAATAAAAGCGAAGGGAGGTAAGCGATAATGGCGACATTGAAGGCAATGTTTAAATTATTTGATGGATATTCAGTCACTATTGATAAGATAAACCGGGGCACTGATGCGGCTACGGATAAGATCATAAGGGCTAGTAGAGGCACTGATGAATTTAATAATAAGCTTGCAGCAACGGGTGCAAGTGCAAATACAGCTTTTAATGGCTTAAAAAAGCTGGTAGGTGCATTTTTGAGTCTGGCGGCGCTCAAGAAGGGTATGGATATCACAGATGAATATATAAATACTGCCTCAAGATTGAGCCTTATTAATGACGGCTTGCAAACTCAGGCAGAACTTCAAGATAAAATATTTGCTGCCGCTGACCGGGCAAGAGGGTCGTATTCAGATATGGCAGATGCAGTGGCTAAAATGGGATTATTGGCTGGAGATGCTTTTGGCTCTAACGATGAATTAATTGCTTTTACTGAGCTGATGCAGAAATCTTTTAAAATTGGTGGCGCCGATACTGCCATGCAACAGGGAGCAATGAGGCAGTTAACCCAAGCAATGGCATCCGGCAGGTTACAGGGTGATGAGCTCACATCTATAATGGAAAATGCATCAATGATGTACGATGCTATCGCAAAGTACACTGGTAAATCTAAAGGTGAACTAAAGGAAATGGGTTCACAAGGGAAGATTACGGCTGATATTATTAAAAATTCTATGTTTATGGCTGCTAATGATATTAATACGAAATTTGAGACTTTGCCCATAACCTTTGGTGATATATGGAACAAAATAAAAAGAGACTCATTAAAAGCGTTTGAACCAGTCATGCAGAAAATAAACAGGCTAATTAATACTGATAAATTCAAGGCCACAATTAATGGATTAATGAACGGATTAAAATTTGTTGCAAATACTATTGGAAATGCTATTGACACTGCTTCAAGACTTGGAACGTTCATATCCGATAATTGGTCAATGATCGCACCTATTATTTGGGGTATCATAGGAGCGTTAGTTGTTTATAATGCAACCATGGGCATTGCGTGGTGGACTACCATTAAAGATACTGCTGCCAAGGTAGCGCATACCGTTGCATCATGGTTAGAAACAGCGGCGATTTTAGCATTGATTGCAGCACAAGACGGATTAAACGTTGCATTAGCAGCATGTCCATTAACTTGGATTATCACTGGGATTATCATATTAATTACATTGTTTTATGCAGCGGTTGCAGCAGTTAATCGTTTTGCAGGAACAACAATAAGTGCAACTGGGACAATTGCTGGAGATTTAATGGAAGTATCGGCTTTTGTTGGGAATCTTTTTGTTGGGTTATGGAGCTTAATTCTTGACATAGCAGCTTCTATTTGGAATGTGGTGGCAACGCTTGGAGAATTTTTTGCCAATATATTTGTTGACCCATTAAATTCCGCAGTAAGATTATTTGCAGGAATGGCTGATTCTGTACTCGGAATACTTGAGGGTATTGCTTCAGCTATTGATACGATATTCGGTTCAAATTTGGTTGCTGCAGTTAGTAAATGGAGAAATGGGCTTAAAGGGTCTGTTAATGGTTTAGTAGGAGAAGCTAAGATAAAAATACCGAGGCTGGATACAAGCTCTTTAAAACTTGATAGATTTGAATATAGTACTGCATGGGATAAAGGATATAATTGGGGCAAAGGCGTAGAAAATAAAATTTCATCACTTGCAGGATTACTAACAGGGACAGGGGACTTTGGTAAGGATCTGGGTACTTACGTCAATCCTGTGGCAGTTAAAGGCACCGGCAAAGATGGCGCTGTAAAAGTTGATATGTCTGATGAAGATTTAAAATACCTTCGAGATATTGCAGAGAGGGATTATATAAACAAATTCAGCACTGCAACATTAGCGCCAAACATAACCGTACAGTTTGGCGATGTACACGAAGAGGCGGACGCAAACAAGGTCGCCGGCAGGATAAAGAAGATCCTTCAAGAAGAGATAGCAACAGCAGCGGAGGGGGCATATTAAATTATGAGTGGATATGCAGTATTTTTCGATAAAGATAATGCAACCTATAGACTTCCGGTGAACCCTGAGCAGATAGAGACCTCTACCACACAAGCAAATGAGAAATATGAGATATTAAAACTGGGACAAATAGCAGTGCCTACACATATGGAACTGCGGGAATATAGCTTTGAGTGTGAATTTCCTCATGCTACTTTGCATTATGTTGAAACATCAAATGAATTTAAGAGTCCTGACTATTATTTGAATCTGTTTAAAAATTGGAGAGATAAATTAGCGCCAGTAAGATTTATTGCAAGTAACGGCATAGGCAATGATATAAATACACTTGCCCTGATTGAGGAGCTTACCATAACGGAAAAAGCAGGAGAAGAAGGAGACAAATATGTATCTTTCAAGCTGCTTGAATACAAAGAATTCGGAAAGAAAACAGTCGTTGTTACGATACCCTCGCCAACAGCAGCAACCGTGGCAGCGGTAAAAAAGGAAGCACCCAAAGTACAAACGAGTCCTAAAAGCACTGGATCCTATATCGTACAATCTGGGGACACGCTCTGGGCAATAGCCAAGAAGTACTATGGTAATGGAGCACAATACCCCAAAATATATAATGCCAATAAGGATAAAATAAAAAATCCCAATCTTATATATCCCGGCCAAAAGCTAACCATTCCGAATTAGAGGTGCTGCATATGGCAAACATGGAATTTTTAGTTGAAGTCAACGGGCAGATATATGAAATCAGTGAGCTTATTAAAGATATATCCTATACCGATAGGCTCAATGACGGCTGTAGCAAGCTTGAATTTTCATATATAGACGATGACCTTAAGATACAAAACGGCAGCGTTGTAAGGTTTAATTATAATGATACAAGTATATTCTATGGCTATGTATTCAAGCATGGCTCAAATAAGAAAAAAGAAATATCCGTAACGGCATATGACCAGATTAGATATTGCAAGGCTAAAGATACAATTAGGGTAGAAAATAATACGGCAACAGATTTAATAAAGAAAATGTGCAATTACTTTGGACTTAAAACAGGTACACTGACAGATACCGGATATGTCCTTCCCACCAAGGTTCAAGATGATAAAACATGGCTTGACATCATCTATGGAGCAGTAAGTGATACATTGACTAATACCGGCAAGTGGTTTGTTTTGCGGGATGAATTTGGGGGCATTTCTCTTAGAAATCTTACTGAGTTGCAGCTTAATCTTATTCTGGGTGATGAGAGCCTTGTTTATGATTATGACTACGAAAAGTCTATAGACGATGATTTTTACAACCGTATAAAATTGGTTAGTGGAAACGAAAAAACAGGGAAAGCGGATGTTTATATGCCTTATGACAGTGCATCAATAGAAAAGTACGGGCTGCTGCAATATTATGAAGTACTGGATAAGAATTATAATCCCTCACAAGCTAAGTCAAAGGCTGATAACTTATTAAAGCTTTATAACAGAGAGGTTGAAACTTTAAGCTTAAAGTGCTTGGGGGACGTAAGGATTAGAGCAGGTTCAAGTTTTTATGGACAAATTTCAGATATAGCTTTAAATAAAAGGCTTATAGTGAAATCTATAACCCATGAATTTCTACCGATTTATGTGATGGATGTGGAAGTGATGATATGATAAATGAAATCAAAACTATAGTTCAAAATTATCTAAGCAATGCTAAATTATGCAGCCTTGCGTTAGGTACAGTAGAAGCCGAAGGCGTAAGAATAAGCGATAAATTGGTCGTTCCCATGGAGCTTATAAGTGGTAACTTAAAAGACTTTGTTAAGCCGGGGGATAAAGTAAAGTTAATTAGGAACAATGGTGGCCAGGAGTTTTATATTGTTGAAATTATCGGCTTTACTCCTGTTACCAAAGACAGGACAGTCACGATCGAGCCAATAACAGTAACTGAAGGTATGACAATATCTAGTTTCAAAGTAAAGGGTGTGAGCAAATGATAACACCAGAAGCATCCATTGACGTTGAGCTAGTTCCTGAAGAAGAAATCGAAACAAGCAAGACATACAAATTAAGTGAAAAAATACAAGGCTTTGTTGATGGATTGGAAGCAGTAAAGCAAGCTATATATAAGGTACTCAGCACAGAAAAATATGAGTATCCGATATATAGCTTTTCTTATGGAATTGAGCTTGAAAGTCTCATCGGAAAAGATAGGGATTACGTCAAGATTGAGCTAAAACGGCGAATTCAGGATTGCCTGCTGGAAGATGAAAGGATTACAAGTGTGGATAATTTTCAATTTACGGATAATGGAGATTCTTTATTTTGCACCTTCGATGTAACAAGTATTTATGGCTCCTTAACCGTTTCAAGAGAGGTGACAGCCTAATGTTTGAGGATATGACTTACGAAAATATATTGAATGATATGCTAAGCCGGGTCCCATCCGACGTAGATAAGCGTGAAGGCTCTGTTATCTATGATGCTATTGCTCCTGCTGCTTATAAATTAGCGGAAATGTATTATCAGTTGAACAATTTCATCGATCTTGTTTCAGGTGATACTGCAGTTGGCGAATATCTTGACAGGGTAGTAGCAGATTACGGTATAACAAGAAAGCATGCTATATATGCGGTCAGAAAAATAGAAACTACTGGAGCGGTTAGTATCGGTACGAGATGGGGAATACAAGGCGTTACATATACTATTACAGAACTTATAACTGCTAACCGATATAAGGCTAAATGTGAGCAACCTGGAGAGATAGGGAATCAATATTCGGGAACTCTAGATAATATTGATAATATATCCGGAGTTACCGCAATATTGACCGACATAATTATTTCCGGAGAGGAAGAGGAAACAGATGATAACCTAAGGGCAAGATTTTATGATCAAATACAATCTCCATCAACTTCAGGTAATGCTGATAATTATAAAAAGTGGGCTTTGGAAGTACCGGGAGTCGGAGATGCAAAGGTATTCCCGCTTTGGAACGGAAACGGAACCGTTAAGGTCCTGGTTATAGATGAAAACATGGCGATAGATCCGGACCTGCCAATAAAAGTACATGATTATATCGAAACAGTGCGTCCGATCGGCGCAACAGTGGCGGTGGAAAGTCCAGAAGAAAGAGTAATAGATGTATCTGCCAATATTGAACTGGATGGGTCCAAAACACTTAATGAAGTCATAGCTGCTTTTACAAGCGCGTTTACAGAATATCTTAAGAGCACGGTATTTGAGACATATACGGTTAGCTATGCACGAATTGGGAGTATCCTGCTTGCAACAGAGGGCATTGAGGATTACACCAACCTGCTTGTGAATAGCGATACAGCAAATATTACAATTGGTGATGAGGAAATGCCAATAGCTGGAACAGTGGCTCTATCGGAGGCGGTATAATTATGGATTTGATGAATTTACTGCCGGATTACTACAAGGGCAATAAGACCATGGAAGAACTGCAAGAAATCATTACGGATAAAGCAAATGAGCTGGCCGAAAACTTTAATGAAACCATTGACCAGTGTTTTGTTAACACAGCCACAGCTTTACTGGACAGGTATGAAAAGATCTATGGTATCCAAGCTGATGTGTCCAAGTCCAATGAATTTAGACGCGAGCGTATCAGAGCGAAGATAAGAGGCATTGGAACGGTTACCAAACAAATGATTGAAGTTGTAGCCAAGTCATACAGCAATGGAGAAGTTGAAGTTATTGAAAATCCTGCAGATTATAGTTTTAAAATCAAATTTGTGGGGACACGAGGAATTCCGGCCAATATGGCTGATTTGACCTTGACGATTGAAGAAATCAAGCCAGCGCATTTAGCTTATACATTTGAGTTTACCTACATTACTTGGGCCGAATTTGACAGCTACAATCGCACTTGGGATGCATGGGATGCGCTAAATCTTACGTGGGATGAATTTGAAACATATAGGGAGGCGGTATAATGCCGGGAGGAGGAGGCGGTACAATGCCGAGTGAAAATAAAACAGTAAATTATGGTCTCAATCAATGGCAAGGGAAT
>ENA-UOOI01001693-UOOI01001693.1-fermentation-metagenome-genome-assembly--contig:-NODE-1693-length-21696-cov-34.050829_pt1 | contig 21696 bp, 21 predicted proteins | sample MGYA00245779_ERZ724027 | MGnify/ENA primary metagenome ERZ724027 (study PRJEB28704, sample SAMN03018318) | fermentation metagenome | biome: anthropogenic terrestrial biome; feature: soil...
ATATGCCTTCGGCAAAATATCAAGTTAGTTTGTCTTGATATCCCGCTCTATATAACAAAAGCGGACAGAATAATCTGTCCGCAATATATACCAAGTAAAACCATATATTAACCCTGACGGCATTGCCACAAGGTGAGAAGCGGAAGACTTCTTCTTTGTTATATGCTAATATTTTAGCATTGCCTTTATACTTTGTCAATATATCTTAAATTTAGATTTATAACTTATGCTATATTTAACAAGGGTGTTGATTTTTTGAGCATCCTGCTCGCTCGGATTGCTCAAAAAATCAACATAACCATAACCTAAATCAGTTTGCGGCATAATACTTATTCCATGGCCCTGCTCTTTATCTTATTGTTCACCATATTTATAAAGCCTTCAAGTTTCATGTTCCCTATGACGCCCTGCTTTCTATCCCTTACCGACACTTCGCGGTTTTCCATTTCCTTATCACCGACTATAAGCATATAGGGTACCTTTTCCATCTGGGCTTCCCTTATCTTGAATCCTATCTTCTCGTTTCTTATATCTGATTCAACCCTTATATCTTCATCAAGCAGCCTGTTTTCGATTTCCTTAACATAAGCTTCCTGATCGCCGGTTATATTCATCAGTTTTACCTGAACCGGTGCCAGCCATACAGGGAATGCACCTGCAAACTGTTCAATCAATATGCCTATGAATCTTTCGATACTTCCAAATATGGTTCTGTGTATCATAACCGGCCTGTGCTTTTCTCCATCAGCACCTATATATTCGAGTTCAAACCTTTCAGGCATCTGAAAGTCCAGCTGTATTGTCCCGCATTGCCATGTACGCCCTATGCAGTCTTTCAGATGGAAATCTATCTTGGGTCCATAGAATGCTCCATCCCCTTCGTTTATCTTATACGAAAGTCCTGCGGCATCCAAAGCTTCTTTGAGCGAATTTGTAGCATGTTCCCAATCCTCATCGCTTCCCATGGAGTTCTCAGGCCTTGTGGAAAGTTCCACAAAGTATTCAAATCCAAACATTTTATATACATAGTCGGTGAGCTTTATGACTCCAAGTACCTCTTCTTTTATCTGATTTGGCATCAAGAATATATGGGCATCATCCTGAGTAAAGTTTCTCACCCTCATAAGTCCGTGGAGCGCTCCTGAAAGTTCATGCCTGTGTACAAGTCCAAGCTCTCCTAATCTAATGGGAAGCTCCCTGTAACTGTGCATTGAATTTTTATATACCAGTATGCCTCCAGGACAATTCATAGGCTTTATGGCATAATTCTCTCCATCAATTTTTGTAAAATACATATTCTCCTTGTAATGGTCCCAATGGCCGGACTGATGCCAGAGCGCTTCATTGAGTATTATAGGAGTCCTTATCTCCTTGTATCCATTCCTTGCATGTATTTTACGCCAGAAATCCTCAAGTTCATTCCTTATTGCCATTCCCTTTGGATGGAAAAACGGAAAACCAGGGCCTTCTTCATGAAGGCTGAACAAATCCAGCTCTTTCCCAAGCTTTCTGTGATCCCTCTTCTTGGCTTCCTCAAGCATATTTAAATATTCATCAAGCTCGCTTTTTTTAGGATAAGATATGCCGTATATCCTCTGGAGCATTTTGTTCTTTTCGCTTCCCCTCCAATAAGCGCCTGCCACCGAGAGCAGCTTGAAGGCTTTTATAGGCCCTGTGGAAAGAATATGCGGACCTGCGCAAAGATCAGTAAACTCACCCTGCTTGTAAAACGATATCACTTCGTCTTCAGGAAGGTCCTCTATAAGTTCTACTTTGTAGGGCTCCTTCCTTTCCTTCATAAATTTAATCGCTTCAGCACGCGGAAGCACGAATTTTTCCAGCTTTAAGTCCTCTTTTACTACTGACTTCATCTCATTTTCTATCTTTCCAAGTATTTCGTCTGTAATCGTAAAATCGGCATCGATATCATAATAAAATCCATTGTCTATCGAAGGGCCTATAGCAAGTTTGACTTCAGGATAGAGTCTTTTTATAGCTTGGGCAAGTACATGTGAAGAAGTATGCCAGAATATCTTTTTCCCCTGTTCATCTTCAAATGTAAGTATGGAAACTTCAGAATCGTTTTCGATTTTGTCGTTAAGTTCGGCGACCTTGCCGTTTACAAGTCCTCCTACACTAGCTTTTGCAAGGCGCTGGCTTATGCTTTTTGCCACATCAAGCACGGATACTCCTTTTTCGAATTCTTTTACCGTTCCATCTTTTAATTTAATCTTAATCACAAATTTCACTCCCTGCTTATTATATTTTAATATACCTTTCATATCGGATTATAATAATAAAAAAACTCCCTGTCCTCAAGGGACGGGAGTTATTCCCGCGGTTCCACCCAAATTAGTAAAAAACCACTCAACTCAACGCCTTAACGCAGCAGACGCAGCTTCCTACTGGTTTCAGAAACTGAACTTAGAGGTGGTTTTCAATTACACATTTCAAGGAATGCTTTCAGCCCATGACATTCCATCTCTGTTGATTGTTTATAATCTAGTTTTCCTCATCATCGTTTTTTAACATTATATATTTATATTCCAAATAAGTCAACATTTTTGAAACCTGCTTTGTAAAAATCATATCCTGTGGACTTTATCTATGCACAAACTGCATCCAGGACATGTCTTTACCCTGTCTCCAAACACGCTTTTGATCGTCTCAACCATTTCTTTGTTTTTTATGTTGGTAACATTGTGCAATATTATGAGCTTTGGTGCAGTTGTTATAAGGGAACTTACCAAGAGATCATCATGGTTTATATCGGAATCCGCGCCCTCGTTCATGAGATCCCTTAAAAATTCCTCGGTTATTTCATTGTTCATTCCATCATACATACAATACGACCCGTCATACTCAGCCACTATATTCACTGTTTCTATACGGCTTTCCTGTATGTCAACAAAATATTTCAAGAGTTTTATGAACTCGTTATATTCCCTTTCAACCAAATATTCTTCAACAACTCTATCAACGATATCCTCGATGGTACTGTTAAATTCCCTCAACCTGAATCTTATAAAGCCTTCAAGTATTATATCGGAATTTTCAGAGACATACTCATAAATCTTTTCTATCATACTTTCTTTCATATTCAGACCGAACAGATAATCACTGCCGGCCAGTGTCGTCGTGCCGCTCAATATGCCTACGCATCTTGATGCTATTTCATCTATCTCATTATCCTTAAAATAGCTGTGATTTTCTTTAAGGAACTTTGTTATGGTTTCAACCTGAAAATTATCCACTATTATCTCATATATAATATTAGCTGCATATATGTCAAAATCTTTTTTAAGTCCGGACACATTGCAGCCTTTGATATCTTCATCATTTACAACGCATTTAATGAAGTGCATACCATCGCTGTCACTTTCCACCAGGCTTAATCTTATGTCCTTGTCATTGAGCAGTCTTACAAGCTTTTCAAGCTTGCTTAAAATATCGCATTTACCCTGTTCAAACCCTATGGATAAAAGCATCATGCGTTTTCACTCCTTCCTATGGTGATAGTATATGCCTATATACACTTCATAATACAGGTAATAACTGTGGACTAAACCGCCTCACTTAAAGAATGCCACGCCCTTTTGAACGAAATTCCAATCTGCAATCCAAACTCCCTGCTTTAGTGTGAAGTACTTTCTTTTGGCTATGTTCAATAGATTTAATATGACATTTCTTTTAAAGGAATGAGCGAACCTATATCAGTTAATGCTCCATTTCCGAGATCTTTTGTTTGAACATCATATTTGGATAAGAATTCAAGCATGCTGTTGTAATCGGGATGATCCTCTATCTTGCCTGCAAATGCCAATGTCGTTTTATCAATAAGCCCGGAAGCTCCTCCTATAAAACCATAATTTAATCCGCTAAGCCTTATATTACCAGGCCTTATCTTTAAAATATCAAAATCATATTTTGAAAGAGATTTATAAATCCCCTCATCAGATGTGATAATAGCATTTGCATTTACAATGCATAATGAACACTTGCAATAGCCCTGCTTTACATCCAGGATTCTGACGCCTGTTGAAGTTAAGCAATCCAAAAGCATTGGATCAACATTTTTCTTATTGCATATGGCATAGTCTCCAATCCTTGCTACATTGTATGCGGCGCAGTGAGGATACTTATCTGAAACAGTGTATCGCCCCTTTATTATATGAAATTTATGCCTCTTGAGTTCTTCTAAAGTCTCTTTGGGCGCATTTAAAGCTGCGACTATGTCATTTCCTCCAAGATGATGAAATAGCATATCAGGATGGCATGATACGGCATCATATAATTCATCACACCTTTGACATTTTATAATCCCGACACCCAAGTTTTTCAGAGATTCAACGATTGAATCGCCGGCCCTTGCATCAAGCAGGCACAAAGATACTTTCCCTGCGGGTAGATTTGGACTTTTTAAGCAGTTTTCCATACTTGACCCTCCAATGCGATCATGCAAATTGACAATTATTCAAAAAATTTTTTTAAACCATGCTAAAAATCCCTGCAAGATAAATTCTTGCAGGGATTTAATTTGGAGGCGACACCCAGATTCGGACTGGGGGTAAAGGTTTTGCAGACCTCTGCCTTACCACTTGGCTATGTCGCCATATATGGAGCGGAAGACGGGACTCGAACCCGCGACGTTCACCATGGCAAGGTGACGCTCTACCAACTGAGCCACTCCCGCATAGACTGACAGGGACATAATGCCTTTTCAACACTGTTGTCCTCTGCCATCGGCACATCAACCTATTATGATAAGCCGCCTTCGTCTTTAAAATATATGGTGGCCAGAGTCGGAATCGAACCAACGACACGAGGATTTTCAGTCCTCTGCTCTACCAACTGAGCTATCTGGCCATATGGCGACCAAGAAGGGGATCGAACCCTCGACCTTCGGCGTGACAGGCCGACACTCTAACCAGCTGAGCTACTTGGCCGCATATGGTGGGAACAACAGGGCTCGAACCTGTGACCCCCTGCTTGTAAGGCAGATGCTCTCCCAGCTGAGCTATGCTCCCATCGATTTTTTCTGACGACAGATATTAGTATATAATATTTGTTTAACCCTGTCAACAAGTTTTTTAAATTCGGCAAATGCCTATTTGGCGCATTCCAAGTCATTTGGTGACCTGAACATCTATACAAGGATGCCTCTGCCCCCCTGAAACATAAGCAGCCTATGTCACATAGTTCATTCTAAAGTTTTATTTTGAGGTTGCGTTTGATATAATATGAATAATACATCATATAAACTGAAATATAGAGTAAGAGAGGTTTACATATGAAATCAAATAATAAATTATTGTTAGCCATAAAAGACATCGCAAAGTGTATTTATATAGGACTTTTGATAGCTGCCGGAATCGCTCTTATAATGCTTCTGTTCGGTTTGACATTCAGGAAAAATATAATCGTATTGATTTACCAAGCCGACTTCTCAGTGGGAAGCATGGGATTGTTCATTGCCGGAATATCATTTTTGAAACCATCCACATTGCGTCCATTTGACCATAAAAAACAGTGGGAGGAACATTTTAAACTGCTGAACATAGGACATGTGCTGTTTTTTATCGGGATTTCACTGTACATCATAGCCATAATATTTTATAATTTGAATTTTAGCTTGACCGGCAATATTTAAACAGTCATTTCAAAAAATTTTCGCTGCATAATAAGACAAACTACTGATTTAAAGTGCCTTCGGCAAAGCATTAATGTAGTTTGTCTATGTTTTCTGCTCCGCTCCATAATAAGCAAACTAGTGATTTAAATTTCTTCAGCAAAACATTAATATACTCTGTTTTGATATTTTGCTCATAATAGAAATACCAGGATAACAATAAATTGCCATCCTGGTATTAACATTAACAAAAGTTGGATATCAGTATTTAGATTCAGACTACTCGGTTACTGCTTTTACATTTGCAGCCTGAGGACCTTTTTCGCCTTCAACTATATCGAATTCAACTTCCTGACCTTCAGCAAGATTCCTGAATCCTTCACCTTGTATTGCTGAATAGTGAACGAATACGTCCTTGCCGTCTTCCCTCTGGATAAATCCATACCCTTTTTCAGTGTTAAACCATTTTACTTTTCCTTTTTCCATTGATTTCGCTGGCATAGTTAACCATAACAAACTAATTATATCACTAAAAGTATGCTACAACTAAGAGCAACGCCAGCTTGCTCGCCTTCCTTTCATTAAAGCATTTAAACTAATTTACTAGATAGAGTTTAGCACAGTGCTGCGATTATGTCAAATATTGCAGCACTAAATTATTATTATTATTTATAGTATTTGATAAAACTGCAAGTTTTATGATTGCCATAAAATTAAATTAAAAATTGACTATTTTTGCACTGCAAAATTGACCCTTTCACTCATATCGCATATACCATCCAGTGTAAATCCATTATATTTGCTTATACGACTGAACCCTGATTCCTTAAGGAATTTTTCAATCTCACTGACTTCATATATCCTTTCAATATGAGTTTCATCAAACCTGTGATACAGATTTCCCTTTTTAACGAAAAAAGTAAGATAAAACTCTATTGTATTATCATCTCCCATATGGTTATCCCATATGTATACAATATCGTCATTATCATATGTGAATGTATTTTCTCCAATTATTTTCCTTAGTTTATACGAAGAATTTATATCAAATATAAATATGCCCCCGTCTTTCAGGTGTCCGTATACCCATTCGAATACTTGCTTTAATTTTTTCGGATCGATTATATAATTGATACTGTCGCATGAGCATAAAATAATTCCATACTTTCCATCAAGCTTTATATCGTACATATCTTGAGCGAGAAAATTTATCCTGACTTTGGATTCCAGGGCTTTCATGCTGGCTACAGACAGCATATCCTGCGAAATATCAAATGCCGTAACATCATACCCGCTCTTTGCCATCCTCACTGAAATATTTCCGGTCCCGCATGCCATATCAAGCACATCATTTTGAACTACATTGTACATGTTTATCAGTTTTATTATGTACTTTGCCCAGGCATCATAATCAACATCATCCATAAGAGAATCGTAATAGTATGCCATCTCATTGTACTGCCCTAAATCATCTGCCACTGGCTTTTATCTCCTGTATTTTAGCATATATATTATCAAGTGCTGATGATGCGGATTCATTGCATAAAACATCGGCCCTTCTATCATACATCGTATCGCCTTTATTTATTATCACAAGCTTCTTTGCAAGGCTTGGAAGGTAATTTACAGGTCCCACCTGGAGACTTGAGCCTATCACTATCATAAGATCACATCTGCTTGAGATTTCCCATGCCTTGTTAAAACAATCGGGAAGGCTGTCCCCGAAAAAGACTACGTCAGGCCTTATCATGCCTCCGCAAGTGCACAAAGGAGGTATTTCGCCTTTCGCAACTTTTTCTTCAATAACATTAAAGCCATATGTTTTGCGGCATTTCACGCAGTGGCCGGTCCTTATGTTGCCATGCACTTCCATTATATTTTTAGAACCTGCGTCATAATGGAGGTTATCGATATTTTGGGTTATTATAGCTGAAATCAGCCCTTCCTTTTCCATTTTAGCAAGTATAAGATGCGCCTTGTTCGGCTTTGCACCTTTCATGCCCGTCAATATTTTAAAACCCGTCCTGTAAAACTTTTCAGGGTTGCCATACAATACATCGGTCGATAAAGCTTCCATTGGATCAATCTTTTCCCACAATCCGGTACCTTTGCTCCTGAAATCAGGGATCCCACTTTCAGTTGACAAACCGGCGCCTGTCAACACAACAGTCAGTTTGCTTTTAACTATCATCTCGGCTATCTTTTCATATTTAGAGTCACTCATATGACCATCTCCCTAACCTACTTATATATACTATAAGCTTTATTAAAGAAAGGTATTGATTTTTGAACATCCACATCACTCATCTGGATTGCTCAAAAAATCAATATTATAGTTTAGCATAACCAAACTATAATATTTTCAATGCACTATCTGCATTTTACAGCACACCGGATTTATTATCAACCATATAGGGAAAATATTATAACGCATCAGCAGAGAAATACACTGTCACCATTTTGGAATCCTTCCGGTCATGATTGATTTTATCCTTCTTTCCCGATTTCTTTGGGTCATTATGCCTCCAATCTTACCGGTCTCGCTGGAAGTTAAACCGCTCCAGCCATATTCTTTGACCTTTTCCAATAGTCCGAGTTCTTCTGCGATCTCATATTTTTGTTTTTCTCTGGCCTCTTCTTCAAGACTAAGCTGTTTATTGGATTCTAACTTTGCCTTTATCACTTTTTTAAAAGGTGTTTTCTTAACAAGTTTCGAATCTATGAAATCATAATAGCGCATATATTTCTACCCCCTTAAAAGGTAGTATGCTGTATTGATAAGATACTATACAAAAAAAATCCAAGACATTTGTATATGAATGTCTTGGATTTTTTAAACCATGTTAAGGTTACATTAAAGTGTAATGTTCATCTTCATCTATCCCGCGTCTTATTAAAGCAAATGGCATGCAACAAAATGATCCTTTCCAACTTCCTTGAATTCAGGCATCACTTCACTGCATATGGGTTTGGCATATCTGCACCTTGCTCTAAATCTGCATCCCGGCGATGGATTGATCGGACTTGGCACATCGCCTTCGAGTACTATCCTCTTCCTGCTTCTTTCAATTTCAGGGTCAGGAATCGGAATTGCAGAAAGCAAAGCCTGCGTATATGGATGGAGTGGATTTTTGTACAGTTCAGCGCTTGATGCAAGTTCTACCATGGTCCCAAGATACATAACGGCAACCCTGTCGCTTATATGCTTGACCATTGACAAGTCATGGGCAATAAACAGATATGTGAGCCCGGTATTTCGCTGCAAATTTATAAGCAAATTTACAATTTGAGCCTGTATCGATACATCAAGAGCCGATATCGGTTCATCGCATACTATAAATTCAGGTTCTACCGCAAATGCTCTGGCTATTCCTATCCTTTGCCTCTGGCCGCCCGAAAATTCGTGAGGGAATCTGTTGGCGTGTTCCTTGTTTAAGCCGACAAGGCCCAGCAGTTCATTTATCTTTTCAGTTCTCTGCTTTCCGCTATACAATCCATGTATGTCAATTCCTTCACCTATTATATCTCCGACCGTCATCCTTGGGTCCAAGGATGCATAAGGATCCTGGAATATTATCTGCGCCCTTTTTGAAAAATCTTTTTTTGCTTTTTTATCAAGTGAATGAATGTCAACGCCATCAAAGAACACTTTTCCGCTTGTTGCCGAGTACATTCCAATGACTGTCCTGCCTGTTGTGGTTTTTCCACATCCCGACTCTCCAACAAGTCCCAATGTTTCACCTTTGCGTATGAAAAACGAAACATCATCAACAGCTTTCAGTATGGAGTTTCTGCCCACTCTAAAATATTTCTTCAAATTCTTGACTTCAACCAATTTTCTCTCTTCACTAGCCAACCATTGTCCCTCCTTTCCCAACGGGTATATCAACCTTGGGAGCATTTGGATGATGCAGCCAGCATTGAGCCTCATGGGTACTGCTTATTTCAGTTGCCTCGGCAGCCATCTCTTTGCAAATCGGCATGCAATAATTGCATCTTGATGCAAAAGGACATCCCTTTGGCGGAGCCAGCAAATCCGGCGGAGTTCCATGTATCGCTACCAGATCGCTCTTCTTGAGTGAATCGAGCCTTGGTACTGATTTTAAAAGCGACCATGTATATGGATGCTGCGGGTTGTAGAATATATCATCAATAGTACCTCTCTCAACAATCTGACCGGCATACATCACAAGCACATTCTGGGCAATATCGGCTACCACGCCGAGATCATGAGTTATCAATATAATAGCGGTCCCCAATTTTTTCTGCAAATCTTTCATCAGGTCTATTATTTGAGCCTGTATTGTAACATCCAAAGCAGTTGTAGGCTCATCAGCTATTAAAAGTTTGGGATTGCAAGCTAGCGCAATTGCAATCATGGCTCTCTGCCTCATTCCGCCTGAAAATTCATGAGGATATTGGCGTGCCCTGCTTTCAGCGTTAGGTATATCAACCATCTTTAGCATCTTTACGGCTTCTTGCAAAGCTTCTTTTTTAGACATGCCATTGTGTATTATCAAGCTCTCGGCAATCTGATTGCCTATCCTCATAGTCGGATTCAATGATGTCATAGGATCCTGAAAAATCATGCTTACTTCCGAGCCTCTGAATTGTTGCCATTCCTTTTCACTGTATTTTAAAATGTCTTTGCCATCAAATATTATTCTACTGCCTTTTTTCACTTCACCTGGAGGAGTCTGTATCAATCCCATTATTGATTTTGATGTGACGGTTTTCCCGCATCCTGACTCACCAACAATGGCCAGAGTTTCACCCTTTTCAAGGGAAAATGATACACCTCTGACAGATTGCACTTCACCAGCATATGTGTGGTATGATACTCTTAAATTTTGAACTTCAAGCAATTTTGACATATTTAATTTTCCCCCCTTACTGACGAAGTCTCGGGTCGAGCGCATCTCTTAAACCGTCTCCAAGCAAATTAAACGAAAGCATGGTCAAACATATGGCTAATGAAGGAACCATGAGTTCGTGAGGATAAAACTGAAATTTTGGTTGTGCGAGTGAAGCCATAGCTCCCCAGCTGGTGTCAGGAGGTTGTATTCCAAGACCTATAAAGCTTAAGAATGCCTCAGCAAATATAAATGAAGGTATATCAAATGATATATATACAATAATTTCACCTATTGTATTTGGAATAAGATGCTTTAATATGACCCTGTTTGAGCTAGCGCCTAAGGCTCGTGCTGCGAGCACATATTCGGACTCTTTAAGCTGCATAACCTGGCCTCTTATAATACGCGCAATCCCCGTCCAACCGGTTATACACAGTGCAATTATCAAAGCCCCTATACCTTTGCCAAGAACTATGGATGCAAGTATAACAACGATCATATATGGTATGCTTACTATGATTTCAACGATCCTCATCATTATATCATCTACCAGACCGCCGAAATACCCGGCTGCACCTCCATAAATGCATCCAACAAGTATCTCAATCAATGTTCCTACTATGCCTATGGCAATGGAAACCCTGCCTCCAATCCATACCCTCGCAAATAGATCCCTTCCCAGGTTGTCAGTGCCGAACCAGTGCTCTGCAGAAGGCCCTTTATCTATGAGGGACATATCCTGATCTGAAAATTTATATTTGGCCAGATATGGTCCAAACAAGCACATAAAAATAATTATGCACAGCATGACAAGTGCTACCATGGCAATCTTGTTTTGCTTCAATCTTCTCCATGCATCCTGCCAATAGGTTATATTAGGTCGTACTATCACATCGGCGTCCGCATTTTCACAGCCAATAATCTTAAATTTATCTTTATCAAGCTCCATCATATCCAGTTCACCTACCTTTTCTCACCGGTTATTCTTATCCTTGGGTCAATGACTGTATAGAGCAAATCAACCACAAGCAAGGATGCTATGAACAAGAATGCAAAAAATATAGTAGTTGCCATTATCATTGTGTAATCTCTATTTGTGATGCTTTCAACATAATATTGGCCAAGCCCAGGTATTGAGAACATCATCTCAACTATAAACGTGCCTGTTATGATGCTGGCAATCTGAGGACCGAGTATCGTAACTATGGGCAGTATGGCATTTCTCAATATGTGCTTGCATACTACACCGACAGCCGGGACCCCCTTTGATTTTGCCGTCAGTATATAGTCCTGATTTATTACATCCAGCACAGATGTCCTCATATACCTGGCATATGTTGCAATGCTCGTAAAGCTTAGCGCTATGGTTGGAAGCACCGTATATTTCAAACCTGCAAACCAGGATGCCTTTTTAGATGCCCATCCTATAACAGGGAATATTCCACCTAAAAATTGCTGCAACAATGCCGCAATAACAAAATTCGGAACCGAAACTCCCAATATAGCAACTCCTATTACAAGATAATCAATCCAGGTGTTTCGGTTAAACGCCGCTAAAATGCCTAAAACTAACCCTATTATTAGTCCGATAAATACCGATTGAAGTCCGAGCCTAGCGGATGCCGGGAATCTTTCAGCGATAACTGTTCTGGCCTTAAGACCAGGTGTGGAAATGGACTCTCCCATATCACCTTTCAACAAGTTCTGTAAGTAAATAACATATCTTTCATGTATAGGTCTATCAAAACCGTATTGATGCATTATATTCTTTTTTATTTGTGGCGGCAGTTTCCGCATTTCAACCTCTATAGGGTTTCCCGGAAGAGTGTTCATCAAAAAAAAGGTTATGGTAATTACTACCCACATTGTAATAACCATATAGCCAAGCCTTTTTAGTATATACCTAAACATTTAGTCCCCCCCTTTAAAAAAAATATAGTAACAACAGGGTTTGACCCTGTTGTTACTCAATATTATTTTATTATTCTCTTCCTTGTGTATATGCTGTCTTGAAATCCCATATTGGTCCAAACAATGGAGTGCCGAGATCCTTAACATACGGATATCTGAATGTATCCTTGTCTCTGAAGCTGTAAGGAGCTATTGCAGCTGCATCTACAACAAGCATCTTTTCTGCCTGTGCGAACATCTCAAGCCTCTTTGACTCATCCTGTTCCTGCATAAGCTTATCTATCAGAGCATCATATTCTTTGCTCTCATATTTTGCAGAGTTGTTTCCTCCAGGAGCTGCATTTGGTATTGTCCACATATCAAAGAATGTCATAGGATCGTTATAATCTCCTATCCATGCCATTGCGCTTACCTGGAACTGTTCCTGGTCTATCCTGTCAAGGAACTGCGGGAAGTCTGTGGTTGCCTCAATCTTTACTTTTACTCCTAATTTTTCCTGCCACATATTCTGAAGAGCTTCAGCCTGTGACCTTGCATCTGCGTCTGTGCTTGAATTCAAGTATGTCACAGTTATCTTGCTTGGATCATTTCCAAGTCCTGCTTCCTGCATGCCTTTTAATAACAATTCCTTTGGATCATCTTTAACTTCTTTCAAAGGTTCTTTAACCTTATCTCTGAACTGGTCATTGCCTATCATCAGCTCATATGGAGCCCAGCCGTATGCAGGTACGCCAAATTTCACGACATTCTTAACATATGTTTCCCTGTCTATTGCAAGTGAAAACGCCATTCTTATATTTCTATTGGTAAATATTCCATTTTTATCTTTGCAGTTGAAGAACACATAGTTTGTTGAAGGTTCAAATCCTGATGTCCAAACCAGCTTCTTCTCATCTGCCAATTTTTTATACTGTTCCTTGAATTCACCTTTTGCTCCAACAGCATCGATTTGCTTTGTATCAAATGCCTTCATCCTTGCATTCAAATCTATTACTACAGGCAATTCTACTGTTGCAAGCTTTACATTGTCTGCATCCCAATATGATGGGTTCTTTTTCAATACGACTTTACTTCCCTTTGTCCATTCGGATACTGTATATGGTCCGCAGTAAACAAGCTTTGAAGGATCCTGGCCGTATGTTTCGCCAGCTGCTTCAACTATATCCTTCCTTAAAGGTAATAGCCCCTGCATTCCAAGGAGTTTATCAAAGTAAGCTGTTGGATGTACGAGTTCAACTACGAGCGTCTTATCATCTTTAGCAGTGATCTTTACATCCTCTACTTTGCCTTTGCCGGCATTGTAATCTTCAGCGCCCTTTATAACCGGAGCAATAAGATATGCATAACCTGATTTAGTCTCAGGATTTAAAAGCCTCTTCCATGCATATTCATAGTCACCTGCAGTAACAGGCTTTCCATCTGACCATTTATAATCTCTCAGTGTAAATGTCCAGGTAAGACCATCATCAGAAACTTTCCAGTCCTTTGCTCCTGCCTTTTCAATAGTATCTTTCTTTCCATCATTTCTAACCCTTATCAAGCCTTCCTGAGTTTCAAGCTGCACGGTAGCTGAATAAAGGTCTGTAGCTTTAGAAGAATCAAGTGTTCTTACATCAGCAACAAGCGGAAGGCTTAAATGCTGATCAGCATCAGGTTTGCCTGAGCCAGTATCACCTTGAGGTGCGGTCTGGTTTTTGTTACATCCTGAAAGCACCAGTGATACTACCATTACCAGCGCCAAGAAAAGCGCCAATAGTTTATGCTTTTTCATTAAAATTCCCCCTTTTATTTTTTATATATAATAATAAGTATTTTTACTTATTATATCATTAACAGAAATATAAGTAATCAATTGATTATGTCTATGCTCTACAGAATTAAAGTTTTTCATCCTATAATTTCACTCCGTTTTCAATAAATGATTAAGTACATATTTTACAAACCTGTTTGTTAATAATATATAATGTTTATTTAATTTAAATACTACAAGTCAAGTATTTTTATCATATTATAAAATATTTTAACAGCCTTTAGCAATATTTCTTCATTAAAATTAAATTGAGGGCTGTGGAGAGGATGTACAAATCCCAATCTCTCGTTTCGGCTTCCAAGCAAAAACATGATTTCAGGCGCCACATCTCTGTAAAATGAAAAATCCTCTGCAATCATGAGTGGTTTTATCTCATCTACGCCATCTTTGCCTGCAGCCTGCATCAAAACATTAAATAGATTTTTATCATTATAGACTTCAGGATACATATCTCTTATTTCAGCATCTATTCGGCTTCCTGTTGATAAGCTTAGTCCCTTGCAGATTCTATTAATATTGTTTTTCATGATTTCATATGTCTGCTTGCTGAAAGCTCTCATAGTGCCTTCCAATGTTACACTGCCAGATATCATATTCCTGACTTCTCCACCATATATCTTTCCAAATGTGATAACTGCATTTTCTCTCGGATCAATCCTTCTTGTGATAATCGTTTGGATTGCTTGTATGAGTTCCGAAGATATGACCACTGAATCTATACCAATGTGCGGCAGAGCACCATGACATGGTTTACCAATTATATGGATATCTATCTCACCATTTCTGGCTGTAATCGGTCCGCTGCAGCAGCCTATCCTTCCCTCTTCAAGTTCAGGAAATATGTGCATTCCCAAAAAAGCTTTTATGTTGAACTTATCAAGCACGCCGCTTTCTACAATCGGCTTTGCACCTCCAGGCCCTTCTTCTGCAGGCTGGAAAATAAGCACTACATTATTTTTAAGCAAATCACCTGAAGATATGGCTTTAGCTAGTCCCATTGCTGCAGCCATATGTCCATCATGACCGCATGCATGCATCAAACCGTGATTTTTCGAACTGTAATCGGCTCCTGTCTGTTCATTTATTTCAAGGCAATCTATATCAGCTCTCACAGCTATTGATTCAGAACCAACCCTGCCTTTTATAAAACCTATTACACCGGTTTTGCACGGGCCTTCAATCACTTTGATTCCAAGATTTTTCAGGTAACTTGCTATATATTTCGATGTGTTATATTCAAAAAGCCCCTTTTCAGGATGCATATGCAGATATCTTCTTATTTCTACAATATGATAAAGAAGTTCTTTATCATTTATTTTTATCATTTCCCTTCTATAAGTACAAGTTAAAAGCCTTTGCTTAACTTTAAAATGCAATAAATATACGCAATAATGAATTCTTATTAAAATCAACAAAATTTATTATTACTAATATTAGCACACAGTATATGCAGTGTCAAACAAATAAAATAAAATCTCTAATAGTAATATTTTAACTAATATTCTGAATAATGGCGTACTAAAATCCTCACTCTCAAATTAAGAATTGAAATATGCAGTATCATTTTATCAAGTTATTTTGAAATCACTTTATTTATTTTGCTAATACAAATGTATTTTACAGGCATACATATACTCTTCTGCATTCTTATAAGTTTCTTGCCAGATTGCTCCAAAATTGATATATTAATAGTGAGCAAATTGTTATCACAAAATTATCATAAAGTAATCATATTCTTAGCGTAAACTGGTATAATGATTATGAAGGGAGGGAAAAAGCTATGCTAAATGAAGAACGAAAGATGAAAATCATTGAGATGATAGATAAAGAAGGCATCGTACAAATACAGGATCTCACCAAGGCATTCCGGGTATCCATATATACTATAAGAAGGGATTTGTCCGATTTAGAAAAGAAAGGGCTGTTAAGGAGGACCCATGGAGGAGCAGTAAGGATCGAAAAATCAGCATGGCTTCCCACCATAGAGGAAGGCAAGAAAGAAGCAGTTGCCGAAAAAAAGGCTATAGCCTTGAAAGCTTCTAAATATATAGAAGGAGGCGATTGCATATTCATGATGGGAAGCACTATAACCGACATGATAACACCTAATATTTCCGGGAAAAAGATCACGGTCGTGACTAATTCACTCGATGTGGGAAGTGCATTAAGTCAATATGAAAACATCGAAACCATAATTATCGGGGGCAGAGTAAAAAATTACAAAGGCAATATATTAGGAAGCAAAGCTGTTGATGAAATAAACGGCTATCATTTCGACAAGGCATTGATACCATGCGGCGGCGTACAATTTAAGGCTGGAGTCACGACTTCTACAATCGACAGCTCGGATTTTACAAGGGCCGTAATAAACGTCACGAGGGAAAATATATTGATAGCCGACTATAGAAAGATAGGGAGAGTAACTTTTTCCAAGATATGCGATGTATCCCGTTTAAGCAGGATAATAACCGACGACAAAGCCGACACTTACGAGCTGGATCAGATATCGAAGAAGAATGTAGCTGTAGATATTGCAATTATTGATTCTCCTTGACATTTGTATTAAAATAATATATTTTTGATTAAATAAAGATGAAGAAAGCAAACGATTTTTTGAGATTGAGTCCAAAGTTTGAATCATAACCCTATAATAGGAGGAGAAAAAATGAAGAAATTTAATGTAGCTGTGGCGGGCGCTACAGGCATGGTTGGAAGAAAAATGCTTGAAGTGCTCCATGAAAGAAACTTTCCGGTAAATAATATTTATGCATTTGCATCCTATAGGTCGGCAGGCAATAAGATAAAATATGGAGATAAAGAACTGACCGTAGAAGAACTGACTGAAAGATCATTTGACCGCAAAATAGATATAGCCCTGTTTTCAGCAGGAGCTTCAACCAGTTTAAAATTTGCACCGATCGCGGCCCGGAAGGGAACAATAGTCATCGACAACAGCAGCGCCTGGAGAATGGATAAGTTGGCTCCGCTTGTTGTTCCTGAAGTCAATCCCGAAGACGTCAAGTGGAACAAGGGCATAATAGCCAACCCAAACTGCTCTACCATACAGGCGGTCGTAGCTTTAAAGCCTCTTAACGACAAATATAAAATCAAAAGGATTGTATATTCAACTTACCAGTCGGTATCAGGTGCCGGTATGGGAGGATACATGGATTTGGAAAACGGATATAAGGGGGAACCCCCTAAAAAATTCGTGCACCCTATTGCAGGAAATTGCCTTCCCCATATCGATTCATTTCTCCCTGATGGATATACCAAAGAAGAGATGAAAATGGTAAACGAAACAAGAAAGATACTGCATGACGAAAGCCTCAGGATAACCGCCACCACGGTCAGAGTGCCTGTGTTCTACAGCCACAGTGAATCAATAAATGTGGAATTTGAAAAAGATTTTGATATCGATGAGCTTAGGGATTTGCTTTCAAATAGTCCTGGAGTCGTCGTGCAGGATGACCCGGAAAAGAACGAATATCCCATGCCCATATATGCTGCAGGCAAGGATGAAGTATTCGTGGGAAGAATCAGAAGGGATAACAGCGTAAACTCGGGTATAAACATATGGGTAGTTGCAGATAACATAAGAAAAGGCGCTGCAACGAATGCAGTGCAGATAGCTGAAATTTTAATCAAAAATAAATAAATGGAAGGGATGATTTAGATGAGTCTTTTTACAGGATCGGGCGTAGCCATCATAACACCTTTTACAAAGGATGGAATCGATTTTAAGAAGTTGGAAGAACTCCTTGAATGGCATGTAAAGGAAGGAACCGATGCGGTTATCATCTGCGGTACAACCGGAGAGTCCTCCACCATGAGCATAGATGAAAGAAAAGAAGCCATAAAATTTACTGTTGAAGTAATAAACAAAAGAATACCCGTCATAGCCGGGACCGGCTCCAACAACACAAAACAGGCTATTGAGATGAGCAAATGGGCGGATGAAGCCGGAGCAGACGGGCTCCTTGTAATAACTCCATATTACAATAAGACAACACAGAGGGGATTGATAGAGCATTTCAAGGCGATCGCAAGAGAAGTCAAAAAACCTATTATAATATACAATGTGCCTTCACGCACAGGACTCAATATACTTCCCGAAACATTGTATGAACTCTCAAAGGTTCCGAACATTTCCGGAGTAAAAGAAGCCAGCAGCGATATAGTCCAGATAACCAAAGTTGCCCAGCTTTGCAGGGATAAGCTGGACATATATTCCGGAAACGATGACCAGGTAGTCCCCATACTTTCAGTGGGAGGCAAAGGCGTAATCTCAGTTGTTGCAAATATACTTCCCAAGGATACCCATAACATGGTAGCCAAGTTCTTTAAAGGAGATTTGAAAGGTTCGCTAAAGCTTCAGCTTGATATGTTCCCTTTGGTAAAAGCACTGTTTATCGAGACAAATCCAATACCCATCAAGGAAGCAATGAACCTTATGGGAATGAATGTCGGCATATTAAGGCTTCCCCTGGTAAATATGTCAGAGAAGAATTTGAATATATTAAAGACGGAAATGGTATCTTACGGAATCAATATACGGGAGTGATAGCATGATGAATATACTGTTAAACGGCTGCAACGGAAGGATGGGCCGGGTTATCACAAATCTTGCAAAGGATGATGGCGATATTAAAATCGCCGCAGGAGTGGACACTATGCCAGGCAAGCAAAAAAATGATTATCCGACATACGGCACGCTTGATGATGTCAAAGAAAGCATTGACGTGATTGTTGACTTTTCAAATATAAAAGGACTGCCTTTGCTGCTAAAATATGGAGTTTCAAAAAGCATCCCGATAGTGATCTGTACCACGGGCCAGTCGGCAAAAGACAGGGAAATGATAGAATCCGCGTCAACAGAGATACCCGTGCTCACATCAGCCAATATGTCAATAGGCGTAAACCTTATACTCGGCCTTGTAAAGGAGGCTGCCAAAGCGCTTGAAGGCTCATTTGACATAGAAATAATCGAGAAGCATCACAACCAGAAAGTCGATTCTCCAAGCGGCACCGCACTTGCAATTGCGGATTCTATCAACAGCGTATTGAGCTCTCCCAAAAAGTATGTATACGGCCGCCACTGTAAAAATGATAAAAGAACTGACAACGAGATAGGCATACATGCAATAAGGGGTGGAAGCATTGTAGGAGACCATAGCGTAATATTTGCAGGGCAGGGCGAAGTTATCGAAATAAGCCATTCTGCAATTTCAAGGGATGTGTTCGGCATTGGGGCTTTGGCGGCCGCCAGGTTCATATGCGGCAAAAAGCCCGGGCTTTACAGCATGGATAATGTAATAAAACAAACTAGCAAATAAAGGAGGATATTATGGATATAGAAAATATGATATCTTCAAAGGTTAAATCTATTAAGCCGTCACTAATAAGAAAATTTTTAAACCTGGCTCCGAAAGTTCCGGGAGCGATTTCCTTAACCATAGGTCAGCCTGATTTTAATACTCCCGAAAATATAAAGGAAGCAGGAATAAATGCAATAAAAAGCAACCATACCACATACACGCATAACCAGGGCTATATAGAATTCAGAAGAGAAATATCGGATCATATGAAAAGACTATATGGGCTTGAATATGATCCTGAAGATGAGATAATGGCAACAGCCGGTTCAGGCCAGGCAATAGATATTTCCATAAGGACCTTAATCGAGGACGGAGATGAAGTATTGATCCCGTCGCCGGGTTACCCGGCATATGAAGCCTGTACCACAATGGCAGGCGGAAAACCCGTTTTAGTGCCTGTTTATATGGAGGATGGCTTCAAATTAAAAGCTCATAATTTAGAAAAATATATAACCCCTAGAACCAAAGTTTTGATACTGTCATATCCATGCAATCCTACCGGAGCCACAATGGATAAAGACGATCTATATGAGATTTCAAAATCAGTTATAAAAAATAATCTTATCGTCATATCTGATGAGGTATACAGCCAGATGACATATGGAAAAAGGCATGTATCAATCGCATCGCTTGACGGTATGAAGGATAGGACAGTGCTTATAAACGGATTTTCAAAAGCATACTCTATGACAGGCTGGAGGCTCGGCTATGTTGCCGCTCCCAAAGATATTATAGATTATATCGTGAAAGCTCATCAGTTCAGCGTAACCTGCGCCCCGTCGATAAGCCAGTGCGCAGGTATCGAGGCCTTGCTCCACGGAGATGAGGGTGTAGGGAGGATGGTGGAGGAGTACGACAGGCGAAGGCTGTACTGTTTTGAAAGGATAAGCAAAATGTCGCTTCCATGCTTTAAGCCGACCGGAGCATTCTATCTTTTCCCGGATATCGAAAAATACGGAATGTCTTCAAATGAATTCTGCACAAAGCTACTTTTTGACGGCAAACTTGCAGTGGTACCGGGTTTGGCATTTGGGAAGTTTGGAGAAGGCCATATCAGGATATCATATGCCTACTCAATGGAAACATTAAAGGAAGGTTTAAACAGGCTTGAAAGTTTTCTTCATACATTATGAAACCTCAGCTTTAAAAGGAGATAAAACCATGGACAACAATTTTAGTAAGGAACAATATGATTTGACAAATCCTTATGAAATAGCTCGGTATATAAAGGAAGCCAAAAAAGCAACCCCTGTCAAGGTCTATATAGATGGCGAGCTGAAGGATAAAAATTTTAAAGACATAGATGTTTATGGAACCGGCTCATTTTGGGTCGTGTTTGGAGAATATGACAAAGTGCTCGATTTTATAAATTCAAACCGCGATTCTATAAAAAAATACCGAGTTGAAAATGACAGACGCAATTCAGCAATACCCCTTCTTGACATTAAAAATATCGATGCCAGGATTGAGCCCGGCGCCATAATAAGGGACAAAGTAAAAATAGGAAAAAATGCCGTAATAATGATGGGAGCCGTCATAAATATAGGCGCTGAAATAGGAGACGGCACAATGGTCGATATGAATTCCGTCGTAGGAGCAAGGGGCAAACTTGGAAAGAATGTGCATCTCGGCGCAGGCGCAGTTGTGGCAGGCGTGCTTGAACCCCCAAGCCGCGAGCCTGTCATTGTCGAGGACAATGTGCTTATAGGCGCCAATGCTGTGATACTCGAAGGCGTAAGAGTCAAAGAAGGCGCGGTAATCGCGGCCGGAGCCATTGTGACCAAAGATGTCGAGCCCCACACCGTAGTCGCAGGAGCACCTGCAAAACCCGTGAAACTTGTGGATGATACCACCAGGGAAAAAACTAAATTGCTGGATGATTTAAGAAAATAGAATTTATACTAAGACAAACTAAACAATGTTGATTTTTTGAGCAATCCAAGTGAGCTGAGATACACTTTTGCTAAGTTCTTGGCGAAATTGCCGAAGCGAATCCTAGAACTTTTGCTTGTCTGAGCGGTAGCGAGTTTGCAAAAGTTCTTGATAAGCAAGGCAAACTCGCCTTAGAACTTAAAAAGCGTGAACGGGCGAACAAGGATGCTCAAAAATCAA
>ENA-UOOI01001695-UOOI01001695.1-fermentation-metagenome-genome-assembly--contig:-NODE-1695-length-21692-cov-43.747978_pt1 | contig 21692 bp, 17 predicted proteins | sample MGYA00245779_ERZ724027 | MGnify/ENA primary metagenome ERZ724027 (study PRJEB28704, sample SAMN03018318) | fermentation metagenome | biome: anthropogenic terrestrial biome; feature: soil...
TTGTTTTCCATCAGCGGAACATGCTTGTGAGCGGCAGCATGAAAAACGACATCCGGCCGATAGGTATGGAAAATCCATTCCATCCTTGCCTTGTCCCGAACCGATCCGATGATGACTTTATAGTTCAGTTCCGGAAAGTCCCACTTCAACTCCTGTTCCAGGTCATAGGCATTGTTTTCATAGATATCCAGAATCAGAAGCTGCTTCGGGTCAAAGCGTGCGATCTGCCGGCACAGCTCCGATCCGATGGAACCACCGCCTCCTGTGACCAGAACCACCTTGCCCTGAATATAGCCGCAGATATTTTCCACATTTAAATCAATGGGATCCCGTCCCAGCAGATCTTCAATCTCTACATCCCGGATCTGCTGAATGGATACATTCCCACTGATCAGCTCATATACGCCGGGAAGGGTCTTCAGCCTGCATTTGGTTTTCTTGCACTCGTTCAGGATATCTGCCTGCGCCTCCCTGGGAACGGATGGCATGGCTATGATGATTTCATCAATTCCCAGCTGGCGGACGACATCCCCAATCCGGCTGTGATCCCCGTATACCTTGATCCCCTGAATCAGCGTACCCTGTTTATACCGGTCATCATCGATCAGGGCAATGGGCCTTAAACCCAGTTCATCATGGCCCCGTAATTCCTTTATCACCATAGCTCCGGCTTCCCCGGCACCCACGACCAAAACCATTTTACAGTTGCCCTCCGGAGAACTGCTGCTCTTTTTCAGCATGGAACGGATAATACGGGAACCGATACGGCTGATTCCAAGAAAAACAATGTCAAATACCCAGATGAGAAAATAAATACTATAGGCAATATGAATATGCAGGAGATGTATGGCTACAAAATACAGAGAACAGGTCAGTGTGCCGGCACACAATATGTACAGCATCTCATTGATCCCGGCATATTGCCAGAGACTTCGGTATAGGTTGAAAAGAAGATTGCAGGACAGGCTGATGACAACCAGACTGGACCATATGGAAAGCCACTCATATAACGAATGACTGGGCAGAGTGCCGTGCCGGGTCAAAAAAGCCATGTACAGGGCAAGGGAAATAAAGAAAATATCCAAAAAAACCATAGTCAGTTTGCGAAATTTTGCTTGCAAAAATGTCACTCCTTCTGTAATAGTGAAACTGGTCCGTGTCCTACGCTGAAATAAATATTTAATTATGTATTTTTCCTTATTGGAAGTACATGGATGCCGGAATATGGTACATGTATAGTATAATTTTCATATGTTGCTAAGTCAAGCCAAAAAACTTCCAGAAGCAACAAAAAGGAACGATACTCCCGAGAGTATCGTTGATGAAATAAAAATATGAATTTTTGATTTTTGCTTTTTGGTTACTGTGCTTTCCTTTCAATGATAAGGGAAACGGCTTCGATCCTCCGTGCCTCGCCTTTTGTTCCGGCAAACTCGCCGTCTGCCTTATAGGCATATTCATTCCCATGGTATGCATTGTGGTTCGCATCGGCTCCCCAGCCGTATCCCTGCATATGTACCTGATAGGATATCTGATATCCGGGATACAGAGTGTTCGTGCCCTTTTTATAAAGGCCGATCCGCACTCCCTCCAGCCTTTTTGCTTCGCCGATGGTCCCTGCAAACTCCGGGCCCACAGCCAGGCCATTTTTGGGAAGATCCCCGTATGTCTTAGCATGAACGGCGTAACGGATCTCCATATCACTGGGGGCGCCTTTCAGCTCCAGCCGGAATCCTTCCAGCCTTTTCGCCTCGCCGATGGTCCCGAAGGCAAGAGATCCCTTTCCTTCCGTTGCAACATTCCCATAGGACTGTACGTGGAAATTTGCCTTGATGGTAATATCCCTGGCGATCGCCCATTCCCCGGCGGCATCTGCCGGCCTGCAAAAAAGGACAGGGAACAGAAGCGCAAATATAACCAGAAATGCGACATGTTTCTTCATCAAGTGATTCACTCCTTTTGCTTGTATTTTTTCCGAAAGCATTGCTGCTTTCTTCATTGCTGATCTCTTAATCCCTATTCGACAAATACAAGGAAAATCCTGCCTTGTTTTGCCCGATCCGGTCGATTCTTCCGTAAAATCATTTTACGTTTCAAAACTTTTCTTGACTATATTCCGTCCTTCTATATAATATAGAAAGTATATAGATTAAATTTGAAATGGAAAGCATCAGGCCTGTTATTTTGGAAAGACTGTTGTAAGGACAATAAGCAGGAACAGGAATAATTTGGGGGTTGATAAGATGAAAAAAGTACTGATAACCATTTTAATAATTTTGCTTGTGGCTCTGATCGGCACAGGCGGTTATATATTAAACCTGCTGGACCGGATACCGAAAGCCAGCCTGAAGGATCCGGACACCGGGGAAAAGATCGGCGAGGGGCTCAACAAACAGGAGGCCCTGGGCATCGGCGATGACGCGCTGTCCCAGAAGGACACCGGCGTTACGAATATTCTCCTGTTCGGACTGGATAAACGCTCCGAAACCGAAAAGGGACATTCCGATGCCATCCTGATCGCATCCGTGGACCGAAAGAGCAAGAAGATCAAACTGACTTCCCTGATGCGGGACATGTATGTAAAGATTCCCGGAAGGGAAAAAAACCGGATCAATACGGCCTATTTCAGCGGCGGACCGTCTCTTGCCATCAAGACGGTCAATACGAACTTCAATATGAACATTGAGGATTATGTCACGGTGGATTTCAAGGCGCTGGAGGACATTATCAATCTGGTGGGCGGTGTCGACATTAACATCAAGAAAAATGAAGTCAATGCGGTCAGCCCCTACATTGATGAGCTGAACAAGATCAACAGGGGTTCCAGGGCAAAACACCTTACCTCACCCGGACTGCAGACGTTGAACGGACGTCAGGCAGTGGCCTATGCCAGAGTCCGTTCAGTGGGGCGGGATGATTTTGAGCGCACCGAGCGGCAGAGAAGGGTTATGAGTGAGCTGCTTCGAAAGGGAATGAACATCAGCGTCACCAAGATACCGGAGCTGGTAAACACGGTCCTGCCCAACGTGGAGACCAGCCTCACCAAAAAGGAGATTATTGGGTTGGCCGCCACCATAGTGGGATTTGGAAATTCGGACATGGAGCAGTTCCGCATCCCGACGGACGACGGATTCGAGGACGAGAAAATAGGCAAAATGATGGTTCTTGTGCCGGATCTTGAAAAGAACACCGATGCGCTTCATGAGTTCATTTATGGATCCAAGTCTGCATATGCATCGGAAAATACCGGGGACAGGGTCAAGTAACAAACAGGCGGCAACAGACAAAAGCCAATGCAAGCAGAGAAAGAAACAGAAATTTGAAAGCTTGAAATAAAAAGAGGGACAAAAAAGAGCCGCTGCAATCAAAAGTTGCAGCAGCTCTTTTTTATCCTCACAACAAATCTTCCCGCCCCATCCTTTTCAATTCATCGGTCAGCTGCCGGATCTCCTGCACCTCGTCCTTACTGCAGACCAGCACACTGTCCGGAGTATTGACAATCACCACATTGGACAGGCCGATGGTTGCCACCACTTTATCTCCTGAAAAAACCACACAATCCCTCGTATCCAGGCCGACATGATCTCCCTTTATGACATTCCCGCTGGAATCCGGAGGGATCACATCCCCCAGCGTGTTCCAGGCGCCGATATCACTCCATCCAAAATCCCCCGGAATCACAGCAATATGGTTTTCCTTTTCCATGATGCCATAATCAATGGATATCTTCTCCAGTGTGGGATACACCTCCCGGAGAAAAGAGCCGGCTTCCTCATCGGATAGATGCTTCAGCGGCGAGAGCGCCTGAGACATTTCCGGCAGATGCTGCCGGAAGCGGTCCAGAATGGTGCTGATCCGGGATATAAACATTCCGCTGTTCCACAGATATCCGCCGGAATGAAGATATTCTGAAGCGGTTTCCCGATCCGGCTTCTCCACAAACCGGTCCACATGATGAACTGTATCGGATCCGGACACCATGGAGCCGGTTTTGATATAGCCATAACCGGTACTGGGAAAGGTCGGGGTAATCCCGACGGTTACAATGTCATCATGGCTTTGTGCATAATCGGAAGCTTCCGACAGGACCCTGCGAAATTCTTCTTCCTTCTTCACACTCTGATCGGATGACAGGACGCAGAGCACTGCATCTCCATACTTTTTCCGCAGCCTCAGCGCCGAATAAAGAATGCAGGGAGCGGTATTTCGGGCGGACGGCTCAACAAAGATCCGGCCGGGTTCCATCCGGCTGCCGGTAACTTCCTGCAGCAGCTCCGCCTGGTCCCGGTTTGTAACCAGATAGATATCCTCCTTTGGAATCAACGGGGAACACCGGTCAATGGTAAAATTGATCATTTCCTTATCTCCGTCCAGCTTCAGCACCTGTTTGGGTCTCTTCGCCCGGGACAGCGGCCAGAACCGCGTCCCACAGCCTCCCGCCAGGATCAGTCCGATTGTTTTCATGTAATATCACCTCAAAGTTGCTATTTCCGACCGGGCAGTCCATCGTTTTGTCTCCAGTCCTCCAGAACATCCCGCAGGGTTGTGTCCATGGGAATTTCCGGTTTCCATCCGGTATGATCCGTTATCTTACGGATGTCGCCAATCAGGACCGGTACGTCCGAGGGCCGCATCCGCGCAGGATCCCGGGAAACGGCAATGGCTTCCACCGTCATTGCCAAAAGACGCTGCAAAAGATCCCGGATGGAATATCCCTGCCCGGATCCGATGTTATAGACTTCCCCTGCCCGGCCCTGTTCCAAAAGCATGGCATATCCCCGGACGATATCCCGGACATCGGAAAAGTCCCGTACCACCTCCAGATTCCCGACCAGAAGTTCTTTTGGCATCTGCCCTTTTTCCATGGCGGCAATCCGTTTTGCAAAATCGGGAATGACAAAGGTGGGCGCCTGGCCCGGCCCGGTATGGTTGAAGGCCCGGACCATGATGATGTCCATACCGTATGCCTCTGCGTAGAGGCGGCCCAGCATTTCCTGAGCAGCCTTGCCGGCGGCATAGGGATTTCCCGGTCTCAGGGAATGATCCTCACGGAGAGGGATTTCCTCCGGCGTCACTTTTCCGTATTCTTCACTGGATCCGATCAGCAGGATGCGGGGATTCGAATCCATGGCCCGGATGCCCTCCAGCAAATGAATCAGGCCGATCACATTGACCTCCCAGGTTTGGGCCGGATCCCGCCAGGACAGGGCCACCGAGCTTTGGGCAGCCAGATGGCAGACGGCATCCGGTTCGGATTCCCGAAGCACATCCCCCACCGCATCCTTTTGGGTCAGATCCAGTACATGGATTTCCGTATCCCTCAGAAAATCAGGTACCCTTTCCCCTTCCAGCCGGGTTCCGCAGACCACATGGCCCGCCCGGGCCAGACAGCGGCTCAGATAACCGCCGACAAATCCGCATATGCCGGTAATCAATATTTTCATACGTTCGCCGTGTCCGGGCAGCTCAGGAATTCTTTTTGATTCTGCTCCGCTTTCACCCGGCGCATGTCCTCCTCCACCATCATTCCGATCATTTCCTGAAAGCTGACTTTCGGTTTCCATCCCAGTCTTTTCGTTGCTTTGGAAGAGTCGCCCAAAAGCAGCTGTACCTCTGCAGGACGAATAAATTTGGGATCAATCACAACATAATCCTCATAGTTCAGACCAACACATTGGAATGCGGTATCGAGCAGTTCCCGGACCGTCCTGGTTTCCCCGGTTGCCACCACATAGTCATCCGGCTTCTCCTGTTGCAGCATGAGCCACATGGCGTAGACATAGTCCCCGGCAAATCCCCAGTCCCGTTTGGAATCCAGATTGCCCATACGCAGTTCCTTCTGCAGTCCCAGCTTGATCCGCACAGCTGCATCGGTTACCTTGCGGGTCACAAACTCCAGCCCTCTTCTGGGAGATTCATGATTGAACAGAATCCCACAGCAGGCGAACATATCATAGCTCTCCCGATAGTTGATGGTGATCCAGTGGCCATACAGCTTGGCCACGGCATAGGGACTTCTCGGATAAAAGGGAGTGGTCTCCTTCTGGGGAGTCTCCTGCACCTTCCCGAACATTTCACTGGTGGATGCCTGATAGAATTTTGCTTCCGGTTTTGTGATCCGGATTGCTTCCAGCAGATTGGTCACGCCCATTGCATCCACCTGACCGGTCAGGATGGGCTGCTCCCACGCCGTCTGGACAAAGGACTGGGCTGCCAGGTTGTATACTTCATCCGGATCGGACTTTTCCAATGCCGTGACCAGGGACGGAACATCGGTCATATCGGCATAGATAAATTCAATATCGTTCTTCAGATGTTCCGCGTTTCCATAATTCAGATTGCTGGTTCGCCTTCGAAGGCCATAGACCTGATAGCCTTTCTTCAGAAGCAATTCGGCAAGATAGGAACCATCCTGCCCTGTAATTCCGGTAATCAAAGCTTTTTTCATATTCCGACACTCCTTTGCTTTCCTTTGGAATGCGCCGCACTCCATAACCTATTTCACCGTTACCTGCATATCTGTCTGAACAAGCTGTATCCAGGTGTTGCCGGGCTGCAGCCGGACTTCTTTCCCGCTTTCGTCATAATAGACGGTGGAACTGTCCTCTCCCTTACGCTCCCAGGTCCCGTCAAAACAATGGCCGCCGATAAAGTATTTCGCCTTTCCGGTGCCGGTCAGCCTGATGTCCCGATAGCCGGCTCCAGGCTCCAGTATGGAATGTTTAGCATATTGTACAATGATGTTTTTAGCGGACAACTGTTTTCCGGTCTCCCGATCCGTATTCTTCTCTCCGTTGACAAACCGCAGATTCCGCTTTTCCGATTCATCATATTGATAGCTTACCACATTATCACTGCCATGATAAGGGATCGTAATTTCCTGATACGGTTCCCCCTGGGAGACGTCTTCGGAGGAAAACTGAAATCCTTTGCATTTCTGGGGGAAATCAATCTTCTTCCTGCAGTCTCCAACATTTATGTATACGTTATGCGGCGCCTTGCGGGAAGAATCCCGGGTAAAGAGCCTTTCATCATACAAGCCGTTCAGCCGTTGGACATCAATCCTGTCAAACATGTCCTTTGCGATAAACGACTGGCCGTAATGCACCAGATAGGCATCCCACTGCTCTGCCAAATACATATAATAGTGACGGACACTGCGAACCGGTCCCGCCACTTCCGGCATTTTGGACTGGAATACGGCAAGCAGACGGGTAATTCCGCCTTCCGCGTTGGCCTCATATACCAGATCCGCATCAATCACGCCGGATTGCGGCCGTGCCGCAGCAATATTCTCCACCATGACAGCCACCGGTTTGTAATCCGCGTTCATATCCAAACCGGTAATGGGAGACGGATCTCCGGATCCCGGCTGGACTTCAATGTCCACATCGTCCTCTCCCCCGTTGCTTCCCTGGTCATCGGATCCGGCAATCGGAGCAGGCTTCGGAGTCCTGTCCGGATGCAGTCCCGGATCTCCGGAGCAGGATACCAGCAGCAGGGCTGCCAGGATACTTATACACAACACAATGAAAATCCGCTTTTTCATGGATTCTCCCCTTTCAAAACTGCATTTTTATGAAACGATCCCATTTTATTTTCGAATCCTGCTTTCGAAAGGATACGTTCCCTTCCGACCGGACCCGGCCTTCCTCATTCACCTGAAACTTCCATCGGAAGTTTCAGGGGCTCTGCTCCCTGATCGGCGAACCAGGTGACCCCCTCGCAGACCATATCCACTTCCAAAGTGTATTTGCCTGTCTGCTCCGGAGCCAATACCTTTAAATCCAACGTAGCCTCTCCCCCTGATGGAAGGATTTTGGGCAGGGCTGTCCGTTCTCCTTCCCCGGCAATGGGTTCCCCGGACTGCGTAAGGTGATAGGACAGGAACACCGCTCCTTCGCCTTCTGAGGACCAGGACAGGGAACCGGTATTCCGGACGGTAACAGGAACGGTGATTCCTTCTCCGGACACTGCTGTAATATTTCGCGCCGTACTGGTGTATTCCGCCAGATACTGGCCCGGTTTCAACTCCCCGGAATTGTATTTTTCCGATGCGATCTGCGCACCCCAATAAAGCAGGCCTATGATTGCCAGCGGAATAATCAAATATAAGGCGATCCGATTCCATATCTTCCGCATTCTGGTTCCATCCCCTCCGCAATACTTCAAAACTGTTACTGCTGACTTTCCCTGTCCGTGCTATTTTGCGCCCCGGCATATTTTTCATCCGCCTTTTCATCCACCCAGGCGATCTTTTTCCGCTGCTCTTCCTGTTGCTCAAAGGGGATCAGGTGGTCATACTCAATCCGTTTCAGGCGGAAAAGCAGTTCGTTGTTGATCTTGCGGTTTGCAGCAATGGCATCGGCCAACAGTCCGAATACCCCCATCTGGATTCCGGTCAGGATCAAGATGGCAACCAGGATCAGGGACTGAACGTGGCCACTGCCTTCGCCGATGCCGAGAAAGTACAGATACCGTATCCCCAGTACCAGGCCCAGCAACAGGCAAATGGCGCTCAGGGTCAGAAAGATCTTCAGGGGCCGGTACATGGAATAGGTCCGGATAATGGTACTGCCGGATCGTTTCATATAGCTTCCCATGTTTTTGAATAGCCGGGATTCCCTCAGCTTTTCATTGGTGCCGATGGGGACATTGTCAATGGCCGTTTTGGTACGGCCCGCTTCAATCAGGGTCTCCAGGGTATAGGAATATTCCGATACGACATTGAGATTCATGGCGGCAGAACGGCTGTATGCCCGGAATCCGCTGGCAGCATCAATGACATTGCTGTCGGAGGCTTTCCGGACCACCCAGCTTCCCAGCTTCTGCAAGCGCTTTTTCATGGGAGAAAAATGCTCTATGGTATCCGTCTGACGGTCTCCCACCACGACTTCCGCCCTGCCTTCCAGAATGGGCTGTACCAGATCCACGATATCCTGCCCCTTGTACTGGTTATCCCCATCCGTATTGACAATGATATCCGCTCCCAGCCGGAGACAGGCATCAATGCCGGCCATGAAGCCTTTGGCAAGGCCGCGGTTGTTGGGAAAACTTACAATATGATGAATTCCCAGTTCCCTTGCCACCTCCACGGTCCGATCCGTGCTTCCGTCATTGATGATCAGATATTCCAACTGATCCACTCCCGGGATTTCCTTCGGAAGGTCCCCAAATGTAATGGGCAATGTTTTTTCCTCATTATAGCAAGGAATTTGAATAATCAGCTTCATAACTCTTCTTCCTTTCCAGATATTTCAACAGGTATGACAGAGAGGATAGTATCCTACCTGCGTTTTTCCATGATCATTCCGATTCCAAAAGCAGCCACATCCGCCAAAACCGATACAAACCGATGCACCAGCGCTGCTGCTAGGGTAACTTCCTTTCCGTAAACAGGGGAAAGCGTCCACAGCAGAACCGCTTCCTTCACCCCAATGCCGCCCGGCGCTCCGGGTGTAATAAATCCTGCAAACCAGGATAAAACCGACGAACTGATGACAGCAACAATATTCTCCGGTCCCAGGCTGACATGAAAAATGCCGGTCAGGATGAACGCCATCACAATGCCCTGAATCAGAAACGTACCGGTATAGAGAAAGAAATTCAGGGCCAGCACTTTCAGGAATCCGGGTGTAACCAGCAGCTTCATCTTATCCTGCAAATCCTTCCGCTTCCGGAAGAGATAAAGTATCCCTGCTGCCGCAACAAGAAGCACCGCCAAAATTGCAATCGGAATGATCGGCCTGGACGCCCCATTCCGGATGGCATCCTTCACCACACCCATAAACTGCCGGTGAGCAAACAGAATCAGAAAAACAGCGGCACTGAGCAGGATCATCATTATCTCCAGCACACTGCTCAGGAGGATATCCCCCTGGCCCCATCCCAGCCGGCCTCCAAGCATATTCCGACCGGCATAGTGCATGACATTGCCCGGCAGATACTTTGCAACGTTTGCCTTGACATAGACCTTGAAAACTTCTCCGAATCCAATGGCCTGTCCATGGATTGCGGACAGGATATTCCGCCAGGCATAGGCGGAAAGGATCACGGAGCCGGCGGTTACCATGGTAAACAGCAGACTCAGGACAACAGCCTGCAGAGGATGTTCGATGCGAAGCGAAGAGAGATCCATCTGAAGAATTTCCCGGATGATAAATCCGAAGGAAAGAATCATAAGGGCAATACCAATCCATTTGCTCCAATTCTTCCCGTTCTTCTTATCTGTCCCACTCTTCCTGTTCTCTTCGTTCCTATTCATCATTGTCTTCCTCCGCTCCTCTGTTCCCGTAACGGACCCTTTCCCCGGAAAGAGCCTGCCAAGCCCGAAGAATCGTATCCCTCAGCGCAGAAGAATCTCCCATCTTTGTATAGAAAACCGTTCGGCCGTCTTCCTGATACCGTTCCCGGTTCGCCGGGTTTTCTCCCAGCACCACCGGCTTTTCCATGGCACGGTAAATATAGGTCTTGCCGGCAATGGTCCGCCTCGCCTTGTCGATCCGGCTGTTGAAGTGGCCCGCCAGGCAGAGATCCGCCGTGGCAATGGCCTCTGCCAGCTTTTCCTGCTCCAGCCACTCCACAAACTCAATATTGGAGGAGGAAGCCTGCGCTTTCTGCTCCGCACGGACCGGTCCAATCAGGAGAAAGGCAATCTCCGGCCGGTCCTTCAGCAGGTTTGCCGCCTCCACAATAGTCTCCACGCCCTGCAAGGGAAGAATGCTTCCAAAATATAGCACGAGAAACCGATCCCGATACCGGGCCGGTTTGGGTAATTTCCTTGGATAGTATATGGAAGTATCTGCCGCAAGGTACAGGACTTCCATCTTCTCCGGGGCTGCACCCAGCTCCTTCACAAAATATTCCGCATCGGTCCGTGTGTCCGCTATAATATGATCCGCACGCCGCAGGGCTTTCCGGTCCACCCATCGCAGGAACCGCGCAGGCAGTCCCCCCTGCCGGAAACGCTGCCGGTCAAACACCAGGGTATCGTAGAGGGAAATGAAAAAGTCCATGACAACAATCTTCCCGCGAAACAAAAAGGAAAAAAACGGGATCAGAATCTGCGGCAGGAATCCGATGAAAATGACATCAAAGTCCTCCTTTTTCATACGGAGCAAGCCGGGCAGAACGGTTTTCAGCCTTGCCGGATAGCCTTTGGCAGTGGATCCCAGTATCGTCAGTTTGCCGCCATATTCCCGGATCAGATGGATCTCCTGCTGGATCCGGATATAATCCAAATTCTTCGTGGCCAGGCAGAGCACCCGCTTTCCCCTTACCAGATCCTGCAGACGATGCCCTTCCGCGGCCATCTATATATCCTGCTTTCTGCGGTATTCCCCGGTGCGGATCCGATCCAGCCATTTCGTATGGCTGCAGTACCAGTCTATGGTTTTCTCCATGCTGGAGGCAAAGTCATACATGGGCTTCCATCCCAGCTCCTTCTGAATCCTGCCGGAATCGATGGCATATCTCCTGTCATGCCCGGGCCGGTCCCGGACAAAGGAAATCAGGCTGCGCGGCTTTCCCAGCTTTTCAAGAATCAAATCAACAATCTCCATATTGGTTCTTTCATTGTTGCCGCCTACATTATACACCCGTCCGCTTTCTCCGCAGCGCAGCACCCTGTCTATGGCACGGCAGTGATCCTCCACATAAAGCCAGTCGCGGATATTCTGTCCGTCTCCGTAGACCGGCAGGGGCTGATCCTCCATGGCATGGGAGATCATCAGGGGAATCAGTTTTTCCGGGAACTGCCGTGGCCCGTAGTTATTGGAACATCGGGTGACGTTGACGTTCAGGCCAAAGGTCCTATGATAGGCGCGGACCAGCAGATCCGCCCCGGCCTTGCTGGCGGAATAGGGGCTGTTTGGGGCAAGGCGGCTCTCTTCCGTAAAATATCCTTTCTGCCCCAGGGTGCCGTACACTTCATCCGTGGAAACCTGCAGATATTTCTTTACCTGATATTCCCTTGCGGCATCCAGCAGGACCCGGGTCCCCATGACATTGGTCCGGACAAAGATCCCCGGGTCGGTGATACACCGGTCCACATGGGATTCCGCTGCAAAATTGACAATGGCGTCGACTCCCTCTTTCACGATGCCGTTCACCGTTTCCTCATCCGTAATGTCTCCATGACAGAAGGTGTAGCGGCATCCATCGGGCAGCCCCTCCAGATTGTCCGGATTTCCGGCATAGGTCAGCGCATCCAGATTCAGGACCGTGATCTCCGGATACGTCTCAAACAGATATCGGATAAAATTACTGCCGATGAAACCCGCTCCGCCTGTTACCAGCAGTTTTTGAATTTCCATCTCATCTCTCCTCTGTACTTTGTTGCCGAATTTCCATTTCCTCAAACATTCCCTGGATCTTTCTGTTTTCCGCTGAAATGTAAATCCCGGAAGTGCGGCAGCTTCTTGTCCTTTTCGGAAAGGAAGAATTCCCCGATCCCTTCCGTTGGCCATTTTACGCCGATGTCCGGATCCTTCCACAGGAACCCTCCCTGATCCTCCGGATGATAATAATCCGTGCACTTATAAAGGAAGCGGGCATGCCCGGACAAGACCAGAAATCCATGGGCAAAGCCGGTCGGGATATACATCTGTATCCGGTTGTCCCCGGACAGGATCCGGCCGAACCATTTCCCACAGGTGGAGGATTCCGGTCGGATGTCCACCACAGCGTCAAACACTTCCCCCTGGACAACACGGACCAGCTTTCCCTGGGGATGCCGGATCTGAAAGTGAAGTCCCCGTAAGGTCCCCTTCCGGGACCAGGATTCATTGTCCTGAACAAACTCCATATCCAGCCCTGCATCCCGGAACTCCCTGGACTCATACGTTTCCATAAAACTTCCCCTGGAATCGGGAAACAAAGCCGGTTCCACAAAATACAGGCCTTCCAGCGGCCCTTTTTCAAAACGGAATTTACCCATTCTTTTTCCCTCTTTTCTTTCCAGTCATCCTCTCATCCTCGTCCCTGCTGCGCATGAGCTTTTTCATCCATCAGGGAAAGATCCATTCCTTCCGCCATTTCATTTGCCCGTTTCAGGGACGGGAAAGTACCGGCATCCGACCACCATCCGGGAAGCATGTCATAGGTCATCTGACCGGCCCGGATATAGTAATTGTTGACATCCGTAATCTCCAGTTCGCCACGGGCAGATGGCTTCAGGGTCCGGATGATATCAAACACCTGACTGTCATACATATAGATACCGGTTACGGCGAAATTGGTTTTCGGATGCTTCGGCTTTTCTTCAATATTGACAATGTGCTCCCCGTCAATTTCCGCAACGCCGAAACGATCCGGATCCGAAACCTGCCGGATCAGAACCTTTGCGCCTTTCTCCTGCTGCTGAAAATGACGGACATAAGAGGCAATGCTTCCGGAAAAAATATTGTCGCCCAGTATCACCACACAGCGGTCCCCACCGGCAAAATTCTCCGCCAGGCCCAGTGCCTGCGCGATTCCTCCCGCCTGATCCTGCACCTTGAAGGTAAACCGCAGGTCATAATCATAACCGCTGCCCAGCAATGCGACCACGTCTCCCATATGCTCCCGACCGGTCACCACCAGGATTTCCCCGATCCCGGCCTCTTTCATACGGGATATGGGATAAAAAATCATGGGATATTTTCCGACCGGAAGCAGATGCTTATTGGTTACTTTCGTAAGGGGATACAGCCTGGAGCCGGTCCCTCCCGCCAATATAATACCTTTCATTTGCAAAAGCCCCTTTCCATCCTGCCGTCTTTCCGTTATCCTGTCAATGTTCCGGCAGATCTGTATGGATTGTTTCATTCCGCGGCCCGGTACGGACCGCCTAATCGCATAAGTAATTTCGTATGGCATCCTGCCAGGAGGCAAAACGGATTTTCGTTGTCTGATCCAGCAGATAATTCTCCAGCACGGAATACGCGGGCCGTCTGGCCGGCGTGGGGTAATCCTCCGTGGATATGGGAAGGACCTCTTTCCGGATCCCTTTCAGCCGGTAGATTTCCTTTGTGAAATCATACCAGGTGCAGGCTCCCTCACAGGTGCCGTGGTACAGTCCATATTGTCCGGTCCGGATCAGCGCAAGAATTGCCTTTGCCAGCTCATCCGCACTGGTCGGGCTCCCTGTCTGATCGTCCACCACCCGTACGGGATCCTTCCCGGAAGCCAGACGAAGCATGGTCCGTACAAAATTATGTCCTTCTCCATACAGCCATGCGGTCCGGATAATGTAATGCCGGGGATTGTGCTGCATGGTCATGAGTTCTCCCAGGCGTTTGGTCCGGCCATAAACGGTCTGCGGCGAAATGGGATCCGATTCCCGATAGGGCCGCAATCTCCCGTCCCTGTCCTTCGCCCCGCTGCCGTCGAAAACATAATCCGTGGAGATCTGTACCATGGGAATCCCAAGATCAAAACTTGCAATGGACAGATTTTTCGGACCCACCGCATTGACCAGGAAGGCCCGGTCTGCATCAGATTCGGCCTGATCCACCGCCGTATAGGCCGCACAATTGATGAGAATATCCGGCTTTGCCTCACGCACCAGACGAATCACCTCGTCCAGCACGGTAATATCTGCATCCGCAAGATCAACCGGTATAAACCGCATCGACGAATCCTTGCCGGCATACCGCATCAGCGCATGTCCCAGTTGTCCCTTTGCCCCTGTGATCAATATGGTATCCATAATAGCTGTATTCCTCCGTCCTGCCGGATTTCACCGGACTTTCTTCAGCACCATTCTATCCACCGTCAGGGAAACGCCTTCTCCGGCATAAACCCGGAATTCCACATCCTTTTCCTCCTGATCCAGGGTAAAGGACAGGGTACCGGAAAGCTTCCCGCCGTTCGAAAAGTCCGTCAGATTCCCCAGGCTCACCTTCTGTCCGCCCTGACGGCAGACAATATCGATAAATCCCGTTTTCTCATCCGCATCTTCCTCCGAATGAGGTTTTCCTGCCTTACTGCCCTGTTTCATTCCACTGCTGTCCGCAGCACTTGCTGCCGTGTCCCTGCTGATTCCCTGGTGAGCCTCCGGCAGCTTTCCTGAAAAGGACAATTCATAGGTACCGGCCGACAGGGAGGTATAGTTGCCAAACAGCAAAAATCCGGCCTGTCCGTTGGAAGTTATACTGCCCCCGTCTGGAACACCGTTTCGTGTCTCAAAGTCGGCAGGCAGGCTGTACGTATAATACAGGTTTTCAGGGGAATAGTCAAGACGACGGACGCCAGCGTCGTAGTCCCGCGGAACCACCTTTTCCGGATAATGCCCACGGCTTTGTTCCGGATAGAATCCCCTGATCCATTCATCATGCACGCGGGACAAAGATATACCGTTTCGGAACATAAAATCGACCTGTTTGTAATTTGGCCAGCCAACTCCATAAATGGATCCTTCCTCCTTTATGAAATCTGCCATCGGCTGCGAAAAGCCTCCCTCCTTCAACAGATACACTTTCTTTCCATTGATATAGGTCAGGGGAGAAGCCAGTTGACCGTCTTCCGCAAATGCCGGCGTGTCCTCCGGTATTGCTCTGGCCACCTTCTCAAACTGTGCCCCATATCCTTTGAACATACTCTGAAAGAGAAACAATCCGGATTGCGACAGCGAAAAAATGAATAACGAAAAAACAACGGCGTTCTTGATCCAACGATTCCAACTTCTCCCGTAAAATCTAATTTTCTGTATTCCATAAACCGCCATAAGAAGGACCACCGGGATGTTGACCGTAATCCACCTTCGGGACGCCCAGGGATGATCCGGAGTAATACTGGGCTGGTACGTATAGATCAAAATACTGGCAGCAGAAATGGCAATAAAAATCAGATAAGGGTGTATCCCCTTTCCCCGTATGATGTGATAAACACCCAGAAAACCAAAAAGCATGGCAATCTGAGGAACATAGAAGCCGAATTCCAACAAGGAATGGGTTCTGAAATATTCCTCTGTGCCGACTTCAAATCCGCCTGTAAAATAGAGTGGGCGAATAAAGGAAGCAAACAGGAACAGGGCAAACAGAACACAGGTGAACCACTGGGGAAGCCTTCGCCGTTTCAACCGCATGCTACAGAAAAACAGAGGACGAAACGTATCCGGCTTCCGGTCGATAATAAGTTTCCGGATCAGAAAAGCCAGGGGGATCAGCAGGACGAAAGCAGCGTTGGCCAGCAGCAGCATCTTTAAAGAACCAATCACCCACAGATCCCGGTAATAGGGCGCACTGTACCGGAATCCGTACAACACGGATAATACCATACCAACGGTATACCACAGCGATGTGGTAAGATAAAACCGGCTTTTCCCCCGGTGGACCAGAATAATGTACGCAGTACAGAGATAAATCCCCAGTCCGAATATGTAAGTGTCAATCCGATTGAAACAGCTGATGCCCATCAAGATTCCGCTGATCGCAGCTGCCTTCCGGTCGTTCCTGCGATATCCCTCCGTAAAGACAGCCATGGCGGCGAAAAACAGAAACTGGGACAGGATTTCCGTCTGGGTAATGCGCGCATTCCAGATCTGGGATGGATTGATGGCCAGCAGCAGCGTTGCCAGCAGGGCGCCTTTTCGCCCGATCAACCCTTTTGCAAACGCATAAAAGGCAATCAGGGACAGAACCGCGATCAGGGCGTTGACCCGCACGGCGCCGTCCACACCGGCCAGAGAAAAGCCAATGGCCAGTACGCTGGGAAACATAGGCAGAAACTGAGGAATGATCTGGCCGGGATCCCTGGAAAGGCCACGCTCAAAGGCGGAATAAAAGCCCGGGTATCCGTTGCGAATCACGTCCTGAAGCCTTTCGTAATTTTCACTGAGATAATTATCATGGATATACAATCCGCCGCTTTGATTGATGTAAGCTCCCTGTATGGTATAGACGCCGGGATCCCGCCCGCCGATAAGATATTCCGTGGGAAAAAGCACATAAAGGAGCAAGGCCGCCAGACAGATCAGAAAAAGGATCAGATGGTACCGATCCGGTTTCTTCCGAAGGAGGGCAGCATCGCCTACAGGTTCCTGCCCCCGACCCGCGCCGACTCCGGCATCGCTGCCGGGCTGTTTTCTGCGCCGCCTGTCCGCCATCCCGGTAAAGAGCAGAGCCAGGCAAAGCAATGCAGCGGTGACCGCCAATATCAAATTTAGATGAACCAGACTGTATTCTCCCAGAATCGTCAGGCCCAGAGCCGCGGCTGCCAGCCAGACAACAACACCGGATACGGAAAGAAAAAGGTTCTCCGGCATACTTTTTCTGTTCTCTTTTTTCGACAAAAGCCAACAGTCAAGAAGGATGCAGACCATCGACAATAATATGAAGGAACCCTTCATGGTTTTCAACACCTTTCCCATGATCGAACCTGCCCGGCGGAAAAGGATTTTCCTCCGGCATCCTGCCTTCAGCCGGAAACCGACTGCGAACGGATGTCCTCCAGCGTTTGATCGATCAATTTTTTGTATTTTGCCATGACACTTTTCCAGGTATAGTGATCATGGATATATTTTACACAATTTTCCTCCATTTTTTCATACATGTCTTTTCTGCCGGTCAGAAGGTGAAGGCATTCTTCAAATTCGTAATAATTGATGTAGTACAGCCCGCCGTTGCTTCGGATACAGTGCCCCTTCAGCACATCGCACTTTCCGTTGACCAGAACCGGCACTCCCAGAGCCATGCTTTCCAGCACCGACATGGACAGGCTCTCAAAGCGGGAAGGAAGGACCAGCAGCCGGGCGGCGGCCATTCCGTTGTATTTGTCCCCGTCACTGACAAAGCCTAAAGGCAGAATGTCCGGATCCCGCGGAATATCCATTGCCGCTTTGCCCATCAGCACCAGTTTGAGATCGGAAGGATGCTCTTTTTTATAGCGCAGGAAATAGTCGAACAGACGGGGTAATCCCTTGGACTCATCCAGTCTGCCCACATAAATGAGAAAATCCCCGGGGATGTGGTATTTCTCCCGGAACGCCCCGGCATCAATCTGTCCGGGCAGGTCGATCCCGATGCCAACCACATCGGACCGCTTGTAGCCGTTATGGAACGTGCGGTTTACCAATTGCTTTTCTTCCTCCGTCAGATAAATCACAGCCCTCGGAAGATGAAAAAACGGATAAAAAATTCCCATATAAATGGAAGGCTCGTTATGGGCCGTCGGTATCAGCATGCTTTTCTCCGGGATCTGTCGGAGTCCGGCGAAGGTGGTGTAATAAAGATAGGTCATAAAAATAAAGATATCATAATTCTCCCGGTTTTGCCGGATATAATCAATCAGTCCGGAGGACAGCGGGCCCTGAAGCTCCATCCATTCCATCTGATCCTTCAGGCTGGCATGCGGATTGTGATATACCCGGGATGACAGCTGGTCAAAACGGCGCCGATCCCTCTCCTGATCCACACGAAACCGCAACACCGGTATCCCATCCACCTGCTGCAGTCCTTCCGGATAATGATTGGCCCAGTCATAATAATCGGTGGCGCAGGTCGTCAAAACCTGCACATCATAATCCTCCGCAAGCTTTCCGGCAATCTGTCTGCAGTACAGCTCGGATCCGCCGTTGATCTCCCTGCCATACCGCTGCACGATCATTGCGATTCTACTTCTGCTCATTTTCTTCACCCAGTATTTCCTTTATATATTCCCGGACGCAGCCGGCCACCCTTTCATAGGAAAAATGCTCCAATCGTTTGGCTTCATTTGCAATCAGCTTATCCCGCAGCACCTGGTCGTGAACAATCCGGTTCAGCAGCTCCGCGGCAATCCCATAATCCTTTTCCTTCAGCAAAACCCCGGCATTGCCCAGGGTATCAGGAATCGCTGTACTGCTGTATGCCAGGATGGGGACCTGGAACAGCATGCTCTCGATCAGGGGCACGCAAAAGCCTTCATGCTCACTCATGCACAAAAATACATCACTGATCCGATAATACGCCAGAATTTCCTCAAAAGGCACCTTTCCGGTAAAGAAGACATCTGCAAGCTCCAGCTTTTCTGTCAGCAGCTGCAGGGCGCCGTAATAACGCTCCATTCCCGTATAGGAGCCCACCAAAAACAGCCGGGAAGTGGGATCCATGTAGTTCCTGTAATAAAAAAAAGTCTTGATGATATCTTCCTGCCTTTTATTCGGCGCGATCCTTCCCAGAAACAAAATATTGGTGCGTCCATCCTGATACTTTGTCAGGATCCTGCGGGACGGTACTTTCCCATAATCCGGATAGGAAATCAGGATCGGCAGGAGATGCACATTCCGATACCCATATTGTGAAAGTTCCCTGCAGTTGTACTCCGAATCCCCGAAAGCCCAGTCGAAGGTGTCCTTCATCATGGCCAGCTGCCGGCGCCCTTCCCTTAAAATCCGGTAATCCCGCCAGCTGTAATCCCGCATAAACTCCGGCGGCGTAATGTTGTGATAAATCATTACTTTCCGGAAAGACGGCATCTTCATCACATCCCGGGACAAGCTGGTACCGGTGGACATATGATAAATCAGGATATCCTTTCCGGAATTCCGATATCTATCCATATGCTTTACCTTTCCCTGTGCGCCGCGGCCTATGTTCTGGGCATAAATCTCCGTTTCCAGATTCATCTGCTTCAGAATGTCAGCCAGGGCAAGAGCGTGATTGCTGACCGCATCTCCATAGACAACGGTGGGTAAAATCTGAACAATGCGTGGCATCCTGTCTCCCCCCAGCTTAAGTGTACAATTCCTCAATAAATTTCCGATATCTTCCGGTGACGACATCCCAGGCAAAGTTTTCCCCTACGAATCGCCTTCCCTGTCTTCCCAGCTGATCCGCCGTTTCCCTGTGATCCATCAAATATTCCAGGCAGCCTTCAAACTCACGATACCCGTCAAAATAAAGCCCTCCGTTGGACTGTACGCAGAAATCCCGGGTCACTGCGCATTTGCTGTTCGCCAGCACCGGCCGCCGCCCTATCCAGCTTTCCATAATCACAATGGAAAAGCTCTCATTGAAGGAAGGCTGGCACAAAGCAAGCGCAGCGGAACAGGCATTGTATTTATCCTGAATCGGCACGAATCCCAGATCCCGTACCCTGCCCCGGCAGGACGCAGGAATCCCGATCTCTCCCCCTCCGATCAGGACCAGGTCCAGGGGGCAGTCCGGATGCTCCGATAGAAATTCCCCGAAATACTGCAGAAGCAGCGGAACATTCTTGCCGGCATCCTTTCTTCCGGCATAAAGGAGAAAGGGATGTTTCAGTTTATATTTGCGGAAAAAATGCCTGGGATCGGCGGAATAATCCTGCCGGATGCCCAAACCGATCACCTGGCGCTTCTTGCCTTCTATAGAGTAAAGGCGCTCCGCCAGCGTCGCTTCCGGCCGGGAAAGAAAGATCAGTCCGTGGACCTGCCCAAAAATCCTTCGTATCCCGTCCAGATGAGCATAACTTTCATCATGGAGACATGGGATCAGAATGCTCTTTTCCGGACAGGCCGGAATACCGTAATAGGCAGTGCCGAACAGATACGGAATGTGAATAAAGCAATGATAGTCCGATGCATGTTCCCTGATATAGCGGGTTAGATCCGGACTGTGGACCATCTCCCGGAAAAAAATCTCCTCCTCCTGCCGGCGGACCGGCTGACCCCGCATCAATGCGGCATTCACCCGGTCAAACGCGGCCCGGTCCCTGGAAGCGGCCCGAAACCGTCTCACCGGGATACCGCCCACCGTTTCCGTTCCCGGCTTATATACATTCCGGCCCCAGTCACTGGCAAACTCCCGGACACAGGTCGTCAGGATCTCCATGTCCACCCCGTCCTGCTTCAGATGTTTTGCCAGCTCCCGGCAGGCATCCTCCGCCCCGCCCGGAATCTTTTCCCCGTACCATGGAACAACAAAAGCAACTTTCTTCATAACTGTTTTCATCCTGTTCTATTTCCGCGCAATTGCCGCATAGTCCTGCATTCCGAACAGAAGGTCGTTTACCCTTCCCATGGCGGCATTGAACTCCTCTTCGTTCTCGATTCCGCTTCCCCGAAGCGCAGGAATCTTATCCCGGATTTCCGAAAAGTAAATGTTCTCCACGGAAGAAAATCCGGTGGATTTCAGTATAAACTCAAGGGTCAGCGGATGCACGGGTTTTCTGTGGGACACGTCCATATAAAAGGCATTGGAGAAGATGGCCAGGCACATGGGATTCAACGTCTCGACGATAAAGACGCCGTCGTCCGCCAGCTTTTCATAAGCCAGCCGGATCAGCCGGATCATGTCCTCATAGGGAAGATGCTCCACCACCTGCCCCATATAAATCCCTTCCAGCTCTCCCTGCGGAACGGACTTCAGATAGGTTACGGCGTCTCCGTATTCCACTGGAAGATGCTTGTCCCTGCAAAACGTGACCATATCCTCATTGATGTCGATTCCCCGGATGCCGGTTTTTCCCTGCTCGGTCAAAAGCTCCACAAACTCGCCCCGGCCGCAACCGATATCCAGAATCCGGTTCTTGCCCTCCAGATATTTCAGGTATTTTCGCTGACTCTCCTTGATTTTTGCCCGGCTGCCCCGGTACTTCATTTCAAACATGAAGTAATCAATACTTTCCTCCGGCTGCTCTGTTTCCCCTGAGGCAAAAGTCTCTGCCCCGGATCCGGAAACAGCTTTCGGAACCGGAGACGTCCCTGTATTTTCCGCTGCCGAAGCTGTCTTTCCTGTCTTGCCGGCTTCCTG
>ENA-UOOI01001697-UOOI01001697.1-fermentation-metagenome-genome-assembly--contig:-NODE-1697-length-21666-cov-91.632039_pt1 | contig 21666 bp, 22 predicted proteins | sample MGYA00245779_ERZ724027 | MGnify/ENA primary metagenome ERZ724027 (study PRJEB28704, sample SAMN03018318) | fermentation metagenome | biome: anthropogenic terrestrial biome; feature: soil...
GACGTTCCCTGTAGCCCCAAGAATCGTTACTTTTGCCATGGAGATCGCCGTTGGGAACACGTCCTCGGTCGACCGTGCGCACAAGCATTCACCGCTGCATCCCTCCTCCACCCCGCAACCCCATGGGCGCCGAACGTCCACGGTAAGTCTGCTCCCTTCCGGGCCTGAACCGGTACCCGTGGCAAAAGGCCGCCGCCCCCTCCGGGACTTTGGTACCTCTCCGCCGACCTCATGGGACGAGGCTTCTCCGTCGGGACGCAGCAGATCCTGCAGGCCGCTGCGGCCTTCCTCAGACTTCGCCCCCCGCTGACGGCGGTTTCGGGTGACAGGTGACGCCGAGCCACCCAGGCTAGTCCCCGTATATACTGTGGTCTATGGGATAAAAAGAGCTCCGCCCACCCGGGTCTGCCAGGCCCTGGTGAGCTGGCTGACCTTCCCGGCGTCCGCCTTCTCGAAGAGGTCCAGGGCGGCAAGGTCGACCTCCGGCGGGAGGACGGCCGGGAGCAGCCGGAGGTCGCCCTGGTAGACCTCGATCTCCTGCGCGCCGGCGGCGGTGGCGACCGGAAGCGGGTCTCGCGCGACCTCTCGTCGCCGGAGGTCGTCGTACGATCGGTGCATCGTTACCTCCCCGATATCGAGGAACTCCCGGTTCACCTGGAGGTTGCAGGCGGTCCAGTAGGCGGCCGCGTACCAGGCGTCGTTACAGATCACGCGGGGGACGCCCGCCCGGGCTGCGGCGAGCCCGAGGGTGCCGGCGCCCGAGCAGGCGTCTACGAATGTCCGGGGCCGGCGGCGCCTGATCTCCCGTTCGAGGGAGAGGATCTTTTGATCGCGGTCCCGGGGGAACTCGACGTGCAGTGCCGACTGCTGCTTGTAGACGACGACCGGCCCTCTGAGGGTGGGAAAGACGTCGGCCCGGACGTCGCACCCGGCAAGCAGGGTGTGGGTCATTGGTTCCGCGTCGGTATCCCTGACTCCCGGCGTCCCGGCGCCTGCCCGGACGACCCCCCGGACCTCCGGAACCTCGGCGACCAGGCGCGCCGCCGCCCGCTCCTCGACCGACCGGGAGAGGAGGAGGAGTGATCCGGGCGGGAGGTAGGGGGCTCTCCGCATCGCAGACCCGGGGTGGACGAGCGGCGTCCCGGCGGCGGCGAGGGGTTCGGTCCCGGCGAGGTCGCCCTCTTCCGCCATGATCCGGTAGATGTGGGCAAAGACCTCGTCGATGAACCGTTTCCCGCAGGAGGGGCAGGGCTCTGCTGTATCGATATCGGGCGGGGAGCTCTGTTTGTCGTAGACGAGCCCCATGCAGTCGGGACAGGGGGCGAAGCGCTCCGGGAGTTCCGTAAGAAGTGCGCGGGCTTCCGTGACGCAGTCGTCACCGCAGACCGGACAGTGCATATCGATGGGTTGGGGGCCGGGGTATATAGGCGTTTCATGCCGCCTGCGGCGGGACTAAAAGCCCTTCCCGGAGCCAGCCCCAGGCGTCACGGAGACGGCTCTCCGGGAAGTAGCGCACATCGATCGCGAAGAACCCGACAAAGAGCCCCGGCAGGTGGTTCATCCACTCCCGCCACCGCTCGCCGCCGACGACGGCGATCCGGTCGACCCTCTCGATCCCGGGCCACCGCTTGAAGGCGTCCCAGGGTTCCCCCGGCCTCCAGCTCCGGAAGTTCTCGATCTTTAAGAGGATCCGGACGTTCTTGTGGTCTTTCATTGCTCGTTCGAGCTCTGGGAGCAGAATGGTGGCATAATCGCTCTCGCTCAGTTTTCCATCGAACCGGAAACCGACGATACTCCCTGTACTCTCCTTCATCCGGTCAAGCATGGGTGCCCCTTTAACTCCTGGGGAGAAAAGGCTATGGCTGTTTGGCCGGGTCCTCGGTTCAGGTCAACCTTCGCACGAATTGAATTGGACCGATGCACTGCCCGGCGCGACGCGCAAGCAGTCCTGGAACAAGCCAGTTTTCTCGATATAGGTGGATTTTCTCCTCAGACCGTTCTGGGATGGATTCATCGGGGTGGGGTTCATCTCGCCGTCGGCGTGAAGTGGGGTGAGATGGTGTCTGCACACCAGGACCTGAGCGATTTCTCCCGCCCGCCTTTCATCCCGGCATCCGGAGCGCAAAGATGATTGCTGCAACTCCTCCGATGATGGCGAGGACCGCGAGGACCACGACCAGGGCGAGGGCGGCGATGAACGGGTTTGCGATCAGGATGAGCCCGAAGATGATGCTCACGATACCGAGGATCCCGGCTCCCCAGCCGGCGCCGGAGAGCCCCCTTGCCAGCTGGACGGCCCCGATGATCAGCCCCTCCACACCGATGATGATGGCGAGGAGTGTCGGGAGGAGGATGGTGCTGTAGAGGGGGTAGGCCAGAAACAGGATACCGAGGGCAAGGGCGACGATACCCTGGAGCAGCACGAGCCACCGGGGCAGGGAAGCCGGTTTAGTGAGCCCGGGCGTGCCGGCCTCAAATGTTGCGTTTACCATAACGCCACCACGGGGAGGGGCCCTGTTCTGGTATATGCGTATGCCTCCCCGGTGGCAGGCCCCCTTATAGCGATGGCCGGGCAGACGGGTGCGGAGGTGCTCTTCGATCCTAAACCCGGGGCGTTCCGGTGCACGTATGCCGAGCCGCCCGGCACAGGTAGTTATATATGCGCGCCTGCTCTCCCTGCGCCCTGCAAGGGCGAGGCACATGTTCCTCTCGGCGATGCTCATCCGGCTTCGCCAGGCCGTAAGGGCGGTGTTGTTTCTCTTCGCTACGCTCCTTCCCGTCGTTCTTGGCCCGGTCCCCGGTATCCCAACGGTGCAGTGCTCGGACCGATCTCGTCCACCATTATTCTCCAGGCAATGCCGATCGTCGGCCTCTACTCGAGCACCGTGATCGGCTGGATCCTGCGGTGGGACAGGGGTCTATCCCTCCTCTTCATCACCATCGGGTGGGTCGCCGTCACGGTCTTCCTCATACTCGTCGCGCTCGGGTTTGTGCATCTGTTCGCCTGACGGACCCCGACAGGTAAACGAATATACTCCCGTAGGGAGATAGGATGGCTATGCCCGGTTCCGGCAGGGAGGCAACGCAGTGAATCTGGAATTTCTGCCCGCGATCATCCTGATCCTCAACAGCATATTCGCCGTCACCGTCGTCTTCTTCGAGCGGAGAAACCCGACGGCGGCTCTGGCCTGGCTGGTGGTCCTCTTCTCCTTGCCGTCGGTCGGCTTTGTGCTCTACCTGCTCTTCGGGCAGAACTACACCCGGCAGAGGATGTTCGTCATCAAGGAGAAGGAGGATCGGCGTTTCCTCCGGGAGGCTTTTGAGGAGCAGCACCGTGAGTTCACCGGCCGCCGCTACCGGTTCACCACCTCGGAGGCAGCAGAGTTTCGTGATACGATCGTTCTCCTTCTCCGGAACAACCGGGCGTTCCTGACCGAGGAGAACCGGGTCGATATCTATACCCGGGGTGACGAGAAGTTCGACGCCCTCTTTGCCGCGATCCGGGGGGCACGCGACCACATCCACCTGGAGTACTTCATCCTCAACAACGACGAACTCGGGCGGGCGGTCATCCACGCCCTCGCCGAGAAGGCACGGGAAGGCGTCGAGGTCCGCCTCCTCTTCGATGCGATGGGGACCCGGGCCGGGGGCGGGTCGCGGAAGGCCTTCTCTGAACTGACCGACGCCGGCGGGAAGATCGGTGTCTTCTTCCCCTCGGTCTACCGGGTCAACTACCGCAACCACCGAAAGATCGCGGTCATCGACGGGGTGACCGGGTTCATCGGCGGGTTCAACATCGGGGACGACTACCTGGGGAAAGGGCCGCTCGGCCCGTGGCGCGACACGGCCTTCCAGGTCACCGGAAAGGCCGTCCAGCTCCTCCAGCTCCGGTTCTTCCTTGACTGGCATTACGTGACCGACGAGTACCCGGGGCTCGCGCCCCGCTACTTCCCCGATCCCGGCACTCCCGGCACAACTCCGATCCAGATCGTCTCCGGCGGCCCGGACACCCGGTGGAACGCCATAAAAGAGGGCTACATCAAACTGATCAACTCGGCCCGGGAGTCGGTCTCCATCCAGACGCCCTATTTCATACCTGATGAGAGCGTTACCGACGCCCTCCGGCTTGCGGCGCTCTCCGGTGTCGACGTCCGGATCATGATACCCTGCAAGCCCGACCACCCGTTCGTCTATTGGGCGACGCTCTCGTTCGTCGGCGACCTCCTCGACGCCGGGGTGCGGGCCTACACCTACGATGCCGGGTTTCTCCACGCAAAGACGATCGTCGTCGACGGGAAGGCGGGGTCGGTCGGGAGCGCGAACTGGGACGTCCGGAGTTTCCGGCTGAACTTTGAGGCGAACGCCTTCTTCTACGATGCGGCGGTCGGGGCCGATCTGGCACGGCGTTTTGAGGAGGACCTGGATGTCTGCACCGAGATCACGCCGGAGCGCTACCGGGCGCGATCCCGCTGGATCCGGGTCAAGGAATCAATCTCCCGGCTCTTCTCGCCCCTCGGGTGAGGGGTCTCACCCGTTCAGCCGGGTCCGGACGAACCTCTTAATCCGGGGGAGGTCCTGCTCCCACCGGGCCTGGAGGATGGGGACGGCGTAGGGGAGATGGTGCGGGAGGACTGCGGTCCCCATCATGGCCTTCTCGACGAGCGGCCGCTCGCGGCCGATGACGACCGTTTTTCTCTTGCGGATGGCGTCCAGGAGCTCTTCCACGGTATCGGCCTCAGCGCAGGTGACGACCCCGCCGAGCTCGTGGAGGAGGTGACCGTCGGTCCCGCCGGTTCGCCCGAGGCTGTGGGCGACCGCGAGTCCGGCCGCCTTCAGGTTGTGGGACCGGGCCATACCGCCGCAGATCACCTCGAGGGCGTCGAGGCGGGAGAAGACCTCTTCACCGATGCACTTGCCGGCGATGCACCGCTGGACTCCCCGGTTCAGGAAGGCGTAACCGCAGGGGTGCGCCTCGGCGGCGACGCAGGAGTAGTCCTCCCGGCGATCGAGGATATCCGCGGTGTCAAGGCGTATCGCGGTGAACGGACCGTTCCTCCGGTTCTTCTCGATGTGGCGCCGGTAGAAGTCCTGGAGGTCTGCGGCCGAGTAGAAGTAGAAGAGAACGTGCGGACCGTCGTTGGCGCTGACCTCGATCCCGGGGATGAGGGGGACGTGGATCTTCTGCCGCTCTGCCTCGGCTACGCCGCTTGTCTGGTTGTGGTCGGTGATCGCAAGCCCGATTCCCCGCCGGGCCGCGAGTTTCAGCGCGTCCCGCACACGGGTGGCGGAGTCGGAGTGCCGGGTATGGAAGTGCAGGTCAGCAGGGAGCAGCCCGAGCCGCCGGATTGTTTCCGGCAGGGGTTTTTCGAATACGATGTCTTTATAATAGTGCATGGGATCGCTGTCTGTCTGATCACCGGTAGGTTGCCGGGGCTGAAAAAGGGTTCCTTGTCACCTCGTGCCCCTTCGACCCTGCTCCCATAGTCGGTCAAGGGCCGTCGCCGGGTGGTTGCTCTCGCGGTCACTCTCCCCGGAGTTCTTCATGGACCATCTTTCTCGTGAGTTCCTCCTTTGAGAACTCCGAGAGGTAACGGTTCCCGGCGAGTGCCACGGCGACTGCCCCGACGAGGACGAAGATCATATCGAGCATGGTGTCGTCGAGGCCGTGCTGGAGGGTTGTCCCGAGGAAGGTGTCGAACAACCACTCGTAGATCTCCCAGAACCCCTCCATCGCCATCGCGGCGATGATGATGAACCCGACGATCATCCGCCGGGAGAGGTTCAGCCTGCTGAACCGGTCGAGGAGTAGGACGACGACGAAGGCGAGCACCGAGACGGTTATCCCGGAGATGAGGTGGGCGACCTTGTCGTAATAAGGGTAGTATATGTCGTAGTACCCCAGGACTCCGCCGGCTATGTGGAGGTAGAGCGAGAGGGCTATGAGGAGGTTGACCTGCCAGGGAAGTACGATGCTCCACCGGCGGGTGATGATGGCGGGAACCATCGTTAAGCCGAGCGCGAGGATGCCGCCGAAGACCTGTGAGTAATCCTCGAGTGAGAATGCGATGAGGATGTTCACAACGATGAGGGACTGGAAGAGGTAGGCGAGGTAGAGGCCGGCGGGTCTCTTCATCTCGAATGGGCAAGGAGACCCCCTGCGCAAGCGGGGGGAGGAATTGCCCGGGCCAGCCCCGTACACTTTCGCGCTGCATGGTTATTCTTAATAACCGGTGAGAAACAGAGAATATCCCCATGGCACTGCGAGTCGTCAGCAACTCTCTCCGTCTTCCCAAGAAGACGTTCCAGATTATCGACACGCTCGCGTACCATGCCAAGAGCCTGTATAACGTGGGGCTGTACAATGTCCGGCAGCACTACGCCACGCACCAGGAGAACCGCCAGACCCTTCAGAGGCTTCGGCCGGACCTCACCTCCAGGGTTGACGTGCTGGTCGGATCCTATCTCCCCTACACCCGAAAGAAGGACTTCCCCTTCAAAGAGTACAGCACTTCTGTGCAGTCAAAAGAGAACGAGAACTACGGATTGCTGCACAGTGACGCTGCTCAGCAGACGCTGAAGTCGGTTGAAGAGGCGTATAAGAGTTATTTCGAGTTGCTGAAGTTGTATCGCAAGGGGCAGCTCGAGTACTGTCCGAGTCCGCCGCATTACCTCCCCAAAGACGGCCGGTTCAAGTTGGCGTTCCCCCGGGCACACCTGACGATCCGCAACGGGGCCGTGACGCTGGGGATGGCGATCAAGTTCCGGAAGCAGCATGGCCTGACGGGGAAGGAGCTCACGTTCCCGATCCCGCCGTGCATCAAGCCGCACCAGATCCGGGAGGTCACGATCCTGCCGGCCCACGGCGGGAAGGCCTACAAGATCGAGTTCTGCTACAAGGTCCCCTCCAAACCCCAGAACCTCGACCCCGCCCAGTACCTCGCTATCGACCTCGGGCTCAACAACTTTGCGACGCTGGTTGACACCGCCACCGGGGCTGCCGTCATCCTTGACGGTAAGCGTATCAAGTCAATTAACCGGTGGTACAACAAAGAGAACGCACGGTTGCAGAGCATCAAGGACAAACAGGGGCTAACCGGGATCACGAAGCGGCAGGCATGGTTGCTGAAGAAGCGGGACTGCCAGATCGAGGAGGCGATGAACCGATACGTGACCTGGATCGTGGACTATGCCCTCCAGCACCGGATCGGCACCGTGATCCTGCCCCGCTGGGAGGGGATCAAGGACAAGATCAACCACGGCAGACGGGGCAACCAGAACTTCGTGCAGATTCCGTATCACAAGTTCCGGCAGAAACTGAAGAGCAAGTGCGAGCAGTACGGGATCCGGTTTGATGACTCGCACTTCGAGGCATACACCTCGCAGGTCGATGCGCTCAACCTTGACCCGATCCGAAAGCCCCCCTATGGAAGGAAACGGCGGGTCAAGCGGGGGTTGTACCAGAGTGCTCTGGGAACCCTGATCAACGCCGATGTCAACGGCGCTCTGAACCATGCACGAAAGGTAGCCGGTGATTCCGTGGTTCCACGGATAATCGGTAGTGGCCGCGTCAACCGGCCGGTGCGAATAAGGACGACTTTTGAACCGTCACCCTTCGCACAGATGAAAGTGCAACCCTGTGCCCCGCAAGGGGCCCCGGTGGCAAGCCCCCTCCGTTAGGGGGGTAGTTGACGTTAGTCTGCGCTCCGTAAACAGTCTTTGTCACCGGGCCTGCTCCTCGTGTCATCGTCCCTCGACCCGGACCTCGATGCCCGTGAGTCTCCGGTAGATCCGGCGTCTTCGTGCGAGGTGCCTGTAGTCGTAGACGAAGTATTCGTAGGTGTCCCAGATCGTCACCCAGTTTAGGATAGTGATCAGCCCGCCGAGCAGGATGACGCCGGGTTCCTCGAGGGATCCGGAGAAGAGCGTGACGAAAATGATTGCAACCGCCGCGTTGAGGACGGCGAGACCGAGACTGACCTTTCCCTCCCGGAGGGATATCCGCATATCATGGTCGAGGTCGCCTGAGCGAAACGAGAAGTGCCGCCGAACCGCCTCCGGGAGGAGCGCGGCCTCCTCGGGGGAGAGCGAATCCCGCGGGAGGCCGACGGTGATGCCGGTGATCTCCTTGATGTTGTAGCCGTCGAGGTAGCCGGCGATGAACTCCTCGGCGAACTCCGTGAGTTCCCGGTCGGGGAGCGGAGACGGGTCGTCCGGGTCCAGGAGTTGATCGATCGCCTTGAACCGGAACGTGATCGCTGTCGCCCCGTCCCGCTCCGTGCGGATGACCCCGACTTCCCGCATGCCCGGCCCCCCGCCTACGCGGAGGGCGGCGGCACTTCTGCTTTTGCCGGCATCCCGGCGCCGAACGCATCACGGAGGTTCGCCTCCTCCGTCTCAGAGAGCGACGTTCTGATGACGCGACCGCCGTACTCCTTGATGGCGTCGACCACCCTGTCCGGTGTCATCTTCCGGATGAGCAGGAATACCGCGGAGTTGCCCGGGCCGACGTTCTCCGCGACCTCTTTGATGAATTTGTCGTCGATGCCGTAGTCGGAGAAACGCCCGGCGAGTGCCCCGGCGATCGCGCCGATGGCGAGCCCGAAGATCGGTGCAAAGAAGATCAGGCCGATCAGGAGCCCCCAGAAGGCACCTGAGAGCGCCCCCATGCCGGCCAGATTGGTGGCCTGCTTGATCTCGGTCTTTCCATCCCGATGGTGGACGACGACCACCAGGTCCTCCAGTTCGATGATGTGCTCCTTTGTCAGGTTGACCAGCCGATCCCTGACCCGGAACGCGGTATCCTCGCCATCGTAAGCGATGGCAACCAGATCGCTCATACTTCTCACCTGCAACTGATTTGCAGGCGAACATGTAATCCGGTATATATATTCCCTGTGGTCCCCCCCGCCGGGGGACCGGTTCTCACTCCTCCCGGTCCCCGGCACCCATCAACTCCCCGATCCACCGGGTCTCCTCCCAGCTCTCCAGGAAGAGTTTCACCGCGATCGTCAGCGGTATGGCGAGGAAGACCCCGACCGTCCCGAGGATGAGGCCCCAGAAGACGACGGAGAAGAGGACGACGAACGGCGAGAGGTTGAGTTCCCGCCCGGCCATCCGGGGGAGGACGAGGTTCTCTGCGGCGGCGTCGATGAGGGCGACGGCGGCGATGACGGCCACGGCCCCCACCGGCCCGAAATCGATGAGAGCGAGGAGCGTCGGCGGGATCGCGGCGGCAACGAGGCCTATGTAGGGGACGTAACTCAGGACGAAGGCGACGAACCCCCAGAGTGCCGCAAACTCGATCCCGAGGACGTAGAGGAAGAGCCCGGTCCCGACCCCGGTGATCAGGTTCACCTTTGTTCTGACCACCACGTACTCGATGAGGAGCCGGCCCGACTGCGTGAGGTGCCGGTAGGGGGAGCTCTCCGGTCCCAGGCGCCGCCTGAGGGTGGCCGCGAATCGGGGCGCTTCGAGGAGGAGGAACCCGATCGCTACGAAGACGATGAAGACATCGAAGGTGATGCTCCCGATCTGCCGGGCGAGCCCGGCCGCCTGCTGGATCACCATCCCCTGATCGATGTAGTCCCAGACCCGGATGCCGGCGGGGTCGATGCCGTAGCTGGCGAGGACGGCCACCTGCGCCTCGAGGGCCTTCTCGTACTGCGGCAGGGAGAGGAGAAATCCGGTGAGGGCCGCACCGAGGAAGAGGGTCGTGCCGACGAGGACCGCGATGAGCCCCGCGACCACTGTCCCGGCGGCGAGAACCCGCGGCACCCCCCGGTGGGTCAGCCACGCCATGACGGGCGCGGTGATCATGGCGAAGAAGACGGCGACGAGGAACGGGCCGAGGATCGGCGTGGCCGCCCGGATCCCTGCAAGGATAATGACGACTGCCGCTCCGATGATCGCGATGCGGGCAGGGGGAGAGAGGCTTTCACCGGTCATATTTACAAAGCAGCATTGGGGCTTTCCGGAAGAAAGAGTTTTCCGGGCTTCACCCGCCGGCCGCCCGGATCGCCTCGAGGATCGACTCGCCGATGACCGGTGTCGCGATGAAGATATTTTCCGGGCCGATGACCTCTGCCGCTCCGGTCTCTTTGAGGCCCGCAAGGAGTCCCGGGTTGACTTCGGCGAGGATGAGCCGGTTCCCGTGTGCCTGAACCTGCCGGGCGTAGCGCTCCAGCATCCGGAAGAGTCCGGTCCCGGCCTCGACCCGCCCCCGGAGGGCGAGGACCACGACGGCGCCTTTCGCCTCTTTTGGGGACGGGAGTGACCGTTCGATGGCCCGGAGGGTGGCGAAGAAGACGTTGCCGGAGATCGAGAGCACGGTGACCTGATTGCCCGGGAACTGGTCGGGCGCCGGTTCTTCCCGGAACATCCCCCCGCCCGCCGGCACGAGGCGGACGACGGAGGCCTCTCGCGTGGAGGTGACGAGGTAGATGGCAAGCGAGAGGAAGACGCCGATATAGATGCTGTACTGGAGCGGGAGCACCTGGGTGGAGACGAAGGTGGCGACCATTGCCCAGCGCCCGGTGCGGGAATACTTCCAGATGCAGGCGATCTCGCCGGGTTGGTAGATGAGTTCGGCCCCGATGAGGATCAGGAGCCCGGCAAGGGCGGGGAGCGGTATCAGTTCCGCAAGCGGTCCTGCAAGGACGATGACCGCCCCGACGAGGGCGCCGGATATGAGATTCGCTGCCCGGGTCCTGGCCCCCGCGCTGACATTGAGCGCCGTCGCCGAGAGCGACCCGCTCGCCGGTGCGCACTGGAGGAAACTGCAGGCGATGTTTGTGATCCCCTGTCCCCGGAAATCCTGGTTCACATCAGCGATGGTGCCGTCGGGCTCGGGGGTCTTCTCCGTGACCCCGACGGCCATCACGAGCCCGATGATGGCGAGGGCGAGCGCCGGGACGAGGAGCCCGGGAGTGAGGGCGAGGTCGGGGACGACGGGTAGCGGGAGGCCGGCGGGGATGGCGCTGATGTCGCTGACGAGCGCGACCTCGAGGCCGGTAGTCCGGACAAGGAGGGTCGTTATGATGACCGGGAGGAGGAGGGCGGCGGAGCTGAGGTGAGGTGCCCGCCGCAACGCGAGGGCGAGCCCGATGGTGAGGAGGCCGACGGCGAGCGCCTGCACCTGGATCTCCCCGGCGTGGTGGATGAGGTCGAGGACGGCAAGGATCTGGATCGCGTCTCTTTCGAGTTCGTAGCCGGTAAGGTTCCCGGCTTGACCGAGGACGATGAGGAGCGCCGCCCCGGTGACAAACCCGGTGAGGACGGCGTTTGATATGAACCGGGTCAGGCTGCCGGCCCGGACGAGCCCGAACCCGAGCTGGAAGAGCCCGACGAGGAGCGTCAGGACAAAGAGGGTCGCCGGGACGTCGGCCTCCGGGACCGGGGCGAGGACTGAGTAGAGGGAGACAGCGAGGACGTTTGAGAGCATCACCTTGAGGTAGGAGGAGCCGGTGAGGAGCGCCCCGATCGCTGTCGAGAACGTTGCGGTGTAGAGGCCGTAGATCGGGTTTATCCCGGCGACGAGGGCGAACCCCATCGCCTGTGGGATGCCGACGAGAGCGGTGGTCGCCCCGGCGGTGAGGTCGGCGGGGAGGCTCCTTCTCCAGTGCGGCGTACCGGCGGGCATGCTCTGGGGAGAAGGCGGGGCGCGGGGTATATAGTTACCCTCCGGGGCAACTGTTCGGGAGTTCCGGATAGTTCGGCGGGGTGGGTCGGATGCTCCCGAAGGTGCGGTGGCTCGGGCGGTTATGGCGCCGGCGGGGTCAGGCAGAGCCGGCTGGACTACTATCAGGCAAGTCATCCATTGGAGCCTTCGGTAGGGCGTCGGTACACCAATTTAGCCCCGGGCTGGAGGTTCGCTATAGATAAGCTGGTTGAGTGTAGTGATCCGGAGAACAAGATGTATACATTTATCCCAAAATGCGTTGATGCCCATGCATGAAGATATTCCTTACGTATTGTAGCGGGCAGAAGGACGACTCGCTCGAAAAATCCAATGAGAAGGTGACCCCAGACAGGTTATACACGAGCAAACGAATCCAGAAATTTATCAGGGCGTGCAAAGAGGCCGGGGCATTCTGGGCGATTTTTTCTGACGAGTATGGAGTGTGGTTCCCGGGAGAGCGACGGAAATGGTACGACAAACCGCCTGATGCAGTCACTCCCGCGGAGTTTGAGCAGCTCGTCTCCAGGGCCGAGAAGAGTCTGGAGAAGTATGAGGTATTCTTCTATGGGGATACGGGCGACCCGAAGTTTCATCAGGTGTATCGGGACCTCATAGGGAGGCTCAAAGACGCCGGAATCAAGATCACGCTCTTCAATGATTTCGATGATATCCCTTCTCTGGCCAATGAAAAGGGCGATGTCTACAGTCCCCAAAGTGGGGTACTGTTTCTTACAATCTGTTCCTTCCGGAAGGCGGAAGAGGGCTTTCCATACTATAATAAGGTGGATACAACCTGTGCGAGATACCTCTCCAATCGCTGTGATCAGCTCATATCCAGAAGAAAAGAAGTTTTTAATACACTGATTCAGGGGAAAGTCTTTTTTGACAAGGCAAACCAGAAAGATCATCCATATAATCTGAATCTGGTACGCGGTCGGGATTTTGGCGGCTCTGAAGAGGGTTATTATCTCCCTGCGCTCTGGAGATATGAAGGGCGGTTTTACCAGAGTCTCAATGTCCGTGGTAAAAAAGCGGTGCTGAACTCCGGGCACCACTTTCTGATCCTATCCGGCCTCTACGGGATCATCACGCCCGTCGACCCGGTGCAGCTCTATTCAATACCGCTCTACGACGATGATCTGGTTCAACGAATATGGCGAGATAACGATTTCCTGACGAACGTCCTCTTCGACTATGTCAGATCCCAGGGTGTTCGGCGAATTTTTGACTTTACCGGCATCTACTACTACCGGGATCTCATCAACTGGCAGCGATTCAAAGGAATGGTTGAAGAGAGCGGGATCGAGTGTGACATCCTGCACGTCTTTTCTCCGGTTGGTGCGGGTGATAATGCTCTGCCTGCATTTGGTGAGAGCATCGCTCAGCAACTCATCCACTACACTGAAGAACAGTTGTACTCTATCGTTCCGGAGGAGTCCATCGGAAATGTGTACTTCAGGGCTATCTATGGGGCTCGCGAGGGCCTGACGAGCGACTTCCCGACCGGCGAACCTATGATAGCGCTTGAAAAAATCACCGATCCTGATGCGAAGAAAATCCTGGCAAGTGCGGATCGGGCGACGATCCACTCCTATAGGAACCCGAACAACCCTCCGGATGCAGGCTCATCTCTGATATGGCACTATGGCAAAGGGTTAGAGAAGTTGTTGCACCAGGAGATCACATGCAAGGTCGGGGACCAACTAAGAAGAGCATATGGAGGGAGTATCCCTCAGAGCGTTCGCTATCGGCCCCGGGAGGAGGGTAGACTCTGGAAGCCGTTTTGGTATTCGCACCAAGTCTCTGCAAAACAGATTACTCTGGGTCAATGGGCCCGGCTACCAGATGGTCTGATCGAATATCCCGAGAATCCTTTTGCAATTAAATTGCGTCAACTACTCGGCCAAAACTCATCGGGTAGGTTTATTGAGGTGATGAAAAAATGCAGTTCGGTGGAAGAGATACGTAACGAAGCAGTTCACCCGAAGGTGATATCATTTGAAAAAGGGATGGAAGAGCGAAAGAAGATCGTGCCGACCATTAACGCAATCATTGGCCTCATATACCCCGAATCTTCCTGATGCTCTGGGAGCAGAATCCGGTTGATGATCCTTGAGGAGCGTCCGGAGGGGGACATCGCCAGCGCGCGGGGTGGTCGGAGGATATGTAACCCCCTCCGGCGGGCACGGCTATCTTCCGATCCGCTTACCCTCAGGATCCGGGAGCCGGCCCGGTAAATCATGGTTTGTCTATCGCTTCAAAACTCCTCTGCGTAAAGAAACAGACGCTTCAGGGTGGCCCGCGAAACAATCGCAAGGCTTATGCCCCCTATAATACCACTGTCCCACATGCGATCTCTGATCACGGTTCCCGCAGGCCTCCCCGGGCGGATGCTGGCACGGGAGCCTGGAGGGAGCGGTATGATCGGAAAATATGGCTTATTCATTGTATTTTCCCTGCTGGCGGTTCTCGCCTGCCCGCCTGTGCTGGCGTCCGAGCTCGGCGAGTACGAACTCATCGCCACGTGGGGATCTCTCGGCGCGGATGACGGACGGTTCAACCGTCCGACCGGGATAGCCGTCGATGCCGAGGGGAACGTCTACGTGGCGGATTATTGCGATCGGATACAGAAGTTCGACAGTACCGGCGCGTTCCTTCTGCAGTGGGGGTCTTCGGGCTCTGGTGACGGAGAGTTTTATCAACCTGATAATATCGCGCTGGATGCCGATGGAAAGGTGTATGTGGTAGATTATTACCGCATACAGGTATTCGATAGCAACGGAACGTTTCTTAAGAAATGGGGATCATACGGCACCGGCGAAGAGCAACTCCAATACCCCCAGAGCATTGCTTTTGACGCCGACGGCAACGCCTACGTCATCGCTGGAGGTGGCATCAAGAAGTTCGACAGCGATGGGAACTTCCTCACTTCATGGGGAGGGTTTGGCACCTATGATGGGGAGTTTCACAACGCGGTAGATGTCGTGGTCGATGCTGCCGGAAACGTCTATGTCGCGGACTGTTACAACAACCGTATTCAGAAGTTTAACAGTACCGGCGCGTTCCTTCTGAAGTGGCAAGTAGGATACCCATATGGAATAACAGTTGATTCTGCTGGCGATGTTCTTGTAGCAGCTTCCAGTACATCCGTTCTGAAGTTTGATAGTTTTGGGAATCTGCTCGCAAGATCTCTTGGAGGAAGTGGAAAAGACATAACTGTTGGTGCTGACGGCACCGTCTACGTAACCCGCGATCATTGCGTTAGAGTATTCAAACAATCCTCGGCACCAACACCGACCCCGACTGTTCCTAAGGGACTTGGCATTACGTCAAACAAGGACAGCGTTGTCCGTGGCAACAGTTTCACCGTGACCATCACCGGCGAGTCGCTCAAGGCCTACCGCCTGTTCATCAAGCCGGAAGAAAGCCTTGCCGATTCGGATTACCCGTGGATTGTAGCCGGCCAGAACGGAGTTAGCACGGTTGGCATGATCAACCCGGAGCGGAACGCGACCGTTATGACCACCGCCGGCGGCACCCGGTCTATCCAGTTCAACACCAACCAGAGTACTGATGCCTGGGTCTTCACGATCCGGGTCGAAGATCCGGCAGATCCTACCACCTATGATGACATCAAGGTGAAGATCGAGGAGGGTGCAGCCACTATTACTACCTACGGTACCCGCTACCTTGGTGAGGGTGTCCCCCTCTATGGTATTAACACTGACGGCGAGACCACTTACCTCTTCCTGACTGGTTCCGATCTCGCTGTCAGCGGCGTCAAACTCTCGGATATAAAGGTCGCGGTTGAGGATGGCAATCCGGGCACATTCACCTGTGTGCATGTCGAGGCCTACGACACCTGGTCCTACATGTGGAACACCGCCGATATCGGCAGGCGCCTCAATGCCGGCAATTACACGATCTATGCGGCCGCGGAGCCCCGGAGCAGGGACAACCTCAGTGATGTCAAGCATGCCGCGGCCGATATACAACTGAAACTCCCCTCCATTAAAGCGGCCACATCCAGTGATACTGTTGCCCGAGGTGACGATCTGGCGATCGATGGGACCGTAACGGGCTATCCCGATAGCGTCCAGATCTGGATCATCGGCCCGGACTACCTCAGTCTCGGTGTGCCGATAGTTTTACGAGATGAGTACTCTTCTAGCAACCGTTTCACATACCGCCTCACAGGCGCTGAAACCAGCAACCTCACCGCGGGCAGGTATTTCGTCGTCGTCCAGCACCCGGTGGTCAACGGGTTTGATGTCACGGCCAATGGCACCACCATCAGCGGCCCCGGTGTGATGCCTACAGACCTTGCCGGCCTGCAGCCATCCGAGGCGGCAAACGCGCTGATCAGTGCCCTTGAGTCTCCATACGTCGATGATACCTACGCAAAACTCACCTTTACCGTCGGGGCGCCCATGATCCGGATCGATCCTATCGAAAGGGCCGATAAGATCAACTGGTTTGGCAAGATCGACTGGTTCGACTGGCTAAGCACCTGGACCTGCGGTGAGACCTTCACGGTCACCGGCACAACCTGCTACCCGGCAGGGACGACGCTGGCCTACACGATAACCTCACGGTGGAATGGGGCATGTATTCTCTCCGGTGATATCATCGTAGCTGATGAGGGTGCGTGGAGTTTCGACGTGGACACGGCCGTGATAGAACCCGGGGAGTATATCGTCCGGGTCATGTCTCTCGACGATCAGTCCTCGGCATCTGCATCCTTCACCGTCCGTGATGGTGTCGTCAACCCGGTCCCCCCTGCAGGGGCTACGTACCGGGTGGAGCGCATCTCCGTGAATCCCTCCCTCGACTACCTCGCTCCCGGCGAGAGGGTGGTTCTCAACGGGATCATCAATGCTCCCCGGGCCGGGTGCCAGGAGGATCTCGGGTTCTCCACCGACCTCCTGGAACCTGCATGGTCCTATGCCATCGAGGTTGAGCGGGAGGTGATCCGCTCCGGATCGCAGAACGTCGGGTCTTTCACGCTGTCCGCGTTTGAGCTCGACTATGGTGAGGAGGATGTGCGCGTCCTCCTCCACCTCTCTGGCACTGTGCCGGGGACTGGAGCAGAGGATCCGGCCCTCCTCAGGATCCTCCAGCGCGACGCCAGCGGCGGGACCGTGCCGGACAGCGAGTATTCTCTCCCGTTCACGCCCTCCGGGAACGACCCGATCCAGCCTTTCGGTGACAACCTCACCCTCTCCCCCGGCTGGAACTTCATCTCGGTCCCCCGGCCGCTTGCCGCCGGGAACGACACCGCGATGATCTTTTCCGGCATCAATACCACCGGCCGCTCGGTCCTCCGGTACAACACCACCATAAGGGATTGGACGGCGCTCGTGGAGGAGGACCGGATAGCCCCCCTCGAAGGGTTCTGGATCTACTCGGCCGGCCTCTCGACGGTCCCCCTGAACTTCTCGACCGATCCCCTCCTCCCGCCGGCGGAGCGCATCCTCGCCGCGGGCTGGAATGCCGTCGGGACCACCGGCACGGCGCCGGCGACGGCGAGGGATACCCTCTACTCGGTCAACAGAGAGTGGTCGACTCTGATCGGGTTTAATGCCAGATCCCAATCCTTTGAATCGGGGATCGTCAACGGCGGGAGCGACGCGAACGCCGATACCCGGTCGGTCTATCCCGGCAGAGGCTACTGGCTCTCCATGTCCGGGCCGGGCACCCTCTACGCCATAGGAGCGTGATATTGATGAGACACACACTCTGGATTCTTATCCTCCTCTTCGCCCTTATCGGGACGGCGTCTGCCATCCCCCTCCTCCCCGCAGAGTTCTCGGGCTCGGTCACGATCGATGGGAACCCCGCGCTGGCAGGGACCGTCATCACCGCCCGGATCGGCGACCGGGACTGCGGCTCGCTCACGCTCCCCGCCGCCGGGGCCTTCGGCGGGGACTCCACGTTTGATACGCGGCTGCTTGTCAGCGGGGAGGACGGCGATGCCGGAAAGACGATCACCTTCTTCGTCGACGGTGTCCCGGCCGCGGAGACGGTGGTCTACGCTCCCGGCACCCCCACAATCCTCGCTCTCACAGTGACGGGAGGCGGGACGAGCGGCACCTCTTCCGGATCGTCGGGCGGTGGCGCCCCGGCCGGCCCCATCACGACTCCGGCGCCGGTGACGGAGTACACCGGGAGCGGCACCCTCGATACCGATACTGAAGGTGCGGTTCGGTTTACCACCGTCATCACCGCCGCGGAGGGCGACGCCAGCCTCTCCATCGGCCGCGGGGTCCGGGCGCTGGACCGTTCCGGAGCCCCCATCGGTTCGGTGAGCGTCGAGAGCATCTCGCCTGAAGACCTCCCCGGCACGAGCGACACCTCGGAGCCGGTCGGCCGGGCGGTCCGGTGCGGTCCTGCCGGCGCGACCTTCGACCCGGCGGTCCGGGTCTCGTTCACGCTCACCCCGGAGGAGTGGGAGCGTTACGAGGGGGGGCAGTTCGTCGTCCGGTGGTACAACAGCGCGACCGGCGCCTGGGAACCTCTTGCGACGACGGTCCACCCCTCGACCCGCACGGTCAGCGCGGCGGTCCCGCACTTCACCCTGGTTGCGGTCTTTGCCGTGCCGGTTGAAGAGGTCCCGGCCCCCGCGGCGACGACGGCCCCCCTCACCGACCCCACCCTGACCTTCGGGCCCGTGGTCTCGGCGACCGCCGTGCAACAGGCCGGACTGCCGTTCTCGTGGTTTGCCGGCTTTGCAGCTCTCGCCGGGGCGGCGCTTCTCGCCCGGAAACGGGGTTGATCCTCTCCTGAACGGGGGATATTCCCCCCACCCGGTCGTGGCAGGGAGAAGAGCATGCCCTCAATGTTTATGCTCTTCCAAGATACCGTGCGGGAACTGCGGCACAAAGATCGGGGTGGAGTATGGCGATCGATATCAAACGGCAATACATCATAGCAGGCGACAGAGAGATCGGGGTTGTGCTCGACATCAAGACCTCCGAGCAGATTGAAGAACTCCTCGAGAACTGCGGGCTTGCGCGGTACATGGAAGACCTCTCTCAATGAGGCGCGGCAGTACTATGCGCAGCTGAGCGAAGAGTGACATGGTCACCTGCCGGTACAAGAAGACGTTTTTACTCATATGTGTACTAATTGGGGTGATACACCATGCCAGGATTTGATGGAACCGGACCTGCCGGCCGCGGTCTCTGCGGCGGTCGGGCACGGCGCCGGTGGTAACCCCGGTGCCGGAACGAAGGCACTATCTGCACGGGGGACGGATCTCTTCCCCGGGAGATGGTAGCATGAACGAGAGCGAGTCGCCCGACGGCTGCCGTGGCCGCCGCGGGCGTGGCCGCCCCCGGGTCCGCCGGATAATCGGCGACCGAGGAGCGTTCCGCTGTTTCGGCCCCCTCTGCGGGCGGCCCGATGAGGTCGTCCTCCTCCTCCCCGAGGAGGTCGAGGCCCTGCGGCTCGTCGACCTCCAGGGGCTCGAACAGGAAGAGGCTGCCCTCGCTCTGGGCGTCTCCAGGAAGACCCTCTGGCGCGACCTCCACGAGGCGCGGGCGAAGGTCGCCGACGCCCTGGTGCACGGGAAGACAATCCGGATCGCCGGGTGCGGCCGCCGGCGGGAAGAGGGGTGCCCTGAAGACGAGGATGCCCTCTCCGGCCCGCCGCCGGGATGATCGGACCTGCAGGGCGTCTTAGTGCCCTCCGGGATCCTGCCGGATGCCGGTTCCATAGCGGCGGGGCACCTCCATCGGCCCACGACTGGGCCGCCACGCTTATAGATATGGGACTCAGGCCGGGAGATCTCCCGGCGACAACTGCAGGGAAAGACAAAAAAAGGATGCGGTCAGGGGAGCCGGACGATAGCCCAGTTCTCCGTGAGGCTGTTCTCCTGAGAGACCGGGTGCGGGGAGAACGTGACAAAATCGCCAAATTCCGACCATAACCTGGTTACCGGGTAACCGGGCCCGGACATTCTCTCTTCTGCAAGGGTCTGGTCGACCCCGCCGATGACGTCGAACGAACGGTATACGTGGGGATAGCCCTCGGCGCCGAGGAAGGAGGGCGTATCCATCACGACCTGGAAGTGGAGGTGCGGGATATCGGAGTTCCCGCTGTTCCCCATCAGGCCGAGGACCTGCCCCTCCGTGACGGTGTCGCCGATCACGACCCGGATCGAGCCGGGGACCATGGGCGTAGCAGGCATACTTCCGGTCCCCGATATCGACGATGACGTAGTTGCCGGCTGCCGCCTGTCCGGTGGCCGGGTCCAGGTATATCCAGTCCTGCGCGTAGCGCTGGGGGACGCGGGTCACCCCGTGCATGGTGATGTCTCTATCGCCGTCCAGCCCGGGCCACGCATCGGCGAGCCGATGACCACCGGCGCAAGGTCCTTGCGCACCGTGACGTTGCCGCCGGTGACAAGGTCGACTCTCCGTCCGTACAGTTCCTCCAGATAGTCGGCGAGTGCCATGAAGTTCCGAAACGTCAGGTGATCCGGCGCGAGTTCGACCAGAATATCCACGTCGCTGTCGGACCGCCCCTCGCCGCGGGCGGTGGACCCGAAGATCCCGACCTTTACCACACCAAACCGCTCCATGAGTATCGGTAACACCTCCTCAAGCCTGACGACAGGTGGCATTTTCTTCGATGAGTTGGGGGGGAGCGGTCATAAGGACGTCTCACGCTTTTCTAGAATCTGTTTGCGTCGTTTCCCCTTGATCGTTCACCTACACCTGATGGGACATCATCCGCACTGTCCCGGAACAGGGGCGGCCATTGTTCTGCTGGAACTCCGTAGTAACATCCATACCTCCATCATCGCCTATGTCTGGCTGCTCCTCTCGCAGGGGTCGTTCGCTACATCTCTCGCCAGGTGTGTAAAATGGTCGAAATATATGCCTTTATAAGGAAAACAGGCAGAAGGCTCCCCGCTTTAGTGGGGGATGAATGCCGTCTACCGGATGTGTTAATTAAGCGTATAACCGACATAAGACGAAGAAGGAAAGTGTGTAATCGTTGAAAATCGGATAGGGTTCGCTGGATCATGAGCACCCCGGAAAAACTCAGCCCTCTGGCGCGGCACATCATCTTTGTGCAGACGCAGATAATCCACAAAAGCGATCTACCGGAGGATCAGGGTGCCGCAGGGGTTGTAAGGGACTACGGGGTATTCGGTTCGATTGGTTTTTTCTTAGAGTACGAAGCAAAGTTTGACACTCTGGCCGACTCGGTGAAACGCGTAGCATGGATACTTCATGCAATAGCGATCCGGCACCCTTTCCAGAACGGAAATAAGCGCACCGCCTTTGTTGTCGCGGATGCTATTCTTCGAGAAGAGTGGGGTTTTCGTATCGGTGCCTCACAGGGAGAGAAAGGGAACTTCCTGATCGAAGTTGCAGATTATCGGCACGATGTTGATGACGTTGAAGGGTGGATCTGGAAATATCTTGAAAAAGATGATGATATCTAACGTTTCGCCATTATCTCAAGGGCTTCACGGTTCTCTTCGATAGAGTCGGCGATTGCCTTCCGCTCGGATTGCGTAAGAGCGTCATCCATAAATGCACCCCTCCGCCGCTGCACAGCAGGGAGATTATAGGGAGTTGCATCACTGTTCGTGCCGGGGGCCACCACTATCATCAACCTGGTATCGTTTACTGCGTATTCAGTATGAGTGTCAGTATATATTGATGTTGCACATTTCAGAACCCGCGAACTACCGTCCGTCCTCCTGTTCTGGCGTGACCTGAATCCGGACCTTCGCAAGCAACATGCGTCGGGAACTCTCCTGCCGGTGATCGTACCGATCGCCGGCGCGCTCCGGCATAACGGCCGGCCGGGGGATTCGCGATCCAGGCAAAGGGACGCCACCCCCCGGCGGGCGCAGGGGATCTTTTCGCTCATGCCTTATAGCGATAAAAAATTCCGCCTGTTTTGGTGAATAACAGTGGGCCCGGAGGGATTCGAACCCACGACCGCCCGGTTATGAGCCGGGCGCTCTG
>ENA-UOOI01001698-UOOI01001698.1-fermentation-metagenome-genome-assembly--contig:-NODE-1698-length-21656-cov-6.059905_pt1 | contig 21656 bp, 13 predicted proteins | sample MGYA00245779_ERZ724027 | MGnify/ENA primary metagenome ERZ724027 (study PRJEB28704, sample SAMN03018318) | fermentation metagenome | biome: anthropogenic terrestrial biome; feature: soil; material...
TTGAATTTGATCTAAATCCATAGTAATATTGATTTGGGTCATTTCTTAGACATCCTTTCCGATGTGTTTTTCACTCTAAAAACATTGTATCGTAAGGACTAAGATAATGGCCCTTTTAATTTTCCCTTTTACACAATTATATGGACACAATCGTTGCAAGAAGCTTCATTTAATCCTAACTCTGCACCAACTACAAGATATGATTCTGTGCATATTGTTTTCGGAGTTCCAATGAAAGTGTTTAAATTATCATCGTTCAACTCAGTACCAACATTATTTGCTCTAGGTGTAAACAATTTCCAAACATCAATCCATTCTGGGCGAACTGTAACTTCACTTCTCTCAACATAACCAACTAGTTTTCCTTTTCCGTAACAGATAATTGGGTCAGACAACCCTGAATCTGCTGAACGAAAAGCCTCGTCTTTAATAAAATATCCTCTAAAGCCAAACGGCCTAAGTGGCGAAATATAGTTAAGCATTGTGTCTGTATTACCATTAGAAAATACTTTAGAAAGAATAGATATTGCTTTTCCATCACGAATTAAAATATCAACACCTTCGATTTTCAATGACCTAACAACATCATTAATGACTCTATTGTTTTCGTAGGTAACAACACGTGTAAGGTTTTCACTAATATTATAATTTTTGTCCCACAAAAAATAACATACGCCACCACGAATATTTGTGTTTGGGAAAATATCCTCGGGAGTTAACCAGTCGTGAAGCTCACGAAAATGAATGTCGTTTAGCATTTCGTCTCGGAAATCATCTAGACCTTTTCCTCCAGCATACCAACGTGTCGGTATAATAAACGAAATTAATTCCGGATTAAGTTTTTTCGCTAAACGTACAAAATGGTGATAAATTGGACTAGCACTCGCTTGTGCTCCACCATCCATTTCTTGATATGGTGGGTTACCGATAATTACATCAAATTTCAATTTATCATCTCCAAAAACTTCTAGTAAAAGTTCTTCTACATTGCCATCTTTTGCGTATTCGAGTAAATCACATTCGACAATATTTTTGCTTGAAATAGTTTCGAAATTCGCGAAAACGTATTTTTTTACGATATTGTATATGATGTCACTTGGTGCACACGCATAAATTTGATTTTCAAGAATCCATTTAATCCGTTCTTCATAATTGGGAATTTGTTCTTTCAATCCGTCATTCAAACGTTTCACGATTTCAGTGATATAAAGTCCACTCTTTGTATATAGATCTATAAACTTAACATCATGATTACTAAAAATACTAGGGTTATTTTCTGCAATTAAATCAACCATCATTTTCACTACTCTATGAGGAGTGAAAATTTGGTTTGTTTGCTGCGGTGGAATGTAATCGAAAATATCCTCATCCAGTGCTTCATCAAAATAGTTTGATAATCTGTTTTTTGTATTAAGGAACTCTTTAATACTAGCATTGAACACAACCTCATTAAATAAACCAGGTACTTTACGGTTATACCCAGAATTATCTAAATAGTCAAAGCCATCACGTAGTTTTTTAAACTCATCGACTGTAATACCTGTTAATTCCTCAAAAGTCTCTTTATTGATGTTTTTTTCAAAATTTGCTAAGGTTGTATTATTGGAACCATATGCCATAAGGAACGCAGGAATAGTTCTTGCAAATCCACGCAAGTGATCCCGAACATCATCTTCGGTAGTCTTTTTTTTCTCCTCTTCTACTTTGACAATTTGTTTTTCTACTGCAGTTTCAACCGTTGTACTTACTTCTTTATTAAGATTGTCCACAAACGTTTGTTTAACTTCGACCTTCCTTTGTTCAAATTCTGTTATTAGTTGCTGTAATTTAATTTCGTCATGAGTTCTTTGGGCAGTTTGAGTTTTCTTCTTAAAATCATGTTCGATCTCTAGAACTTTACTCTGATACGATTCAACATTTTTTTGAATCAGGCTTTTAATTGCTGAGTTCATTTCATTTTTAGCTTTATTCGTTTGTGTTATATTCAAGTTAAATGCTTCTTTTATCTTGCTGAACCCTTTATCTAGAGTTTCTTTGATTTCTGTTTCGATAGTTGTAACTTCAGGAATATCAGGTGTTTCCATAACCTTATAGATAGCGTCCCCAAAAATATCTTTCGTTTTATTTATAACAATCTCTGCAGGAACATCAATGTTTCCGTTATCATTAATCATTGGGTCTGTAAGATGAATTTCTCTATTGTCTGTTAAACGCCTATTCTTTTCAGGTTTAATCTTGTCTAGAATTTCTTTAAATGGTGAATATCCACCAAAGATGCCGGATATATTCGCAAACAACAGGTTACTCATAAACCCACGTTTAACGACCTCTTTTGAAGTTATCTTTGTTGGTATGGTTAGGACTTCGTTTGCGTCCAATTCATACATATGACCTTCATCATCTTCTCCAATAACTGGGAAGAAGTTTAATAATTTTTTAATCTTCTCTTTACGTTCTAAATTCGTTTTTGAGCTACCAAGTGACAAGTTATTAGCAAATTCGTCAAAGAGAACAAGAGTACGTTCTGGTGCGAAGTCAAAGATATAGGCGTTTTCTTTCCTATAAAGTTTGCTGTCTTTAACAAACTCATACGGATTTTGTGCTCTGAAAGCAGCTTGAAAATACAAACTGGGTGACTTAATATTACTTAACATAAGTACAGCAGACCACTCAGGAATCGTCACACCTGTTGTAAGTTGACCAACAGATAAAGTTATTGTTTTTTCGTTATCAAAAATGGCCTTTTTAACTTTATCAAAGCTTTTTAAATTTTTCTTATAGTCTTGCCTTTCCTCTTCATAGTTCAGATCCATGTCAACACTTATTCCATCTCCTGCAGCAAGAACAATCGTATATTCACTAAAAACAGGGTGGGATTTCAACAGCTTTTCAAGTGCTTTCGCAGAGTTAACACGAGGTAAAAGCCAAAAAGTATGGTTTAGTTCGTTTCTGTGTTTATTTATGGCAAAAGGAAACTTACCAGAAGATAGGTTATCAAGAAATTTTTTTACACTTGTTTCATATTCAAACTTCCCATCTTCTTTAACCCTAAAGAATTCATTTAAGTCGAAGGCATAATCAACATTACTATTATCGTCTAATGTTAAGCCCTTAGACACTCGGTCCTCAATCATCTTACTCATTTGATAGGTAAATAAGCTTAATGTTGGTAGATTTTCGTACGGATTACTTCCAATTGAGTAATTCCAATTCATTTTTGCTTCTTGTTCATCTATATATGACCAGTTGAAAATCTGATCTTCGTTAAATTTGTTATTTGCCAATGCTTTGAAGGGAGTACCTGACAAATGTAGAGTAAATTTTCGGTCGATCTTATCGAATGCCATGTCAGTTTTTGTCGTATCAACACCCTCATGTGCCTCATCAATTATCAGCAAATCCCAATGTAGTTGGCTAACCCATTCAAGTTTATCAAAGTCACCACCTGCAAATTTGGCCCCCTTCAAGTCTTGGAGCGAAATAAAGGTGATTTGCGAAGGGTTCTCATGGTTAGTGGATAAAAAATCAAGAAAATCCTCACGAGATAATGCCTTATCTTTTAATGAATCAGTTTCAGAAACAAACTTCATACCAGTTTCTTGCCAGGAAATGAACTTTCTAAAATCATCAAACCATGAATTTGCAATAGTTGGCCTATTGGTTACGATAAGTACATTTTTTGCATTGATTTTTCTCACAAAGTCGTATGAAGTAAGTGTTTTTCCAAAGCGCGGTTTTGCATTCCATAAATATTCCCGTGGTTCTTTCCCACTATTGTAATAATCAATCGTTAGGTTAACGGCATTATTTTGTTCATCTCGAAGTATGTAGTCTGAATGATATTCATCAATTTGAATTTCATCATAATCACGATTGATGTACTTGTCCGTTAGGATTTCAGCTTTTTCGAGTGTTCCATTAAAGTAAAACCATTCGTCAGCATGGCCATTAAAGTCCCTTTTCTGAATTCCGTTTTGTTGAAAAAAACGGTGAAGTGACTTATCATGAAACCATGTGCCATCAGATCTCTTTGCAACTTTTTCAAAGAGAATATTAGGGTTAAGTCCCACCGTTCCAACCTGTTCAAAAATACGCCTTTTTACTTCTCTATTAGTTTCTCCAATTTTAACATAACCTTCATGAGAAGGAACTTCAGGCAAGGTATAGGCATATATCTTTAAGTCTAATTCTTTATAAGGTTTAATGCTTATTCTATCCATTGACTTCCTCCATTTCTTCCTTATAGACATCAGTAATCTTTATCGGAACGTATTTTAAGCGTTTTTCTTTTTTATCAACCGCTTCTCCATCTTCAATAAAGTCAAACAAACTTAGTTGCTCTTCTTTCATTGAATGGATTGTGGGCTCTCCACTCTCTTTTTTTATACCATTAAGAATATCCTGAAGTGTGTATTCAGTGCGTTGAACTTTTATTGTCCTATCCTCTTTACAAAGATTTATTGGTTGCCATTCACTAAAAACGATAGGATTTCCTTTGGTAGTTAATTTTGTTAGAAAGTTACCCTGTACGATATTGTTAGAAATAATTAATTTGGCACTACTCAAAGTTTTATTTTTTACTTCTTTACTTTGTTCAGTTGCTTGTTTTAGATAGGTTTCATAATAAATTTGATACATATTCATAACGCACTTTTTAGCATTATCTTCAAGCAATTCAACACCATATAACGTTGATAATGCAAGTAGCGAATAGTTCTCAAACTTTGTGAAATCATTACCATAATTCTGTACTACCATCTTCATTTTTCGATCTAAAATTTCGATTAGGAAAGCACCTTCTCCAGCAGCAGGCTCTAGAAAAGTAGAAGTTAAATTCTGACAAGCTTCACGAATATTAGGCAAGTCAAGCATTTTATTAACAATTCTTTTTGGTGTGAATACTTCTCCGTGATTTTGAATACGTTTTTTGCTTTTTACTATTTTTTCGTTAAATGATTTAAGTAAAACCCTCATATTATCATACTCCCTGGTATTAATGACCTTAATTTAACATTAAGCACCTTTTAGAAAAACCCTACACTCTAGTAATGTGTTTTATTTTACATCTAACGTAGTAATTGGTCACGTTAATTGCATAACCCTTTTGTTATGTATTAACACGAGAGAAACACATTATTGTTATGCCATCCAAGGTATTCTAGAGATGGTTTATCTTGCTGATGTTCTTGTCTTTTGCCATGAAATGCGCAATATTCTCTGCTATTACCATAGTCTTCTTTAATTCGCTTGTATATTTCGATATGTAGATTGTCAGTAACTGTGCGATAACTACGATCAAACAATGTATGGAGATCTTTCCTAAGCAAAAGGCCATTATTAATAGAATGAGGGCCTTCTTGCGAATATGCCTTAATATGAGCCACCTCCAATAATGATAATTATTTTTCTCCAGGTAAGGCACATTTATGATTGTAAGTTTTAGTTACTAGTATTTTAAAACTCCTTGTTCAAGCCCAGGTTTGATAATTTGTTCTGAACCATATCTATTACCATTACCGCGCTATTCATCTTCTTTAACGGAGGTTAGTGATACATAACTTGGTAATTTCCAATCTCTGATGTTTTTAGACCATCTCCCTGTGTGCAAAGTTCTAGCTTTCTAACAAGTTTCAATGCGTTTTTTCATTGTGTTTCGTCTAAACCATAATACCTTTGGTAAGGAGCAATAAATGTGAGCCCGCTGGGAAAGATTGTACCTTAGTGTCTAAAGAAGTCAAAAACCCATATTATGGTTAAGCAGACTGTTTATTTGGGTAGAGCATTTAACAAAATAACTTATCAATTAACCAAACTTAGAAAAATTACATTGATTCGTTAATTGAAGCAGCAACTTCTTCTGGCCCAAAATCCCTAGCTAAATTAAACAGAGGTATTATTATAGGAGCAACCATTGTGCTTATTTTCCGTACAGAAGTTTCAACATCCCAAAACTCTTTATCTGTTATATCATTATTTCTGAAATAATTAATAACACTCAACCCAATTAGCACCATACTATATTTGAACTGTGCTTTTGCTAGATTGGTTTGTATATCACTGCTCCGGACTCTAATTTCATTTGAAAGAAATATATTGTCCATGTTTATGAAGAAGTCGTATATTGATCCTGTTCCAGCGTTTTTTACTACCAGAGCATCTTCTTTAGATATTTCATATTCAAGCCAATCTTTTTGATACAATTCAACAGTCTTCGGCAAATCCAATCCTTTTGGTAAGTTACCTTCGTGGTGTCCATTTTTACTAGAACCTTGTTTCCTTTTCCCAGGGTATCCATTCTTTTTTTCCTGGGGTGGATCAACAATAACAATGAACTCTTCAATGAATTTTTTAATATTACAGTTATCTTTCACAATTGACTTAAACCTTATTGTGTCTCCAACCTTTGTATATTGTGGTAGTTCTATTGTGAGATTAGCGATGCCATTATAAAGATTGAGTGAGAAATTAAGGCACTTTTTATCATTTGCAAACAATTCGAACTCACCCGAATCTGCAATTCTAAAAAAGTAATCGTTAACGACATCAGTCTCATACTTCATACGAAACTTATGATTAAGAGGCACATGTTTCGTTATAATATTATCCTTAGGTTTATTTTGCAGGATAAAAAAGGAGGGGAATAGTTTACCGACGAATTCTTTAGTTTTATTTGATGGAGCAAGGTTAAATGGATTTGAAACTTTTCCTCCAGGCATAAATAAATTAGATAAAGTTGGTGAAGTCTTTAATATTTTTGCTAATAAGTCAGATAAAGGTTTATCGTTATCTAAACTATTTACTAAAGCTTTTCGCCTTCTTTCCTCCTGTATTAACCTGAGTGCTTCGTTATGTTTAAGTGCATACGCCAGTTCTTTTTCTAAATTTTTTTTGAAACTATTCTCCCTTAACCGGTCACGACTATTCATAAATAAATCTTCTCTTAATCGCGGGTTGAGTTCAGAACAATCAATTAATATAAGCATTGAATCAGCAATATAAGAAAAACCGACAGAATTGCTTTGAAAGAATTTTTTCGATAATATACCATGTGTTTGACCATTAACAACAAACAATACTCCTTCATTTTTTTTATAACTTTCTACTTTGGCATTAGGTTTAAATAAGTATATTACTGCATTTAACCTTTGGCCATCAAGTGCAAAATTTATAGTTATCGGAAATCCATTTTCTATATTTTCTCTTTTATCTTCTGTTAGGCGAACTATCAATCCAGAGAGCGTAGTTTCCAATGAATGTCCTTCATAATTACGGCATTCGATTAATCTAACTGGATGAGCTAGGTTAGGAATCAATAAAGCTATTCTATAATTAAGGTCAAATAGTATATTGGTTTTAAATGACGGTATATTGTAATTATAAAGTTTAATAAACATCCCGTATTCCATCACTTTATAGTCGTGTTTTAAATCAGGTATTATCTTAAGGCCTTCAGACTTAAAACTCATTATTGTACCGTCTTTGTTAGTTAAATAAGTGTACATTGAGCTTTTACGTCCATCAAAGGGGTTTTCTCTTCTGACAAGAGTTATTCCCCAATGAGAAGACGTGTTGTCATCTTTATTTAATATCTTTGGGCATCTTTTAGTAATAATTAATTGCATGTTATGATTACCGCAGAAAGGAAGTACACCCGTACCACCCATGTTAAACTTCCCTTGAACAAAAGCAATTCTTAATTTATTTGATTTATTCAAAGAAAGAATAGTGTCGGGCATTCTTTTCGGAGTTTGACCTTCACCTTGATCAACAATTGTAAAGCAAGGGTTGGATTTTTGTCCAGTAGCAAATAAAAGAATACTTTGAGACATTATATTTCGTTGTTTGGTATCTAAGTTACTTAAATTTCCGTCCCTAATGTTATAGAATTTTACTAAAGCATCTGTTATCGAAGTTGGTGCAGTTAATGATTCTGGATCTATACCGTTTAATAAGGACTCCTTCACTAGAACTGCATCTACTGAGTTTATTATTTTTTCAACTAGAGCTGCATCTGGAGCACTTTGCTGATTCCCAATTATAGAAAAATTGTTTTCGTTTCCACCAAATGGTCTCCAATAGGCACTATCATCCCAAAGATTTTCTTGAACTAAATATGAAATAACATCATCTTCATTATTCATCTTTGAAAGAGTCGTTGCTAATGTCACAAGATCCATACACGTTCACCTCCAAAACCTTATGATATTATTAGGGCCTTCAATTAATAATTATCTGCTAAATCAGTTCTTTGAACCGATTACACTAACATGTATAGCATTATCCCTACTACTAGCTACAGATATTCTTTAGCTTGACATAAATGAAACGCACTCCACATGCTTTGAAGATACAATAAAAAATGCTCGTTACAAATATTTTTCGTCCAAGTTTATTAAGTTTCTACGCTTACTACTTACTGCTTCTGAAAAAGAACTTAAATTACCTGTTGAATTTATAGCTAAGTCTATTAATCCATTATATTCCGTATACAATTCAATAATCGTATCATAGCACTTGTCTAATCCTATTGGTGGATTTTGAAGTATATTTTAATATAGTAGACTACGTTACAGCCAGTAAACTAAATCATACCAGCTGTCCTTAAATGTGTGAAGTTAGTGACTATAATCCCCCGCTTAGTTAGTACACGGTATAAGTCAAAATCGTCAGTTAATACTTCCGTCTCTCTAGAAACACTCAACAAGATAGCCGCATCTGTTAAACCCAGCCTCATATACTCGGGTATGTCTTTTGCAGCAACACTCTTGAAGTACACTTCGGTCCAAGCTTCAAAACCACCTGCTAGTATTGTTCGGGCTTTAATCAAGTGGTCATCTTTTAGGACCCCGATAAGATTACTAACCTCTGTGGCAATATTTGGCGTTATAATCACCGTTATAAACCTAGTGAGATAATTAGCTAACACCAAATAATCATCAACCGTGTATTGGCGGGTACGGCGACATTTTGGAACAAGATCCTCTGATACCTGTCCGACGATCCACAAAGTGAGAAGATTAGCATCGATAATAACTTTATTAGGAGTCATATCGCTATTCACGCATTTTCATAGACTCGACGTTTCCTGTCTCAGCATCAATTGTAAAAACTTTATAAACACGAGGAAGAGGTTCAATTGAAGCATTTGCCAGTCCCGCCAACCCTCCAACTTGGCGGACAGAAGACTCTACCCATCCAAGAGTAACAAGCCATTTATCTTCACTTGGTGTTGACTCAATTTCTTCCACACGCATCTGTTTAAGCTCATCTTGTGTGTATAAATGCAACGCAAATTCACGTGCTGCTTTGACCGCGTCTTGAATACTAATCATTTCGATCCTCCTATCTTAAATCCTTACAACAAATTATCAGTTGAACCCAAGGTACTCTTATACACAAATAGTCCCTTACTACATTCCCTCCTTTTTCGTTTTTGTCAAGTAAGTTGTCGTGTCATCTTTTAAATGGGTTAAATTTTGTTTACTCCATACTTGCTACAGCTTGTTTGTAAATTGATTTGACTTCATGTTCAGTAACTTCTTCAGTCGCTAAACTAAATTCAAAGTCGCCCATCATCATATCAAAATGCGACTGGTGATTACAATTAACAAAGATTTGTTTGAAAATATTGAAATATATGCTATTTGATTCATGGTTGTTATCAACATATAGATCATCGTTCATGTGATGAGAACCATCATGTACCCAAGAAAGAAGAGAACCACAAACAACCTTTTGTTCTATTGGAAAATCCTTAGTAATATCATCTATGTCGACATTACCAAAAAATTTAAAATAATTCTCTAATATTCTTCTCATAATATTTGGTGCTGCAATTGAGTTGGGATTCTCCTTCAATTCGTTCCATAATAATTCATATGAACTCTTAATAGGGTTATCGTCGTATTCAGTAATATAAGATATGTTATCTGTTTTTCTCAATATCCAAAAACTTTCATCAGAGAGTTTTTTAGTTCCTTTAGCTTTGTTGAACGATATTTCTTTGTGAAAATAAACATTATGAGTCAAAACAATTAATTGTGTTATATGCGTAGTCCCATCATATCTTAGTACTTTCTTTAAATGACCTATCAAATTACTTACAATAAATAAAATATTACTATCTAGGCTAGAAACAGGATCATCAATTACTATTATTCTGTCATTATTAATTGTGTCTTTAACATGGGCGCCAAATAAAAGTTGATAAAAATATAAAAATGAAATGAATGTTTTTTCACCTTCACTTAGTGTTTCGTTTGCATCTTCACCATTTTCTCTTATAAGCTTATAGCTTCCTTTTTCATCCGATTCTGCTAACTGAAAGTTAGTGAAACCAGAAGACTTAAGGATAGAATTGATATAACTTATAGAAGGTAAAATGCTTATTAGCTGACTTTGAAGCCGGATAACATCGTTTTTTAAAGCATCTTTATGTTTTTCTTTCTCATCAATAGCATTGTGCATTCCTTCTATAGCTTTTTTTATCTTATTAGAATAATGCATGTAATGTGAGAAGTAACTTTTGTTTTCTTCAACAACGAAACGCCATAACTCATTAACCAAAATTTCTTTTTCCTCTTCTATATTATCAATCACTCTATTTGTCTCAGATATCTTTATATTTGCATGTTTTATCTCTAAGTTTATTTGTGTTAAATAACTCGTAAGTGATTTTAATTTTATGTTTCTGCTAGGTTCTTTTACTTTCATTTCAAGTAAAAGAAGGTTCTCCTTATGAATCGAACTTATGGTATCAGAAATATTAGCAATTTTATTTTTGTCGATAAACGGGATATCAGAATTATTTAGAGATTGACACTTTTGAATAAGATCAATAGTCTCCTTTTCGTACATTCTAATTGATGAATTAAGAGCATCTAATTGTTCAGCGTATGTTTCATCAAAGTACTCATCTAACTTTTCCTTGAATTTATCCGGGAGAACTTGCTGACAAAAAGGGCAGATCCCATTAGCATTCTCTACATGAATTTGGCCTTGTTTAACCCAATCGCTTAAGTTCAGATTATTTATCAATTTAGCTATGTCTAAATCCTTTTTACCAATTATTGTAGTTTGAAATATAGTATTTGTTTCTAAAGAGATATCGTAAAGTATTTCTGAAATGGTATTAATCTTATCCGAAGGAGCTTTAAAAACAGAATTAACTTTTTCTAACAATTTGTCATATGTATGATATTCACTTTGATTAAGTTGAGCTTCATAAATACATTTTTCCATAAACTTTACTTTTTTATCGCGGAAACCTTTAAATGCGTCCTTAAACTTATCGTCATACTTTAATTTTAAACCCCAACACTTTTCTTGAAAGTCAGCTCGTAGAGCATTTAGTTGTTGTTCTTTTTCCTTTAGATTCTCTTTTATATTATCAATCTTTTCTTCGTGCTTTTTTATATCTCTGTTTTTTTCATCAATTTCTTTTAGCTTATCTGAAGATTCCTTCCCTAGCGTGAATATACCTTTTATCTCATTGCGAATATTAAAGTTATCTTCTACAAAATGTTTGTTATAAACAAATATGTCGAAGTCTGATTTGTCGTTTTCCCAATCAATGGTGCAAGTTGAAAACCTTTGATCTTTCTTATTTCTTAAAAACTCAGATATTGTTGTTTTACCTGTGCCATTACTACCAAAAATATAGTTGATCTCTTTGAGATTCAATTTAACCCCTATTGAATTAAAAGATGCAACTTCTTTTATATTGATCTTGTTGATCATTTTAATCCCCCTAACTTAAGCACTTTAACATATCTTCATAGTTTGTTATAGATAGCTTACAATGGGTTTTGACTGACATTTTTAACATAAAAATATGTCTGTATAGATTATGTCATATTCTTACGTTACTTATTTTTTCTAGAAGCTCTTCTGGTTGCATATAATAATCCCCATATTGGGAAAACTTTCCCCCCTTTAATCTTAACTTTGTCTAAAATGCAAATTATCCTTCTTATAATCTTGCATTTATAGTATAGATGTTGTTTTGCCACTTAAGGTAAATTAACATAAGTTTTATGCATTGCGTTAAACATTTCCCTACAACTAACCGAAACTGATGCATCTTTTTAGAAAAGCATATCGAGTAAAGTTTCTATCACATAAATTTAATGAACAGTTAGATTAGAATTCATAGCTGTGTTTGGCAATCTAAAATTTTAGAGTTCGGCAACTAACTTGTTAGAGCACGCTACCAAGGATTGACTCTCTTCTTTAGGGAGTGAAGACAATATTTTTTGAAAATGTATGCTGATAAAGCGTTTCTTAGCCGGTAACTTTCACCAGTAAATGTCATTATATGAGCATGATGAATTAGTCTATCAATTATTGCCGAAGTTAGCCTATTGTCACCAAACACGGTATTCCATTCACCAAATTGTAAGCTTGAAGTAACGATCACACTGTTTCGCTCGTAACAACTTGCAATAACGTTAAATAGCAACTCCGAACCATCACAAGGCAGACAATACGTTAAATGTGGCTCCGGCGGTCTGGATATTCATATTTATCCCAAGGCCGATATGGTAGCAAGCTCGGTTTCCTTGCACCAAGGTGTAGCCAATCAGAAAGTGACCTTTCCCAATACCCCCGCTGCCAAGAATGACCTAGCACTTATGGCCTCGGTACGGGAATGCACCAGGAACGATATCACCGATCCGAAGGAAGGTTTCTATTAATACAGTACAGCATGGGACTCCAAGCACAGAGTAACATTGGAAAGCGGATAATCCGCAAGAGTTCTTTTTGACTGTAACAGATGAACACGGGAAGTGATTCGGTCGATGGATAAACTCAAAGGAAAAGGTATTATGGTCTGGACATTTATGGGTAATGCCCGAATGTATGAAGCCCTACGTGATAACACGGATGGCGCACAGGACACTTTCTGCTCCTAACTTGTCCGTATCATGAAAAATACCCCTGGTGTGACGGTGTAGACATTGACCTTGAAAAAGGCGATGGGTATTCCACCCATGAAGCCTCCACTGCCATGTTCGTCCACATCTACAGCACTGTATAAGCCTATGACCCCACCAAGGAGATGAACATCTGTCTTCCCGGCATGACCTCCGTCAATGGCCCGGTCGGCGGTGAGTGGTACGGCTCCAAGACTTGGCACTCCAACAGCCAATACCGCAAAACCATCTGGGAGTGCAACCACAAGTACGATGACGATACGAAATGTACCACACCGCACTTGACGGACGATGAAATCAAGGATCTGTTTGTTTCGGCGGTCAACCAGCTTTATTACCCAGAAGGATGCCGTCCTTGCTGCCTTGTCGGTGGAAATCGATGTGGCATTGGACACCACTGCACTTGAAGCTCAGCAGGCTGAACTGCAGGACGAACTGCTGATGGTTTCTGACCTCATGATAAGTGCAACTACGAAAACGCACATGTTGCTCTTGACCAGGTAGAATACCAGAAACGCTACGATGGGCTGACCCAACGGTATGACACCGCCAAGGGAAAACTGGAAACGGTCATTGCCACCATCAGTAGCAAGCAGTCACTCAGTTCAACCATTAAAGCCTTCCTTGCCACGCTCCGAGAGCAGGACGGTTTGGTGGAGAAGTTCGATGCCACCCTTTGGTGTAGGCTGGTGGACTATGTGACGGTCTAAACCAAGGACGATGTACGGTTCACCTTCAAGAGCGGCACAGAAATAAAAGCATAAAGGCAAAAAGATACTCCTCACTACCTTTGATGGCGGTGAGGAGTATTTCTGTTCTGCAAATTGTAATTTGTTAAAGCCTTTAGTATATAAAAAACATCAAGTTTTCTGCCTGTTAGCAATTTCGTAACTATCAAAATTTCCTGTAAAAGCCCTAGCCACGGCAAGCTGTGTACGCACTTCTTTGGGCAAAGGACATTTCTGAGAAAGTTTCTTACTTTCAATTGTTTCTGCAACTACGTTTAGAATTGTATCTACATTAGAATTAGCAAAATCATTTATGCTTTTAAATCCTGAACTATAGTATAGTTTTGCTCTCACTTCCTTTACTCCTGGCAAAAGCATTAATTCCAGAAGCGAATCAAGTTCTTCCTTGCAGTAATCCTCTGAACGCATTATGTCCTTTATTCCTTTCCCTCTATAGTCGTACATAGAAAGGAATGCTCTAAAAAGGTTGACATAATCAGTATTAGGAAGACCAGCTTCCATCAACTTTTCATCTGATAAAATAGCACATTCGTCTTTTGTCATACAGCCCATTTTCAAAAGAGACTCTATAACTTGTCTTTTATATGGAATAAGAGGATAGTATCGTTTCAATATACACTCTTCTCTAAGAAGTATGTCAATAAATTCTATCCTATAATTAATTATTTTCAAATCCTTTTTTACCCCCATATACAAACATAAATATTAGTATTTGCTTTATCTTGACAAACTCAAGCTTTACGCACTCTTTCGAGGAGTAAAGTATAGCATAGTAATGTGAATAATTATACCGTGCGTTTTTCTGCAGACAGATCTGAGGCAGCACCTCAAGGAAATGCCGACCGATGGCTTCCGCATCAAAGTTGTTTGCTTCACAGATGAACCGCAGGCCATCCGGGGTCAGCAGTTTGCCATTGTTCCTGTCCCGGCAAAGCTATTTGTAATCCTCAATCTGTTTCTGGGTCAACACTTTCTTCATACCGAACCTCCATATTAAAAAAGCCGGTGTTCTCACGGTCACACTTTACACCAGAACAGCTTTTACACCGCAATGGCATACTTTTTAATATTTTTCTTTACCGTGTATCCATTTCGGTATGATTATTTCTATGTTCCTACTGATTTTGATACATATAGAAAAGGCCTTCTCTGGCACAAATGCGCCAAAAAAGGCTTGAAGTAATGGCTTTCGAGGTCAATTGTTGACTTCGAAAGCTATCTTTTTCTTTTATGGAATTGTGTGGCTACGCTGAGCTCCGAGGCTGTTACTTACCCCTCTTGGGAGGGCAAAAGAGAATAATTAAAAGGTACTGTAAAATTAAAAGGTTTGTAGTCACAAGTAGTAGCTATACTTGATTAACGCTTATTGCGGGCAACTTTGTACATATTCTTCAAGTATTTTTCTGGTTCAGGCATAGGATGGCCTTTATGCTTTGTATCTTCACGCTCTTCCTTTTGGTACACTGCAATAATATGCTGCCATTCTTTTGAATACAGTTCCTTGAACTTTGTCTTGAACTCTTGCATATCATCCAAATCACTCATTGCTGCGAACACGGCTGCAACCTTTTCTTTTTTCTTTACAACAACTGCTGGCATAAACATCTTCCTTTCTCGTGTTATTCTTTTATGGCTACTGTGACTTCTTCACCAAAGGTATTTATTACAAAACTCTCGGAGAGCATCAGTTGTTTCTTACTCACACGATACTCAAATGGGAACAAAACGCACATATTGGCGAGGTCTGAAGAAGTGTAATAGCTGTTTCCATCAACAAGAAGTTTACAATCTGCTTATTGCTTACAGTATGTTTGTTTATGTGATATTTTCCGGACTTTTCGCAGGAGAGTGCACTCATTTCCTTCATAGTTGAAATTATTTTATCGGAGTAATGGTACAGGGTGGTCCGCTCGCCCCATTCAGTAAACAGTTTCTGCTTGAGCTGGGTCAGAGTAATTTTATCTTGAAAATCAGAAATACGGTCAATCAACTTACATATGTCCGCAAAGACCAGATACACAACAAGCATCATGCAACAATGAACTGGTAGAGCGAATTTAAGAAACTCAGGTATTAACGAAAGCCCCGTTTTGCGAATTTCATTTATTTCTTCATCTTCATAAAACGAGATATTCATAAGGATTTCTCGTGTCTTGCGAAGGTTGGTCGCACTGCTTATTTCAAAACTCAGGTACTCATTATTCTTTTTTGGCATATAAATCCTGCAAAATAATGTTCTACAATTATTGCAACATGGATTCCTTGTTTTTTCAAATCAGATATAGTAGAAAGATAAACGGGGTCCGCTTTAGAAAAATAAACTTTTAATACTTGGCTCATCTTCTTAACGGAGAAGTCAGAGCTATTGTTTTTAATGAATTTATATTCCTAAGTACTTTAATATCTAGCAGGGCCTCTAAATACCTCTCTATTATGCCAGTTGATAAACGATTCAGAGGGATAATATGCAGATGACTGTGGTTCCTGTACGCTTTTACCTTTATATCTCAAGAGCCATTCATCTAAACCAGCACTACCATTAACTACTTGAGCAACCTGGATTTTCAAGGATGAATTAATAGTAAATGCTCCTCGGTCAAATAGCTTGTGATGCATACTACACAAAGCAAGTCCATTATTCTCTATATCTGGTCCTCCGGCTTGGTGCCATTTTATATGAGCAGCTTCTACTGCAACTAAAGCATCTCCTAAGCGCACATTAAACCCACATACAGCACAACTATATTGGTAAGCAATAAGTATTCTGTTGCGAAAATTTGGATCCCGTGATGTTTTAATCGTATATTCCCAATCTAAACCAACTGCTCTTAGAATGTCCTCATGCATTGATTCAGGGAAGTTGCTCTCCAATATGGTTTCTGCTATTTGCTTGATTAAGAAAGGATTGTTTTTAAGAAGACTATAAACTTCGTCAGAAAAGCCACCTTTAACATCTTTTAAAGCTTGTACACTATAATCCCTTGTTGTGTCTAACGGTTGATCTAAAACCCAAATACCATCGTTAACTAGACGTGTAAAAGGGAAATTTGCACGATAAGACTTTCTTGCTGGACCAAAACTCATTAGCAAGGAAGTTATGTTTTCGTTCACCTGATCAAAAGGTATGTATCGGTCTTTTGTTTTACCTATTTGGCCAAGAGCATATAGAATCAATAGTGGTTTATGAGGAGCCCTTTCGTCCCCTCTTGTCCACATTCTTATTTCACTTATTTTTGTTAGAAGCTCTTCTGGTTGCATATAATAACCTCCAAACAATATCTCCTCCCTTAATCATAACTTTGTCCAAAATAGAGGTATTCCTTCTTATTAATCATGTATTTAAAGTATAAATGTTGTTTTGTCGCTTAAAGTAAATTGGTTTAACTTTTAAACAAAGTATTAAAATGTTTTCCTAGCACTAATCTAAACCCATGTATCTTTATAGATATGCAAATTAAGAAAAGTCACAAAACCATCTAATGCACCTTCGCTGGCTTTGCATTTTAATAATAATTCCTAGGATTTGTGCTTTATGTAAAAATAAATGCCAGGCAATATAATCTATGGCTTATAATTCTAACCGTAAGATTAAACCTGGCGATAAAGAATAAGAGTTTATTACTCTGAGAAACGATTAAAAAAGCAGTCTAACTCATAAGCTGGATTGCAATATTATTAAGTGCTTCTTTAATAAATAAGAAACTTCTATTTAAATCCAAGGTTCTCACGCTTATTCTATTGCCACTCATTAAATAATCTTGATTTGGAGTGATATCTTCGTCAGTCTTTGCGTACAGAAGCATACCGCTAACATCTCCAGACTTCTCGGTATCTCTGTTTTTAACATAAGTGAATATCTGGTATAAATTGGCAGAGGGAATAGTATAGCTACCATAAAAAGCCTGCAGCGAACTAGAATAGTATTTTGCATCGATAATTAAAGTCTTTTTCCCATATTTAAGTTCAATGTCAGTTTGCATTGTTGGCAATAAATAGCAATTATCATCATCTAAATCCCAGGATATTTGTGTTGGATTTGGCTGTAATTCAGGATGATGTTTGCGATAATACTCTAGAATAAACTTTTCATAAAGTCTGGACATGGTCTGAGTATCTAAAAATGTTTCTAGTCTTTGTTTGCCAGAATCTGTTGTTAAGAGAAGTACTTTTAAAATAAGGTGACAAATGTTTATTAGCATTCGATATGTTTTGTTGTATTTATGGAAACGAATTGAATTCCACTGGATTGTAGTCGGTTCTACTATATCAATATCCGAAAAATATAGCATAACTTTTTTGAGTGTTGATTTATTTTGGGGCTTTACTTGCTCTGAGGCAATAAGGTACATGGCAGTTGTTTTTACAATTTGATTCATATAACTATTGGGACTTAATTCGTCATAGGTGCAGATGAGTTGGTTACACCGTTTAGTCATTAAGTTGATTGATGATTTTAGATCAATTTTACCTCTTAGAGTTGATAATGAATCTGAATTCTCGATGTATTCTTTTCTCAACCCTTGCTTTAGTTGTAAAGCTATTCCTTGGGCAATAATTGCTGCAAATAAGTCCTGGATATTATCGAAATCCTCGGTTTCAATGTTAGCATAGTTTCTTTGTTCAAGATTCTGATAAGCATAAGCTAGCATATAGTAAATATTTTTGATATATATGCTCTTATCTTTAATCATCTAGAACACCATGTAGAGCATTCTCCCACCGCTTGACTTTTTTGGCATCGTCAAACCAATACTCACTTAACATAGGAAGAATCTCGTAATCTATAACTTCTGTAAGCCATTCAGTAGAGCATTCTTCTTGACCACAAAAATAGCTATGCCCAATACGAAACCCAGGACCAAGAGAAGCATCAGTGGCAATTTCTTTGTTTAGATTAGTTATAACTTCAATTACTGAATTAAAGATATCACTTTCTAGATTACTTAAATATGTCAGAAAACCATCACTATAATAAGCTGGTTCTACATCAAAAAAGCTAAAACGTCGACGTAGAGCATAGTCTATTAGCGCTAGGCTACGGTCAGCTGTATTCATCATACCAATAATATAAACATTCTCTGGAACAGAAAATGGTAAACCATCATAGGCTAAAGTGACTTTTACTCCCCGATAATCATTCTCAATTAGCATCAGAAGTTCACCAAATATTTTACTTAAATTACCACGATTAATTTCATCAATAATAAAAAAGAAATTTTCGTTTGGGTTATTTTCTGCACGCTGGCAAAAGCGATAAAAAACACCATGTTTTAATTCAAACCCATTTTCACATGGCTTATATCCCATTATAAAATCTTCATATAAGTAATTTTGATGAAATTGCACAAATTCAATTTTACTATCATCTTTTTGGCCTATTATAGAATAAGCGAGACGCTTAGCCATATATGTCTTTCCTACCCCAGGAGGTCCTTGAATAATAAGGTTTTTTTTGTTTTTAAGGAGGGATCTCAGCCTTAAATACTGTTGTTCATCGATATATACTTCAGATAAAAAACTTTCTTGGGTATATGGAGCTACCTCAGAACTCTTAAGTTTGGGATTTTGTTCTCTTATAACATCCATAATGATCTCATACTCAGGCTTAGTTAATTTAAACAAACTCCCTTGGGGATTGTTAAAAAACTCCGAATTGTGCAGCTCTGGAAGTTCTTTAAGAGAGCTGTAATCGATAGGGTTAATAAAGTTTTCAAGTTTTTCAAAGAATAGCCGCTCTCCATCATTTTCTTTTGCAACCTTTAATAGTGCCACAACTTGTTTTACAGGTGTTGATTCATATCCAATAACCAGGTCACCTACTTTAGCATCAAGGAAATTTTGGTATATCCGACGCTTATTACCATTATCGTTAAACAAAGTATAACTATGCTCATCTCCAACACTAATACTATGTATACTCCATAATTTTGGGTTGGTATTCAACCACCAAAAATTTTTGGCCTCAGATGATTGATTATCTTCATAAACAAAACTATCGTTGTAATTTTGAATGTTAGCTACAATCAATGCTTTTTTTAATTCAGGGCGAAGCTTCCATATATAACTTCCTAAAACGGTATCGTCAGCGTGTTTGCCAACAAAAAGGATTGGCCACCATTTAGAGTTTTCGTTGTTCTTTGTTAACAGTTTGCATTGAGTTTTAGTATAAATACGTTTAGCTAAAGCTGACGAACCTACATTATAGAAATTCTTAGTTTGTCCATATTTATGACTAAGCTGGGTGCATGTTGCTTCTCCACCAATGGCAAGCATTCGCTTCATTATCACTAGCGATTCATGTATAAAAATCGAGTTGTCATAAAGAAGCTCAGACCATTGTTCAGCAGTAATCCCAGGAGAATAATCTTCCTCATCTGGCCACCATTCATTGTATTTCTTAGCTGAACTTAACCTACTACCAAAATAAATGATATCTTGTACTAGCAGATGAAGTTCTATATCTTCATAACAATCTTTAGTCAAGCGTGACTTAGTTAAAGCTAAAAGTTCCTGATCTTCTTTTACCACAGCTAAAACAAGATCGCATATCTTATAAAAAACTTCTAGGCTTTTTTTATCACCACGTTTAGGAATATTCGTATAGCCAATTTGTTTTGCAAAATTTTCAAATACTCTTCTTTTATATATGTAGTGTTTATCTGGGTAGCGGAATGTTAAATATACACTAACTGCGTTCCAATACTGGAAATGATTTGCTTTTGAACTATCTGAATAATATTTTGCCAATAATTCGTCTGCGGAATTTTCGAATGATTCATAACGATGAATTAAAGGCTTTGTTTCACTGTATAAATCTACGAACATTAAACGTACTGTTTCTGGCTCTTTTTCTGCAAACTTTGTAATCATCTTGTAAGCATAATAGTTTTTAGCAGTTAAAAGATTATCTGCTTTTTCTAAAGACGAAGCTAACATGGTAGTAAATTCTTCAGCGTTAACATTCCAGTTATCTTGAAACGATTTGACAGCCTGCCATTTGTAAAGCTCTTTATTATTTATTTCAGGAAACTGTTTTTTATAACGTTCAATGATACTAGAAATAGCAACTTCATAGGCATGCTTGTCTTTATTTCCGATATTATGTGACTGGTTAGCTTTATTGGTTTGGTTCATAATCCTACCTCCTTTTATGTCCATGTTGCTGCTAGATATGTTTGCTATACTCTAGGTATTTTTATATAAAAGGTATCTTTCTTGTAATGGTATAAGCTACTGACCGCGCTGTTTAATTTAACACTTAATTGGCTTGTAACCTTAGGTATTACCTCTTGCCCTTAATGAGAATAGTAACTTCAATTTATCGTTTTAACCCTTATTTCCATAATTGCCAATCTAGTCCTTCTTCTTTTGTACTAATAATTCTCCCAGCTGGTTACTTTAATTGCAGCATCTGTTAGAAAATCTCCTCTTCCTCCCAACAGCGTCTGGTCGTATTGGAATAGAACTTAGTTTATTTTAAAAATGTCATACTTTCAATTTGCAATAAATTATTTTACAATCTCTGGTTGTGAGACAGTGCATAGCCCGCAATAGGCCTTCTATAGCTTCCTTAGGTATCCCGTTACTTTCCTATATAACACATGGATTTCGTTCCGTTTTCCACTCAAAGATTCTGTTATGCTTGCTTCTGGCTTTCATAAGAACAGCAAAATAAGCTAGCTATGTAGCTATATTGATAATATCGAGGCCATATAAGTTCTTCTCTATAATCAGTTTTTCTATCTTCAAAAAATAATGTTCTCTCTCTAAAGAAGATAGTCAATCCTTGGTAGCGTGCTCTAAAAAATTAGTTGCCGAACTCTAAAATTTTAGATTGCCAAACACATCCTTTACAGGAATTCTATATCCACTAAGTTCCTCCAATGTAATTAGTGTTAGTTTATAATAAGGATTCCAGATAGTAGTAACATAACCATCGGAGGTAATATTCTCCATAGACTGTTCGCTATAA
>ENA-UOOI01001700-UOOI01001700.1-fermentation-metagenome-genome-assembly--contig:-NODE-1700-length-21634-cov-4.104824_pt1 | contig 21634 bp, 22 predicted proteins | sample MGYA00245779_ERZ724027 | MGnify/ENA primary metagenome ERZ724027 (study PRJEB28704, sample SAMN03018318) | fermentation metagenome | biome: anthropogenic terrestrial biome; feature: soil; material...
TAATAATAACTTGCATGGAGCGCCTATCAAATATATATAATTCATAATAAATAATTATGTATAATTCATCATATACTTTTCCCCAGTTTCTAATAGGAAAGTACCCTTTTTAGTTACCTCAATGGTAGAAAGATAACGTGTCTTAAGCATTCTAAATATCTACAGGTAAATTAACTTTGTTTATATGTTTTCTCTACAAATTTTAATCCTTCTATTATCCAGAGAATGTACCTTGATTTGTTTTACACGAGCCTAGGTACGTTCCCTGGAATATAGGATTAAAGCTATCTTTTTTATTGTTCCTTTAATTTTTTTACTACGTCTATGGTCAATCCTGTTTTAGATGCTATAGTTTCAATATCTAATATGTCCAGTAAATTTTTAGCTACCTGAATTCTGCCTTCTTCTCTACCTTCCCTTTTTCCTTTTGTCTTTGCAGCCTTAATTTCTGCCTTTTGGATACGGAGCCTTTTCAGATCATTTTCATATATTTCTCTTTCTTCTTTATCCAGGTACATAATGTCAAGTTTTTCTATGGCCTTTTTAACCGAACTGTCCCCTGCCAGTTCTTCCGGTATTTTATCCCTGTCTATTTCATAGGCCCTGCTTAAAAAAGCTGTCCATCTATCCAGTGCTGTATTTAAATCTCCAAAATCTTTTTTAAATTTATTCAACTCTATAAAATGCATTTGAAATATATCGGAGAATTCTTTTCTGCTGCTTTCATTGTATACCTTATATACATTATGAAAGTTCTCTTCATTTAAATAATTAAAGTCCAATATGTTTATGGCTATGGTTTTTCTTAAAAGATCAAAATCATCTCCGCTTTCTATTTGATCCGAGTATACCTTTGCCCAATAGTAAAATGCCCTCTTATCGTAGTATCCCTGTTCCGCTAGCTGCATTTCTATGTCATACCAGGTTCCTTTTTCATCTACAGCTTTTATATCCAGTATGGTCATCTTGCCTTTTCTATAACTTGCTATATTATAGGGATTTTTCAATTCTATATCTCTAACCTGTTCACTTTCCGGAAGTACTGAATTTATAAATGAAATTAATATATCCTTGTTCTCGGAACTTCCGAATAATTTCTTGAATGCAAAGTCTACTTTGGGATTTAACCTGCACATTACAAATTCACCTCTTTTCCATGATTTTTTTCTCACTTCTTTATTACATTTTATCACATTAGGGGAGATTTTAAATAGTGTTCATCAAGCAGAAACTCTTTTAGTAAAAATCTCAAATACTGAAACTACTTATGATTTTAAATACTTTTACATATTTTAGCATTGGTAATTAGTTTCCGAATCTAATTTTTATTATTTTATCAAAATATTTTATGATGATCCATATTTTCTATATAAGTTGAAATTATAAATTACAGCTAATTCTTAATTGATGTTTAATGTTGGTTATAAATGTGATAAAATGTAATTATTATAGGGAATTTATATGGTATATTATTAATATTTTTAAGTTAATGGGTAAATGAGAAAATAATTCTTTATAATAATTATAGTGATTTTAATAATTCTATAATCACTTTTGCCTGCTGATTAGCTTGTGAAAATAATGCTTGTGAACTTTGAAACAAAATATTGTATTTAGAATATTCCATTATTTCCTTTGCTATATCAGCATCTAAAATTCTGGATTCTGTTGCCATTAAATTTTCTGCTGTATTATTTAAATAATTAACCCTGTATTCTAATACATTATGGACAGCTCCTAATCTTCCTCTAAAAGAAGATATCTTTTCTATAGCATCACTATATATTTTAATAGAATTACTAGCATTTTTAGGAGCTGTCACATCTAATGCATACTCTACTAATTTATTTCCACTTCCATTTGTAACTCCACCATTCTGTGTAAATTTAGCTATTACACTAGCATCTTTAGAAATAGCACTCTCTCCATAATCTCCACTTATTCCAAGTGCCTTTGCTCTCATATCTTCAAATTGAATACCCATCATTTGACAACCGTTAGCTCCTATCTGTATGTTAAGTTCATTGATATTTTTATCATTGCCATTTAGAAGTTTTATGGTGTTAAATTCTGTATTATTTGCTATATTATTGATTTCAGATGTCAATTGATTAATCTCCTGTTGTATATTATTGCGATCTACGTAAGTCAGTGTACCATTGGCAGATTGAGTTGCTAAAACTTTCATTCTTTGAAGAATTGAAGTACTCTCATTTAATGCCCCATCTGCAACCTGTATAACAGAAATAGCATCTTGAACATTCCTTGATGACTGCTCCAATCCTCTGATTTGTGCTTTCATTCCCTGTGAAATCCCCAAACCTGCTGGATTATCAGCTGCACTATTTATTCTTAACCCTGAAGAAATCCTTTGCATAGCCTTACTAAGCATATTCATATTTTGGGTCATATACCTACACGCAGTCATTGCATTAATATTATGGGCAATTATCATATAGTCACTTCCTTACTTTCAAGACTTTTAAATAATTTTTTAAATACAAAACCTGCTTTTGGATTTAACCTACACATTATGAACTTATTATTTTTATGTGGTTATTTTTTACTTATTACTTATATTTTATCACATCACATATAATTTAAATACTAAAAATTAATCTTACTAAGCAATAGAATAATTAGGAGAATTTAAAAATCAATACCAAACTTAATTGCTTATAATATCACAGATATATTTAATTTCATCTTCACTTAATCCAACAGAACTAGGTAAATTTATACCCTTTTTTATAATATCATTAGTAACACTCATATCTCCAGTCCTACATTTTTTATATGGCGGCATATCATGCACTGGCATAAAGAAAGGTCTGGATTGGATACTATTTTCTTTTAATTTTAAAATCAATTTATCCCTGGAAATAGGATAGTCTTTCTCAATTATAACTGAGTAGAGCCAATAAATATTTTTCACACCTTCTCTTTCTACAGGAAGTGTTATACCTTCAATGTCACCTAAAAATTTATTATATAATAATGCATGTTTTCTTTTTAGACTTATATACTCCTCTATATTTTCAAGTTGGGCACATCCCATAGCTGCAAGAAGGTTAGGCATTCTAAAATTATACCCTATTTCTTCATGATAAAAACCTCCATTATCAAGTACAGTTTTAGTTTGGGTAGATAAGTACTTAGCCCTATCACCAATCTTTTTATCATTAGTTGCTAATATTCCACCAGCTCCTGTAGTTATAAGTTTATTTCCATTAAAACTAAAACAAGCTATATGTCCTATACTTCCAACATTTTTCCCTTTATATTTAGCCCCTAAACTTTCAGTAGCATCTTCTATTACATAAAGATTATGTTTACTTGCTATACCCATAATTTTGTCCATATCAACTGGATGCCCATATATATGAACAGGCATAATTGCCCTAGTTTTAGGGGTTATCATTTCTTCAACCTTATCTGCATCCATAACCCATGTATCACTACATATGTCTACAAAAACGGGTTCAGCTCCAACATATCTTATAGTATTGACAGGTGAAATAAAAGTCATAGATGAAACAATGACCTCATCCCCTTTACCTATATTTAAAGTTCTAAGTGCTAATTCAAGTGCGGAGGTTCCATTCATAGTGACAACTGCTTTTTTTACATTCATGTATTTGACAAATTCACTTTCAAATTTATCTACAAAAGCCCCTGCAGATGAAACCCAATTAGTATCCAAACATTCTTTTATATACTTCCATTCATTGCCCTTAATTTCCGGTACACAAAGCGGTATCATATATTTCATCTCCCAAGCTACTTAATCTATAAGAAAATTATTAATACTTACTTATCGTATAATATATAAAAAAATTTAGAAGTAATAATCTACTCCTAAACATTGTAAATATTTGTTTTAAAATATCCCATATTGTTTTTTATCCATTCAACAGTCTCTTCTAAGCCTTTATCCAAATTATATTTAGGTTCCCATCCCGTAAGTTGTTTTATTTTAGTATTGTCAGACCATAATCTATTTACTTCACTTTTTTCAGGCCTGATTCTTTCCTCATCACATATAATTTCTACATCTTTACCTATAATATTAATTATTTTTTTTGCTAAATCACCTATGGATATTTCATGATTTGATCCCACATTTAAAGTCTGCCCAATTACCTTATCACTTTCTGCAACTTCCACAAAGGCTTCTGCTGTATCCTTCACATAATTAAAATCTCTAGTAGGTGTTAAACTACCAAGTTTTATTCTTTTTTCCCCTGATAAAATCTGAGATATTATTGTAGGAATAACAGCTCTGGCAGACTGCCTTGGTCCATATGTATTAAAAGGTCTTATAGTAGCTACCGGTAAATTGAAGCTTCTATAAAAACTCTCAGCAATTTTATCAGCCCCTATTTTAGAAGCAGAATAAGGTGATTGCCCCTGCAGTGGATGTTTTTCATCTATAGGAACGTATAATGCTGTACCATAAGTTTCTGAAGTGGAAGTATGGATGATTTTTTGCACTCCGTATTCTCTACAAGCTTCCAATATATTTGTGGTTCCCTCTACATTTGTCCTTACATATGCCATAGGAGAAAGATAGGAATATGGAATAGCAATAAGCGCTGCTAAATGAAACACGACATCTTGTCCTTTCACTATTTTCTTTATCCCATCATATTCTCGAACATCACCTGTTACTACATGAATACTATCCTTTATATTTTTATGAAATGTGTCTATCCATCCCCAATTATTGAATGAATTATATTGAATTAATGCAGTAGCTTCTGCACCAATGTCAATAAGTTTTTCTACTAAGTGACTTCCTATAAATCCTTCAGAACCTGTTATCAAAACCTTTTTACCTTTTAAATCCATATAGTTTACTCCTTAAATACAAAATGATTTTGTTAAGTTAATATTGTTATACCTACCCCACTAAAGTTTATTTGAACACGGAAAACCATATACCACATTTCTATCAAAATCTATATCATCTTTTTTTGTATGATTAAGTTCTTTGTATTTTTCTATAGAAATATCAAACATTTTACCCAAGGATGTATTCATCTCATGAGATTAATTTTTAAACAATTTTCCATCAATATCTTCCTCTTTTACTCTCTTATAGTATGTACTATTATATTTTTTAAAAATTATCCTTTTTTTCTTTTAAATTTATAGGTACTATTATATCCTTTTTTGAATGATAACAACAATATACTATTCAAGAAGGAGTCCTATGGTCTTCAATTAAAAGACTCCTAATTTGCTTGTTAGCATAGGGAAAAAATACCTTGATGTTTCATCTAAAGACCATAAAGTGTTTGTAATAAAAAATATCTCATACGCTTATTATCTACATACCTTACCACGCCCCCATCTACACTACCAACTAGTCCACCAAAAACTTCAACTTTTTAATTTATCATATTCAGTGGGAAAAGTAATATAATAATCTAAAGTTTCTCTAACCTTTATATCAAATTCAGGATCAACAGGTGCTTTCAATGAAACCTTTTCAGTAGTTGACAATATAACCATCTCCTTTAAATACATTATTGTTTATAAAACAACTTTTAGGTATACATACCGCTACTTATGTTTAGACATTAACTTGATGGACATGGAGCCTGAGTTGCTAGGAAACAACTGAAAATTAGCTCTTTGTTATCCTTTTACTCCATACAATTGTATTGGTAAATATTAGGGCGATCCTGATCAGCATCTGCTTTATAGAAAACCTTTTTTACATCCACCGAAACAGTTTTGATTGCATAATCTAATTCAATATTTTGCATATAAAATGGTTCATAATAATTTGGAACAATTATGTTACTTGACTTTTTATCTACAAACCCAGCTTTTTTCAATGATTCCCCATTTAATCCAGCTTCGACAAAATCAATATACTCATAATTATTGTCATCTATCAATTTAATCAGTTCTTCCTTACAACCTTCTATTGATTGCAATCTTCCAATATAATCAACTACCCGCAAACATTTTCTATTATGAGCACTGCATTCTCTAGTCACAAGAACTCCCTTCGCATTCCCAGCCTTATTTATTGTAAATAATTTATATGTATACATTGGATGTTTGTAAAATCTATTAACATAATAATCCTTAGATTTATATTTACTAATTCCCTCAAATACTTCATCCGACAAATTAAGATATTCGTTTAATGGGCATTCACATATAATCACCCCATTATCTACAAAATTACTATCCGATACTTTTAATGCATCTTCATATTTTGATACAAGCTTATAGTTATCCATTTTCTCATTAAGCATATAATAATGTTTTATTTTACCGGTTTCAAAATTCCAATGCTTATATATACTTAATGCCATCTCACTGATTCCCAAAATAGAAATTGTTTCAACCGGAAGATTGTTTTTCATATAATAATACAAAGAAACGCCTAAGCCCTTAAAATTAATATCATCTCTTGATTTCCATATACATGGCCAAATTTCCATATCCTTAATATTAATATCAAACTGAGATGTCGGTACAAAACCTAATACCGAATGAAATTCTCCTGATTTCTTATGACGTGCTACAACATAATTGTATCTCTTATTCACTGCATCAAAATGCTGCCAGTTAAACAATTCTCTTGAAAGAACAAAAATATGATCTTTCTTCCAATAATTCTTTAAAAATTCAACTAACTGATTTCCTTCTTCTACTCTACAAAATCTGACATCATACTCTTTACTCAAAACCTCAATATACTTTTTTCCATTTAATTCTGGTAATATATCTTTCATCTATAATCTCCATATAATTAAATTTTTTTGTAATTTTCACTTTTGGGTGGAAAATCATTCGTATCTAACCTTGGGACTGCATGACTGCATACTTTCTATCTGCATTAACATCTGCAACTCGCACTTCAGTTGTAAAACCAAGTTTACATCCCTTCTCCTTAATTGTCTCAATAACCTGATCATTATAAGAACCATATGGGTAATTCATAACCCAGGCATCTAGATCTATAAATTCATCCATTACTTCCAATGCTTTATCTACATCTACTTTTAATTCTTCTTTGTTCAAGTTTTCAAGCCAATAATGGTCATATCCATGTAATCCTATATACATTCCATGGTTTTTCATGCACTTTATCTGATCTCGATTCATATATAGTTCTCGAGCAATTATATCCTCATTAACTCCAACACATTTTTCAAACATGTTCCTTGAAATAAAATTTCTAAGTTTCTCTGGCAAAACTGTTTGTAATACTCTTTTTACAAAAATTACTTCTCCAGAATCAAACCTATTGGCAATTCCATATTGTTTAAAAAGTTCTTCATTTGTAGGATACTCATATTCACTGCCCCTATAATAATTTAGTTGCACATAGATTTCTTTCATTATGAATGTAATGTCTGCACTCGCAAGAATAAAGTGAATTCTATTAACATCCAATAATTTATGTTCAGCATATGTTTTACCCGGTATGTAAAAAGATCCTTGCACTTCCGCACCTACCAAAACCGGATATACATTTGTAAAATGATCTATATATCCATCATCAAACGTAAGTAATGCTGCATTTTCCGGCAAGTCATAACTTTCTTCATAAGCTGCAATTAATTCTTCCACTTTTATAATATTAAACTTGCTCTTGAAAAAGTCTATTTGATTTTTGAATAAATCATAATCCAGTCCTTTTATCCCTGGATATCTACTATTTTTCAAATCTCTTATATAATGATACATAACAATACTTACTTTACCCGATTTTTGCATATGATCCCCTTCTTTCTAAAATATTGGTCATTTGCAGAACTCTTCAACACTTTATTTTCAATGGTTCTGGTTTAATATTACAAAAGTATTCTCCTGAGCTTTTTCCGAATTTTCATAAAAATGCTATAGTCGTCATTGAATATTCCAGAGCATTTTGAGCCTCCTTTTTTTCTTAACTTAGTATTCCACAAATCAAGTGTGGCTCATACTTAATACACAACAATTCATGATATTATCTCTTATTTCTCTGAATAAAGAATATTTTTCAAATAGATGTTTTGCTACAACCTGCATTAACTCAAAATCATTCTCATGATCCAAGTCCAATACAGCTGTATCCACCATCTTAATCACATCACACTTTGTTTCAAATATTCCCTTCCCACTTTCAAGGAACTCCGGAGAATATGCATACAATGAGGCATTCATATCAAATATCTCTGGTGCTTCCTGCCTTGCATTAAATTTTGATGCTATAACACGTTCATATCCATTTTCAGTTTTCTTAACCATGTTGAAATAGGGATTTCTCCTTGAATCAGTTACTGAAAAAACTATATCTAAATTAGATTCTGTCTTTTTCCTTATGAGATCACCAACATCCTCTACAGTCCTCAATGGTGATGTTATGTCTAAATCCACAATCATGTCATAGTTAATTGACTTTCTCTTTTTCATTACATCTAAGCAATTGGAAATAACCTCAACTTTTGGTGTATTATCTGATCCAAGTGATGAATTTCTTTCAATTATATCTACTTGAAAATTTAGTTGTTCCTTAAACATCTTTATAAGTTCATTGCTATCAGTATTTAACACAACATCACAGTAAACATCAAGATTTTTCTTTCTATATAAATCAATTGCCGAAACAGTATAAAATGGCAATGGATAACCTAAAAATTCTTTTAAATTTTTGTTTTTAATTCCTTTAGAGCCAGCTCTACCGCAAATTGTAAAAAGTATATTCACTCTTATTTTTCCTCCTTAGCTATTTGAAGAGTTCTAAAAGCTATTGATATATCATTATCATTAGTAACTTTTTCTTCTATAATGTCAAAAAAATTCTCTATTTCTTTACATTGAAAATCATTTCTTTGTTCTTTAAATGATATTACTTTTCCACTCTTTAAATATCTTATTTGACTATTAGCAAGATCTCCAATAATTATATCTTCTTCTGTAAATATTTGAATTTCTCTTATTGTTTTACGGCCAAAATAATCTAAATGAACTTCTACAGCCTTATCTTTATACTTTGCTATGTATAAAGATAAATCATCGCTATCAATTTCCAAGTTAGAAAATTTGCCTATTATATTAAATATCTGCTCAGGTTCTCCAAATAAATAGCAAATATAATCCCATTCATGAATCAAATCAATTGAAACGCCTCCGCCTTGATCCTTGTGTGCACTATATGTATTACGATAATCCTGATTAGATCTCCATTCTGGAAGATAACTAGAACAAATAATCCTAGCACAATATACATTCTTTAAATCAATTTGATGTTTAAAATATTGAATTACATTGGTATATCTCAACGGACAGGCTACATAATATATACTATCATCTTTTAATTGCAATGAATCTATTGAAATATCTATTGTATCAAATACTGGCTTTTCAATAAACATATGCCTAGTCTTTGTAACAAATTGCTTTATAGTTTGAAAATGTAAATTTGTAGGATTCGTAACAAAGATAATATCATAATCATTTGGGGCAGAATCATATGAATAAAATGTATGACTTATATGTTGAGACATCTCTTTTTCTATTTCTTTACCTTTACCACTTCTTATCAAGTCGATCATGTATGAGTAATTTCTATTTTTTAGAACAGTTATAATGTTCTTTAAATGTCTGGTACCGATTGAACCAAGACCAATTATTCCTATTTTATATGTGTTTTTCATATTAAGCCTCTATTCTATCTATGATTTTTAGAATATCTTTGTCCTTTTCAAAGTTATATACTGATATTTTTCCTTCAGTCACTGCTTCAAAAAATGAAATTATTTCATTCAAATAGGCATTTTCAACTACAAAGCTACTATAATTGTTAAGTTGATCTATGTCCTCATACAAATTAATATTAACATCTTTCTTAGCTTCAAAATCATATACATACAACCCTGTTGGCGAACCATCCCAATGAATATAAAGCTGCTCACCATATACCTCTAAGTTTCTAACTGCTTTTCTTGATACCACATCAACAGCCAAAGTGCCTTTATGTCCATTCTTATGTTGAATAAGTAGCAAATAATTGTCATTATAATCAATATTTAAGCTGCTCATTTTACCCTTAATTACATCAATTTTAATGATGTGACCAAATACATCTATTAACCATGGTAGTTCAATAGCAAAAATTTCCCTACAACCATTGGAATGCTTATTACCAACAAAAAAATCTTTGTAATCTTCCCAAGGATGCCAATTCGGTAAATATTGTCCAATGTGGTATGTATAATTAAGAGTAGAATCTGTCCCTTGAGATAAAGTCCTAATTTTCTTAATTTCTTCTCTATACAAAAATGTTGATGACATGAATAATATTAATCCCTTTTGTTTGGCAAGAAGAATGTTTTCATCATACCCATCATCTACTAGGTTTAATTCTGTAAATACATGTAATCCATAATTCAAGCATTGTGTAATAATTTCACTATGTGATAGGGGTGATGTACACACAAAAGCACAATCAATATGTATTATATCTACTTCCTCAGTTAAGCTGTCAAAAGTCTTAATTCCATATTCATTTTCACAGGTTTTTCTTCGTTCTTTGTTTGTATCTACTCCAACTATTTCAAATGTATCTCTGTATTTATGAATCAAACGAATCCTTCTTTTCCCCATAGATCCTAATCCAATTACTACAATCCTCACTTACTTCACCTCATAGTCATAAAACTTCTTTTTTAAGTCTATTTTATCATTCAATAAAAAATCTTTTATGACAGCAACTATCTTTCCTGATGTATTTCCATCACCATAAGGATTAATAGTGTTGTGTGCTTTCTCCTTAAATTCTTCAGTTAAAGCTAAAGTTATGGCTTTATCAATTTTATCTTTAGTAGGTTCACAACTAATTACACTATCTGCTTGTATTCTTCCTTTTTGACGATCACCAACATTTATCGTCGGCACACCAAAGCTTGGTGCTTCAACCAAGGCACTTGATGAGTTTCCTATAACCATAGTACAATATTTCAATGCACTCAGATATCTAATCATGCCCAAGGAAGCAAATGCTACAGCATTATCATTTTCTTCTACAAAAGCATCAATCATTTGATTAATAATACGTCCATTTGCATCTGCATTAGCCTTAGTAAATATAAATTTCATATCCTTAAATACTTTACAAGCTTGCAACAAAGCCTGGATCTGCTCTGCCGCGTTATTATCTTCTAATGTTACTGGATGGAATGTAATTACAGCATATGGTTTATCCAACTTAAAATTAATGGATGTTTCTAATTCAGCTTTACTCATCAGCTTTTCATTTAAAACATTTTCTATTCCAATTGCTCCTACACAAAAAACTCTGTTTGGCTGTTCTCCAAGTTGAATAACTCGACGACGATATTCTTCGGTACTGGTGAAATGTAAATAGCTTAGTTTAGTAATAGCATGTCTAATAGCCTCATCTACTGCACCTTCCGTTGTTTCTCCACCATATAAATGTGCAATAGGTATTCTTTGATTCATAGCTACGCAGCAAACTGCCAAAGTTTCATATCTATCTCCAAGAACAATGAGCATATCTGGAATTAATTTACTAAAATAATCTGCAAAATTTATCATAGCCAATCCCATAGATTTAGATATTGATGATGGCGTATCTGCACTTAAGATAATTTCTATTTTTTCATCAATTTGAATTCCATCTTGCGCAATTTCTTTATATGTTAATCCAAATTCTGGTGATAAATGTGCTCCTGTTACAACTACATACACATCAAAATCTGAAATCTCTTTCAATTTATTTATAATTGGTTTTAGAAGTCCATATTCCGCTCTTGTAGACGTTAATATACTTATCTTTTTCATATTTCAATCAACTCGTCTTCTTCAAAATTTCTTACTGAAGTCTTCCCTATAACATCAAACCATCTCATAGGACTTATACCATTGCCTGGTCTTTTTACTGTAATGTTCTCTTTAGTAAAAGTTTCTCCTTTTTTTATCCTACATTTTGCAATTATACTTTTTCTTGCAATTGGAATATTTTTCATCTCTGATTCGGTAGGTTTCTTTTCACCATCACCTATAGCTGATTCAATATTTCTTATATATTTTACCATAGCTTTCAATTCATCTGGCTCTAAACTTGCTTTATGATCAGGGCCTTCCATATTTCTATCCAGTGTAAAATGTTTCTCTATTATTGATGCTTCCATAGCTACTGCAGCTATAGGAATTTCAATTCCCTCGGTATGATCAGAATACCCAACTGGTACATTAAATTTTTTCTTTAATGTATCCATTGCTTTTAAATTGACATCCTCATAGGGTGCAGGATACTCTGTAGTACAGTGAAGTAAGGTTATATCTTTACACCCATTAGCCTTCAGTATATTAATGGCCTCCTCTATTTCAACTATAGTGCTCATACCGGTAGACAAAATAACTGGTTTATTTGTTTTTGCTATTTTAATTAAATATGGGAGATTTGTGATTTCACCTGATGGTATTTTCCATATTCTTATACCTAAGCTATTTAAAAAATCTATGCTATCAAAATCAAACGCAGTAGAAAGAAATTCTATCCTCTTAAAGTCACAATATTTTTTTAACTCTTTAAAGTTATCAAATGATAACTCAAGTTTTTTAACCATTTCTAACTGACTTTCTGTTTTTGAAGTATTCTGATTTTGATATTCAGCTTTTTCTGCATATTTTGAAACTACTTTTTCGGATATAAATGTTTGAAACTTTATAGCATCTACTCCAGATTCAAGTGCCTTATCTATCATCTTTTTAGCTATTTCTATATCACCATTATGATTAACTCCTGCCTCTGCAATAATAAAGGATTTTTTATCCACTACTGTCACCTCAATCTATATCAAAATTCTATTTTTTTTGACGGAATTCCAACAACTGTGCTAAACTCCTCAACATCTTTAACAACTACAGCACCTGCTCCAACTGTTACATTTTTATTTATTGTTATCTCTTGTAAAATCTTAGCACCTGTACCTATTAAACATAAATCTTTTACACATACACTTCCAGAAATAGCCGTTAAAGGATTTATAACATTAAAATCTCCTATTTTCGTATCATGACCAATAGTTGAATTTAAATTAATTAGATTAAAATTTCCAATATCAATATTACAAGTTAAAGTAACTCCTGATGCTAATATATTCCCACATCCAAAAGATACTGTTCTAGAATCAAAAGTAACATTTGGATGTATTATATTAGGATAAACTAAATTATCAATCGATTGCATCTTGTTATATATTATAGCTTTAACTTTTGGACTGCCAATTGGAATAACAACACCCAATATTGAAAAGTTTTTAGCATATTCATAAAGATTTGAGTCACTTGAAACAACCTTATATCCATTTATTACTTCATTCCCTATTTTTGTTTCACTATCTTGAACAAACCCTAAAAAGTCATATGCTTTTACATTATTATAATTGTTAATTTGTTCAACAATATGATATGTTTCTTTAGATATACCTCCACTCCCAAATATTATAATTGGTAATCCATTTCATTTAATCATAATGAGCCTCCTTTTTCTTCCAACCTTTTCCTCATTTCTTCCATTCCATCAAGTTGCCCCATATCCATCCATGCATTTTCACTTATAGGATATATTCCTATCTTTTCTCCAGTAATTTTATATTTTTCAATTATATCAGGAAAACCTATAGCCTCTTCTTTTAACCCAGAAATAACTTCAGGTTCTACAATATAAACACCTGTATTAGTAAAAAATGATATTTCAGGCTTTTCTCTCATATTATCAATTTCACCATTTTCTCCAATTTCAATAACACCATAAGGTATTTTTATATTTTTTAAAGAACAAATCATAGTAATAAGATTTTTTTCTTTCTTATGGTACTGATATATTTTTTCATAATCCTCTTCTATGAGAATATCGCAGTTAGAAAGTATAAAAGTTGTGTCAATTTTACCTTTAAGAAGGCTAAGTCCCCCACCTGTTCCAAGTGGCTTATCTTCATCGATATATGTTATTGAATAATCTTTTTCTATTTCATTAAAATAAGCCTTTATCATATTCTTTTTATGATTAACAATTAAGTAGAAATTCTCACAGCCATATTTATAAAATCTATTTATTATGTGTTCTGTAATAGGTATTTCCCCGATTGGTATTAATGGTTTAGGTAATATCTTGGTATAAGGATACAACCTTGTTCCAAGGCCTCCAGCCATAATGACTACCGGTATGTCTAAATTTTTTTTAGTTTCAAATTCTTCATCGTTCCATGATGCAACTGAAACTATATTCTTATTTTTATCAACAATAGGAATAGCCTCTATTGAATATTTCTTCATATATTCCTTCGCTATAATCTTATCTTTTAAATAAAGGAATTTTGGATTATAATTTGCTATTTGTTTAATTTTTGCATCAAGATTGCCTTTTTTTAATATCCATCTTCTTATATCACCATCGGTTATAGCTCCTACAAATTTCGCATCTCTTAAAACAAATAAAACTTTCTTAGCAACTATATCTAGTTGGTTCATTGCCTCTATAATCGTACATTCTTCATCAATTAAAAAATCTTTAACATCCAACCTATCATCCTCCATGCTAATCAACTATCTATTTTTCTTAGGATTTTTCAAACACTCTGAAATATATATTACATTCTGTTTCGTCAAATTTGAACTACATGGAATATTTACTATATGTTCTAAATAGTATTTTGCCTTTTGAATCTTATAAGTCTGACTACTTAAATAAGGTAGCCAGATCATTCAATATAAAATTACTTTTATTGCTAATTTCATTACATATAAATTATCAATATCATTATTCTAAAAGAATTACTTTTTTATAAAATAAATATTTTCAAATTTCGTTAATGGACTTAAAATATGCGTATATATACTGTATCGTATATATAATAAAAAAGCTTAGAATAAAAACACATCCTAAGCAAACTTTTTGTGTTATCAATCGTGGAGTCGAGCATCTAATATTTATAGTGCTTGTTTTATGGAATATTCAATTATAAACCATTATTTTATCTATATTTGTTCTCATAAAGTCATTCCTTAATAAATTATTCTATTATTGCATACTTTATTTTAATAATTTTTTTAAAATAGGTTTTATTTCATAATTAAGAATATCACTTATAAGTACATCATCACCATTTTCAAAAGCTTCTAACAAAATAGGAAGTTTATTTGACAGTTTATCTATGCAGTTAACTTTAGATTCTAATATACTTTTTGATTTCATATTAATAACTATATCTAACTTATCTATTATATCTATTAACAATTTATAAGATTCATCTTTTTCTCTTTTATATATTGCAATTGAGAAATCCTCTATAAGTTCTATTAAGTTAGTAATTATTTCATTATATTTTTCATTATTAAAATTACCCATACTTCTATTTCTCCATATACATTTTATGTACTATTTTATTTATAGATTTATACACAGCATCACATCCTATAATTAAAGAATTCATAAGATTTTTATTTATTTTTATTTTTTCAACTGCTGTATCATAATTTTCTTTATTACCTAGAGCTGTTTCATTTATATTAGCCATCATTAAAACGCCTTGTAAAAATGTTCTGATTACATCTTCTTTAAATATTATTTGTTCAATAGTTTCTTTTTTTCTTAATTTTTTAAATACTTCTTTTAAATTTATTTTATCATTTAAAATATTTTTTTCTAACTTTTTTATCTCACTTAGTTGTTTTTTACAATCTATTTTTAAATTATTAGACTTTTGTGACAATTTTTTAAGTTCATTAATTCCTCCATTATATTTGGTAGAATCAACTTCATTTGAATGAGGAATTAACATATTTAATTCTGGAACACTTTTATTACAATACTTTGAAATGACTTCTTTCAATTTCATAATTTTAGTTCCACACTTAAATGCCCCACCTTCAGTAGCATCAATATAAAGTCTGTCACTATTATCCTTTGCAATTTCAGTTTCTAAAAAAACCAAAAAATTCTTAAAAGCATAGCTAGTAGGAAGTATATCTCCATTTATGCCTTTTACATATAATAAGTCTTTATTATCTTCTACCTTTTTCTTTATTTCTACATCTTCAGAATGGGTAACTCCTTCTTTGGTATAGGCTAGATCCTGACCTATGAAAACGATAGGATCTGCATTTACATATTTGGCAAAGGCAAAAGCTACATGAGCACAGGAAGTCCCCATATAAATTAATCTATTTTCACATAAAATATCCTTATTTATCCATTCGTTGATTTTTTCTCCCTGTTTTAAGCACAACAATTTTTTGTTAAATTTAAATTTCTCTAATATCTCTTTTACTACAACTGGTGGTCCAACAAATACTGTTTTATCCTCTAAAGTATTATTCTTATAAAAAGCATTGTATGTAGCCATTCCTCTTTCTATACTAAAAACTGCATCTGGAACAATATTATGTTTTTTCAATGTACTTATTACAGCATCTGTAGCCAATATTAAAGCTTTACCTCTGGCATTTTTCAATTCCTCTATATTTTTATCTAAAGATGGTCCTGCACTTACAATTATGGCAGGCATATTCTTATACTTATCTTTTACTACTTCTATACTGGGACTTTTTATAAGTTCCTTTATATTTTCGAAATTATTTTCAAGTCCTATTATAGTATCTTCAATATCATTTCCTAAATTAAATAATGCATGTCTGAATAAATCAATTATTCTTTTATTTACAGTATCTATCCATTCTCCATATATTGAATAATATGATAGCATAACTACAGGCACATAATTAATGCTTAGAGGCATTATAGAGAAACTCAAAAGATGAGAACTGATTTCCGCAATTATCTTCTGTTCATCACCAAAAAACAAGAAAACTTTACCATCACATATATCTAATAAATTCTCACTTCTTAAATATGTATTTAATATTTCCATATTAGACTCAATAACAAATATTTTGCTCTTAGGAGAACTTCTCTTTATAAGTTCTTTTATATGATATGCAAGCCCAATTCCATAGACTACAAATAAAGAATCCTTGTCAAAATCCATATCTTTAAAAAGCATGTTAATTTCATTGTTCACATTATATTTGCTATTTATATATAGTTTTTTACCCTTATTACTATATCTAAAAGTATGGTATCCATCTTTAGTATTTTCCACTTCATAATATTTATCTATAATTACATCTTCTTTATTAAATCTCCTAAGTATTTCTCTATTTATTTCAAAAAAACTTTTATACACAGTAAAACACCCACTTGCACATTATATATAACAAGACCCTGGTAAGCCAGAGTCTCATTAAATTACTTTTAACTATCTTAATAACTGAAGAACCTGCTGTGGCTGTTGATTTGCCTGAGCAAGCATAGCCTGTGCAGCCTGAGAAAGAATATTGTTCTTTGAGTATGTTGACATTTCTTTTGCCATATCTACATCTCTTATTCTTGATTCAGCAGAGGTCAAGTTTTCTGATGAAGTTCCCAAGTTATTTATTGTATGTTCCAACCTATTTTGTACTGCTCCCAGTTTACCTCTTTCAGCAGATACAGTAGCCAGTGCACTATCTAAAGTATCCAGTGAATTAGTTGCATCATCTTTTGTCATAACATTTAATGCTGCTTCCTGTTTTATATCTGTAGTTCCGTCAGTTACACCATTTGTTGAAGTAAATCCTGCCTGTCCTGCATTTCCTGTAATTCCAAGTGCTGCAGCTCTCATATCATTAATACTAAGTGCCATTAATTGTCCTGTATTTGCTCCTATCTGGAAAGTAGTATTAAATCCGCTTCCCTGCACCCCAGGTCCAACAATCTGTTGAATATTTGTCCCGTCAAAAGTAGCTGAGCCAGTAAATGTTAAACCAGCTGTCATATTTTTTCCTATTCCATCTTCAACAGTTATTTTCTGATTTGTTTTAGATACAAACTGAAGAGTATTATCTTTTGATAAAGCAACTTCAACCTTATCAGATATTCCAGCTTTTTGCAGTGATGCATTTAAATCTTTAACCAAATCATCCATAGCAGCTTTAGCTATATTGGCATCCGCATTATTTGTGTCATAAGTTCTATTTTCATCTGAATTTAAAACAACTTCAACTGCACTTTCACTTCCTATTGTAATCTTTATGGAATTGCCTTTTGTTATAGTTGTATCTGCTGTTGTCAATGAAACTGATGTTTTTCCCTCTACTCCAACCCTTTCAATTGTAGTATCTGTACCAACTGCTGTTTTAGCCGCTGTAAGACCAATGTCCGCTATTGCTCCACCAAAATCTATCTCACTTGTTGAACCCAGTGATTTACCTGTAAAAGTTAATGCTCCAGAAGTACTAACAGTTATATCTACTAAATCTGATAATTTAGTTCCTCCTGATGTAACATTTCCTAATTTAGAAGCTAAATCTGTTGCTGAAGTAGCCCCTACAGTAATTGTAATATCAAATACATAGTTATCAACTGTTATAGTCGAGCCTGCAGAGATAGTTGCTCCTGTAGTTATTGCTTTTGTTAACGCAATTTCAGCACTAGTAGCTTTAGTAATTTTATCTCCAGAGTTACTACTTACGCCACCATTCAATAACTTCTGTGTATTAAACTCAGTAGTATTTCCTATTCTGTTAATTTCTGATGTCAACTGATTTATTTCATCCTGTATTGAAGATCTGTCAGCAGTGGTATTAGTACCATTTGCTGCCTGGTTTGCCAATTCTCTCATTCTTTGAAGAATTGATGTAGTTTCATTTAATGCACCTTCAGCAGTTTGAACCATGGATATACCATCTTGAGCATTAGCTGAAGCCTGATCAAGACCTCTTATCTGACTTCTCATTTTTTCAGATATAGCCAGTCCTGCTGCATCATCTGCTGCGGTATTTATTCTAAGACCTGAAGAAAGCTTCTGCATTGATTTAGCTGCAGCATTTGAATTAATATTTGAGTTTCTAAGAGCATTATTTGCCATTATGTTGTGATTAATAATCATAATATTTCCTCCTTGATTTTCGCATTGGACATCCTTGTCCTTTTTATTTTTAAATTTTAATCTTATTCTTTACTAATATGTTTATCGTAATACTATTTTTAACCTTTATATATTTTTATTATTATTTTAAATTTTTTTGCTAAAAATAGCTGCTCCACTTACTAGTCTTCCATAAGCATTGGTAGCTCTTTTGTTTTTAGATATCCCTTCTAATTTTTCTTTAACTTCAGAAGATTTTTTTTTCATGATTATCTCTGCCCTGCTTTGAAGTTTTTCAATTTCAAGATCTTTATATATTTTTTTGCACTCCTCTTTATGCCCTGAAAAAGATATAAGTTTATCCAGTATACATTGTCTTTTTTCTATCTCATGTTGAATATCATCAAATTCATCTTTTTCAAGTAACTTTATGATACCAATTGTATGTTCTTTATAATCTAACAACATTTTTTTAATTTCTTCCATATTTAAAATCTCCTTAGATTTTAATTTCAATTATATATAAAAGCTCCTATAAAACCCTAACTGCTAAAGTAAGAAGAAATAATTGACTGTTGGGCACTCAAACTTTCCAGTGCTGTTTCCAATGCACTGAATTGTTTGTAATATTTTTCTTCATGATCATCCATTAAATCTGTAAGTTTATCTATAAGAAGTTGTTTTTGATATATTTGATCTGGAAGAGTACCTGAGCCTGAACCACCAGTTACACTGTAATCATCCTGAACATTTGCATATTTTGTAAGTGTTGCAGTATTGTAAGAACTTCCTATTACTCCCACATTATCTTTAATTATCTGATCCATTCTCTGAAATATACCGGATTGATTAAATTTTTCAGTAGAATCAGTACTTGTAGACTTAGTTGTAAATAGCTTCATAATTTCATCTGCATTATTAGTAAGTGCATCTATAAGTTTAGTATCATCTTCAATAGTTATTTTTGAACCTTGTGTATAATCATTAGAAGTATCAATTCCTAGTGTATTGTCACCCATACTTCCAAAATATACAGAAGATACACTGTTTCCATTACTATCCAAAACTGGGGAAGTAAATGCTGATCTTAAGCTGGTAAGTAAATTTTGTAAATTGTCATCATTCCTAAGTATTCCCTGTTTAGCTTTTTTATCCCAGTTAGCTATATCTGAATCACTCATATCTTCCTTTTGTGAATCTGTAAGTGGTGAGTAATCATAGTCTTTTTTTTCAGAAAGCTTGGTCTGTATATTATCTACTATTTTATTATAGTCATCTAAAAAATCTGTTATTAAATCATGCATTTGTGATGTATCTTTAGTCAAAGATATATTTACAGGTTTATCCTCATCTGTAGTTGATGTAACAGTATAAGTAACGCCGTTTACAGTAAAAGTATTTGAAGACTCAGTTAAGATTGTACCAGAAGTTGAACCCGGTTCTGTAATTGTAACAACAGCATCACTTCCTTGAGCAGATACATATAAATTACCATCTTCCATACCTAAAGCTTTTAATAAATCTTCATCTGTAGTATAACTAGTTCCTTCATCATCTGTATAAGTTTCTTTAATGGCTAGACTTGCAGTACTACCTGTGGCTTTAGTCTGAAACGTGAATTTTCCTGTCATATCATCAAAATTACCTGTTACAGCTCCTCCTGTAGCAGTTTCAATGGCTGTAATCAAATCATCTACAGTAGCTGAGCCATTCTTTCCTGTAGAACTATTATCCAAAGTTACAGATACATCTTTACCATTGTAGTTTAAATTTAATATAAGATTCTTATTTAAATCAAAATCACTAGATAAATCAGTCAATGCAGTGGTTGAAGAAGCAGATACTAAAGTTTTTGTTCCATCACCAATATCTGTTATACCACTTGTAGTCATTTTAACAGAAGATCCGTCAGCCGGAGTAAATTTTATATATGTGCCTGAAGAATCTGTTACTGCTGACACAGAAACTTCTCCATTCAGACCTGAAGAATTAATTTGGTTATTAATATATTTTGCAAGACTTTGAGCTTTCTCTGTATCTGTACTAGAACCACTATCATCAAATCCTGTTAAATCTAAACTTACGGAACTTCCTCCGTCTACTGAAAAGCTCATTGTTCCGCTTTTCCAATTCGACACATCACTTATTCTATACTGACTATTTACAGAATTTGAAGAGGAAATAGCTGCACTTTCAGCTATTTTACTCACTTCCATTTTATAAGTTCCTGTCTTTGCACTAGTAGAAGCTTTAGCAGTAACTATGGTAGAATCTGAACTTGTTGCTGCTATATTATTATAATTACTGGAACTTAATAAATAAGTACTTGTATTACTTACATTAAAATATTTTTCTTGAAGTTCCTTTATGTCAGAAATAATATCCTTATAAGCTTCCTGTTTCCATGTTATTATTTGCTGCTGCTGTTTTATCATGTCTATTTTTGTCTGATCCGCATTAAGCATCTTCTTTACTAAAGCATCCACATCCAAACCACTGTTTAGTCCCGTAATTCTAATACTGCTCCCGCCACCAGAACCTGTAGAACCTGTAGTACTACTCACTTCACTCATTTGCATTTCCCCCTTTTTCAATTCACAATGCACAGTTCACAATGCATAATTTTTAGTTTACGATTATTTTTTGCTTATGTTGGACTTAGAAGCTTTATAAGCCTCTTCCCAGGTGTC
>ENA-UOOI01001702-UOOI01001702.1-fermentation-metagenome-genome-assembly--contig:-NODE-1702-length-21631-cov-6.548294_pt1 | contig 21631 bp, 19 predicted proteins | sample MGYA00245779_ERZ724027 | MGnify/ENA primary metagenome ERZ724027 (study PRJEB28704, sample SAMN03018318) | fermentation metagenome | biome: anthropogenic terrestrial biome; feature: soil; material...
AGCATTTACCCGTTTTCATGGCGTCACACCGACTGCCGTTCGAAAAGACGGAGCCATGATTAAGTCTTTTGCTCCGCTGAAAATCAAATTCACTTTGGAAGGCGGTTATGTTATGGATTACAAAATTGTTAAAAAAGATTCCTTTACGGTGATGGGAGCATCCAGAACTTTTCAGTACGATAGTGCAAAAACGGAGATTCCGAAATTTTGGTCGGAGCTTCATCATCCGGGGAAAGAGAAAATTGTATGCGGAATGTACGGAATCTGTATTGATGACAGCAAAGGAACAGATAAATTTGAATATCTGGTCGCAGACAATTACGATCCTGCCGCAGAGATACCGCAAGGCTGCGTGACCAGGATCATCCCCGCACACACCTGGGCTGTATTCCCCTGCAGAGGCTCAATCCTTCAGGCACTGCTGGATACAAACAAGGCGATTTTCTCTGAATGGCTGCCAAACTGCAAGGACTTTGAGATTGCGGCGGGTTATAACATTGAAATGTACCGTGATCCGTCTAGATATCCAAAGGGAACGCAGGATGAGAACTACTACAGTGAAATCTGGATTCCCGTAAAAAGGAAAGAACAGAAATGAAAATTCTAGGATTCGACACACTGCAAGGCATGACTGGATCGGATGGCAAACCTTACTGATTTAAAAAAAGGCGCTGATGTTCTCAATCGGCGTCTTTCTTCTTATGGATTTCCGTTTGAATCATAAAAAGCTGCTTGATTCTCTTTGGCGACAAGGAGAAAATAAAAGCGTTATGATTTTACAATCTGCTGCGGATTCTCAACGAACATTCTTTATCACCGCTGAGTACAATATGCTCCGGCCCGATTGCCCGACCATGCCGGCGTTGACCCTGAAGCTGATCAGGAATTTTTTCTGGGTGTTTTTGTTCAGCTCACTGAAGTACCGCTGAATGAGCTGGTTCCAGTCGTTCACCGGGTCTTTCGCGATATTGCGGAACATTTCCGCCGTCTTGTAATAGTCCTTACACAACGGCGGCAGGATAAGCCCTGCGGCGGTCGCCGTCATTCCGTGCTGATCCTGAAGGTAATACGGCCAAAGGAAAAGCAGCATATATTCCGTCATGAAGAAGAAGGTTGCGGCAAAATTACTGGCCGAGAAAACCCGGTTTTTAAAAAGCCCCAAATTGAGGATTGGATTAGCCAGCTTTGTGATTTCTCTTTTTTAATTTTGCGTATGCCGAAATGCAAAACATAGAACCGAGCGTGCCCGTACAAAGGAACATTACCGCCATACCGCTGCCGTCGCCGGCTCCCACCGCGAACTGCAAAATATGTACCATGGGAGCATCCGAACGCATCAACGGCTCAAATATATGGTCCGCCAGAAATCCACCAAACAGAATGCCGATTGGAATTGTACTGAACTGGATCGCGTTACGCACCGCGAAAATCCGGCCTTGCATTTCTGAAGGAACGTTGTGATACAGCAAAATACGCTGTCCCGCCACGATAAAAGGGATCGGGACACTGGCTGCCATTCCGGCCGCGCACCAGACAAAAACATTCCGACCGATTCCCATCAGCAGATCGCCGCAGAGAAAAGAGATTGCGGCACTCCAATATACCATTTTCACCGGGTTTCGTGTTTTCTTATCAAAAGTCACGATGAATCCGCCAACGATCCCTCCGGCCCCCAATATCGCATTGACAATACTGAGAACCGCAGCATTGTGATTGCTTCTCGCAAGCAACATAGGAGAAAGAATATTCTCATAGGTCATACGCGAAAAAAAATTCATTACAGCCATTGTTATTATGAGATACCAAAGGACCTCATGCTGCCGCAAAAAACGGAACCCGTCTTTTATACCGGAAAACGGTGAAGTGCAGATAGGGAGTTCCGGTTCAGATTTGTGTTCCGGTAGGCTGATAGATAACAGCAATACCGATGACGCAAATAGGAAAGATGCGAAGTCCGCCAAAAATACGGTGCCAAGACCAACCGTTTCATAGACCGCAACAGCAAGGACAGGCGAAACAACCGTTACCAGATTTTCCGCGAATGAGTCCATTCCGCTGGCTTTGGACTGTTTGTCTGCGGGAACCAATAAACCGATTGCCACCGATTCGGCCGGAGACTGAAAGGCATTCATCATACCGATCACGACATTGATGATGTAAATATGCCACAGGAGCAGATTTCCGGATCGCCATAGAAAAAAAGCCGACAGGGTACAGCATGCTGCCATAGAATCCGATAGAAGCATGATCCCCTTTTTCCCATGCTTGTCAACCACCGAACCGGCAAAAAAGCTCGCCGTCACGTAGGGTACATAATAGCAGAACGTGAGTAAAGAAACCGACATTGCGGTATGCGTTCGATTATATGCCCATATCGTAAGGGCATAACTGGACATGGCACTCCCCATCTGTGAAACGGACTGCGTTGCCCAGAATAAAACAAATGTATAAAATTTATCGTTTTTCATTGGAATTCTCCTCATAGATATAAAGTTATCTATAAGTACAAAATCCAATGTGGGCGATAGTTAGTCCTTCCTCTGTACAATTCGCCCAGACATTAGATCTTGTACAGAGGAGAAACGTTCATACGAATCAGCATATGACAAAGCAAAAGAACTCACCTCCCGATTAAATATAGCAGATTGATGTGAATATATCAAATGAGCCACTATCGCTGGATTTTATCATGCGCTGCCATTTTACGTATTTTCATAACCATCCCTCATTTTCCATTGATACCTATTATGGCCTGAAAGCCGCGGCAAAGAAAGGGGCCAAACCATGTCTTCCGTAATTTTGTCTATTCGATTTCTTGAGCGTTTTTCCTTCTTGCTTTTGCAAAGCGGAAGGCGGTGAGCAATGCGCCGAGAAGACAAAGCACCATCAAAATCAGGTAATCGTTTTTCATACCAAAAACGAAAACGTCGTCCCTGCCTTTTACGTAGTCGGTTACGGTATGTCCGATTTTGCCGCTCATAAAGCAATACAGAAAAGTTGTGGACAGGACGATCCCCAAATACTGTCCGAGATTGCGTACCAGAGAATTTACGCTCCCGCCGATTCCTAATTTGTCTTTTGGGCAGGCAGACATAATAAGCGAATTGTTGGCAGGTTGAAAAAACGACTGACCCACGGCCATAATTGCCAAAAATGCCGCACAGGCAACCATTCCCGAGTGAAGATTCAGGAAGGACATCAGGAAAAAGCTTACCGACATAATAAGCAGACCAATCAATGTCAAAATTTCCGCGCCGATTTTATCTGCGAGAGTTCCGCAAAACGCGGAAAGGAGCGCGATGATAATCGGAGAAATCATCATGAGCAATCCCGCATCGGAAGGGGAAATCTTGTGCGTATCCTGAAGATAAAACGGAAACAGAAACGTATACGCGGCGATACAGACAAAGGAAATCAATGCGCAAATCAAGCTCATTGAAAACAGTTGGCTCTTGAAAAGACTAATGTCCAAAAGTGGCTGCTTCTTTTTCTTTTCCAAGTAGATAAACAGAGCAAGAATAACAATGGCAAGTAAAATGGCACCTAATATGTAAGGGTTAGAAAAACCTGCTTCCTGTGCCCCAATCAGCGCGCCGAACAGGAGCATTGTTCCTAAAAATTGAAGAACAGCGCCGATCTTATCGATATGCTGATCGGCGGCCGCTTGATCAGTGGGAAGATATTTTAATCCCAATCCAAAGAGGATGACACCAATCGGCACGTTTACATAGAAGATCCAATTCCAGCTTAGAGCAGAGACAATGAAGCCGCCGAGAGGCGCCCCCACCATCGTGCCGAGTGCGACTGCCGCCGCCAGGATGCCCAAAGCTTTGCCTCTTCCCTCCTGCGGGTACAATTGCGTAATGATACCCTGATTGTTGGCCATATAGGCGGAAGCGCCAATTCCTTGAAGAAACCGGCAGACGATCAGCGGGGGAAAGGAATTACAAATTCCGCACAATAAGGTACCAATGGTAAACAAAAGCGTTCCGCAGCTGAACACTTTCGATTTCCCAACAATGTCCCCCAGCCTGCCGAAGAACAACAGGGTGGAACAAATCATCATGATGTAACTTGCGACAACCCATTCAATAGATGAAAGAGGAACGTTCAGACTTTTTGACATCACCGGCAGATTCACAATACTAATATCCAGTGTGGCCATAAATGATATTGCTACTACGACAAAAAGGGTGACCCCTTTTTTTTGACTTACATTCGAGGACACATTCTGCATGATTTTTCTACACTTCTTTCCAATTCCTTTGAGTTTTGCGGTTTACAGCTTTCTCCGCACCTACTATAATAAAGGCAAAAGGAAAATTGTGCGATAACTGTATTGCTGAGTTTTAGTACTGTATTGACATGAGGATGTTTTATGAAGGTTGATTCAGATTATTTTTACAAAGAAATGCCAGATGTTCATTTTGGTGTGGATATTTTTCTAAAATCTGATCTGCGCACGGGGATGGTGCTGCGCAAACACTGGCATGAGCATATGCAGCTGTATGTCATCCTTGCCGGCAATGCCATTCTGGAATGTGGAAAACACCAATTTCAGGCGGCGACCGGGGATATTGCCGTCATCAACAGCAATGAGCTGCATTATCTGGAAAGCCTTTCGGACGATCTGAAACTCTATATCATCCGGGTAGATCTGCCGTTCCTTTTCAGCAGCCAGGTAGATTTGTGCCAGACGAAATATCTTGTGCCTCTGTCGCAGGACCGTATCACCTTTCATAATCTGATTCGGGGTGACGGGCAGGTTTCGGAATGCGTTTCCGCAATCATAAAAGAATACGATTCTCAGGGCTTAGGCTACGAACTTGCGCTCCATTTACCGGCTGATCGTCCTGCTTCTCCGGAAGCACGTCGATAAAACTTTGTCTGCCAGGGAATTTGCTTCAAAGAGAAGGGGTCTAAAGCAATTTAATACGGTTTTGCAGTATATCAGCGCGCACTATACGGAAAAAATATCGGTCAATGAACTCGCGGAAACCGCAAATATAACAGTTTACTATTTCTGCCGTATCTTTAAGCAGATTACAGGGAAGACCTTGACGGACTACCTGAATGAACTTCGGTTGGAAAAATCAACGGATTACCTCCGGAAAAGCGACTTGACCGTTACGGAAATCGCGTTAAAATGCGGTTTTGACTCCATAAACTATTACAGCCGCTTATTTCGCAGATATTATCACGTTTCGCCGACGAAATTCAGAGACGGCAGCACGGCCCCGAATCTTCGGAAAAATCCGGTGTGGCAACGGTGATTTGTCAAAATCGCCTTCTTGTATAAGAATATGCCTATTTGCCATGACGAAGGAAAAGTTTATTTTAAACATCATCGAAGTTATATTTGAAAACGCAATGACATCTACTGCCGCATCGTTCATATTTCCGGGTAATATTAACTATTGACAAAAGGAAATAGCCAGTGTATTATTACAACCGTTATATAACACTTGTAATAATTTAAAAGAGGTCTCTTATGCCAAAACAGAAAATTACTGCGGAAGAAATTCTGGACGTTTCATTGGAACTGATCCGGGAACAGGGCTATGAAAAAATCAACGCAAGAAACATCGCTCAAAGAATGAATTGTTCTGTTCAACCAATTTATAGCTGCTTCGGCAACATGGAAGGATTAATGCAGCAGCTGTTTTTACATGTGAAGAAGTATCTCGACCGCTATGTGGACGCACATGCGGACCGGCGAAACTATTTTGAATCCATTGGAAGATGTCATATCGGTTTTGCAAGTGATGAAAAATTTCTGTTCCGTTTTCTTTTTCAGTCACCTTATATAAAAGCAAGCAGCATCGAAGACATTTACCGAATGTATTCGCGGGTCGATGTTACTCAGGATATTTCATCAACGCTTGACCTTTCAAAAGAGAATGCGGAAAAGCTGTATACCCATATGATGGTTTATACCCATGGAATTGCCTGCATGATTGCGACAGATGCGGTGTATTTTTCTTTTGAGGATATTCATGCAAAGATTGATTTTGCTTACCGGTCTTTTCTACAGTATATAAAGGAGAAAAATAATGAGACTCATTGTTCATGACTTAACAGAAGAACAGGCAAAACAAATTTTGCCGCAAGATGATATAGATACCAGAATGATCGGAGACAATGGTACGATTCATCCCTGTATCGGCTGTTTTGGGTGCTGGGTCAAAACCCCGGCGCAGTGTGTTATTCGCGATAATTATGGAGATATGGGGGAATTGCTCTCAAAATGCGACGAACTGATTTTTGTCAGTAAGTGCTGTTACGGCGGGTATAGCCCATTTGTAAAAAATGTGATAGACAGGGGCATCTCTTATAGCCATCCCTATTTTACAATCCGGAACGGCGAGATGCATCACAGGCGCAGATATGAGAATCATTTTCGCCTCAACGCGTTCTTTTATGGTACGGATATTACCGAACAGGAGAAGAAAACCGCCGAAAATCTTGTCCACGCCAACGCGCTCAATTTAGATTGTCAGGCTGAAAAAGTCCATTTTGCTCCGACAGCAGATTCGTTTCGAGGTGAATTTGAATGAAAATTGCGCTCATGAATGGAAGCCCCAAAATAAAAGACAGTGCATCCGGCATTCTCCTTGATGAACTCAAATCTCTCCGCAGAGACGACTGCATTACAGAGTACAATTTTCATACTCCCATACTTCCATCCGAAATGAACCTTGAGGAATTCGCGCAGCAGGATGCCGCTGTATTCGCCTTCCCGCTGTATGTCGATGGAATCCCGTCGCATCTCGTAAACTGTCTCTGCCAGTTGGAAAAATACTTAATAATGCATCCTTCAAATCTTATCATTTACGCGGTTGTAAACTGCGGCTTTTTTGAAGGAAATCAGAATCGGTATGCTCTGGAAATCATGAAAAACTGGTGTGTGAGATGCGGCCTGAAATGGGGGCAGGGAGTCGGAATCGGGGGCGGCGGTATGCTGCCTGGCCTTCAAGGCGTTCCGGTGGGAAAAGGGCCGCGCAAGAATTTTGCGGCCGCGATGAACCAGCTTTCCGAACATATCACCGTTGGGAAAAATGCGGAAGATATTTACGTTTCACCGAATGTCCCCAGATTCGCCTATAAAATGGGGGCAGAAGTAGAATGGCGTCAGCAGATAAAGGCGAATGGTTTATCGGAAAAAGATCTTTTCCGAAAACTGTAACAAGATTATTAACCTATTAAAGGAACTTCAGAAATGAAGTTCCTTTCTTGTACTTTATTGAATCAGAATGAAGTAAACATAACGAGAAGTTTCGAGAATACTTGTACCTATATTCTTTATTCTACAATGTCTTGCAATTTTTTTCTGGGACGGCTTGCTGGTTTCTCATCAGGATATGGTACCGGGATTAGATGTTCCCTGTTTTTAGGTACGGCAAAGGGCGTTCCACAAAAATGAAACGCCCTTATTCTGGTACACAGGAATATTATATTATAAATCTCGTGCAAGTTTACAGGCTTTTATAATATCCTCTAAGCTATCCGCGGATATAAGGAAGCAACTCTTATGGCAAAAGGTTAACGTTGAGATTCCTGAAATTCGCTGCAATTCATCTTCTGGTTTGCCTGCCCATTCCTTAGGAAAATCACATTTTGCTTCTTTGGTATTAAAATCTACTGGAATTACCTGTGCACTGTACCCACCCCTCTGAGAGGGATACACCACAAATTCTGCATCCGATGGTATAAGCACCATTTTCCATGGTGCAAATCTAGGTAAGATTACTATGTTGTCTTTTGAATTGGCAAGTGCATCTCCAACCATTTCTTTTGCCCTTTGTACGCTCATGATTCTATCGATTTCTTTATTCAAAACACTCGTGGCAAAGTCAACTGCTTCTGAAAAACAGCAATCCGAGGATTCGTCAGAGTCCCAGTTTGGATTAAAGATTGAGATAATATTCGCTAACTGGTTTCCACTTCCGGTGTTATCATCCTCATCCAAAGGCTGTATAAACTTTTCATCGAAGCATACCGCTTCTTTTTTTGCTTGTTCCTCAGGAAGGTACTTGCTTATGAGACTTTCGCCAAATTCACGCCATAACAAGCCAAATGCTGCATAGGGTACACCGTTTTCACGTACCTCTGCTCCCTCTTGATGATGGTCATATTTTCCACCTCCAATGTCAAACACAATTCCATTGAAGTCGTCAGGTATTTGGAAAGTACGAACAATATTTATCTGTGGATTCAATATTTTTAATAGTGCAGCTGAAAACACATCATCAGCATGAAACTTTCCACCATGCGTTATAGCGGATATTTTCTGTTTTATCATTTTTCTCATTCCTTTATATTTAAGCCGCCTGTTTTCCCATAGACTTTTACGGCAAGATCGTCTTCTGTGTCATCCTCTTCCAACACGACCTTGATGCCCTGCGGCCGGGAAGAATTTTGGGGAAAATACGCTTCACATGTCCTCCGGAATCCGCGTCAGCCCGGCGGTTACTTTTTAGTGGTCTGGATGCTCCTGCAGATAATTTAAAAACACATTGGTTTCCCGGACTACCACGCCGTTAAGGCAAAACAACGCCACAAGGTTTGGAAATGCCATTAGACCGTTTACAATATCCGCAATATTCCATACGGATTCCAGCGCGAGGAACGGGCCTACAAAAATCATGACCAGGTAAAGCCAGCTGTACATGGAAACGGCTCTCTTACTCCGGGTTAAATATTCCACACAGCGCGTCCCGTAATAATTCCAGCCAAGGATCGTCGTAAATGCGAACAGAACAAGACTCATCATCAGCAGGAACGATCCCAGCTGTGGGGCAAAGAAAAAGGCCTTTTGGAATGCATAATTGGTAATAGTATAGCCTTCCAGCCCTTTTACCTGATAGGCGCCGGAAGAGATAATACACAGGCCGGTCATGTTGCAGATAATAATCGTATCAAAGAAAGTCCCCAGCATGGAAACCAGACCCTGCTGCGCCGGAAATTCGCACCGGCCGGCCGCCGCTGCGATCGGAGAACTGCCAAGACCGGCTTCATTGGAAAAAATTCCGCGTGCAATTCCCTTTTGAATCGCCTGCGCAATCGCGGCGCCCGCAAAGCCCCCCACGGCAGCCGTCCCATTAAAAGCGCCATGAAAAATCTGCGCAAAAGCGGAACCGAGGTTTGGCGCGTTAAAACAGAGGATGTAAAAACCGCAAAGCATATAAATAACAAACATAACGGGAACAATTTTTTCCGCTATCGCGGAGATTCTTTTCAGTCCGCCAATAATAACCAGCGCCGTCATAATGGTAACCACGGCGGCAGCTATGACAGTCGCCCAGGAAAACTTCCCCCCAAAAAAGGCAACTGTTTTTGTCTTTTCAGGGTCAAAAAAGCTTTGAACACCGCTGGCGATACTGTTCATCTGCGTCATGGTCCCAATTCCGAGGATGCCAACCAGCGAACCGAAGATTGCAAACAGAACGGCAAGCCATTTGAAACTATGGCCAAACTTTTCTTTCATGCCGCGTTCAATATAATAAAACGGTCCGCCCAAAACGTGGCCATCTTCGTCGATATTCCGGTATTTCACCGCAAGGGTCGCTTCTGCATATTTTGTGGACATGCCAAAGCAGGCCGCCAAAACCATCCAGAAAAGAGCGCCCGGCCCACCTGTGCCAATCGCTGTGGCGACGCCCACAATATTTCCTGTTCCCACCGTCGCGGAAAGCGCTGTGCAAAGCGCCCCGAAGCTTGTCACCTCGCCTTTTCCGCTTTTCTTCCAGAACATAAAATGAAACGCTGTTGAAAGCCGCCGGAACTGAAGACCTTTTAGCCGGACCGTTAACAGGATACCCACCGCAAGAATCAAAATAATCAGCGGCGCACCCCATACCCAACCATCGATCTTATTAATCCAAAAATTAACACTGTCCATAATTCTCTCCCTATGAAAAATGCTTATTTTTTTATTATACTATTCCAGCCTCTGCAATTCAACAAAATTCAATCAGGTTCAACCAAATTCAACCGAATTTTCCTTATTTTGGTGAATTGGCCGATTTTCAAACCCCATGAGTATGTTTGCATGCTCTGTGAAGCCGGGGTCCCAGAGGAAGGTCTTTCACATCCTTAGCAGAATATAAAGAAATCCGCATGAATACTGGATTTTTCAGCATCCATACGGATTGATGAAAGGCTAGTGCTATTTCTAAACTTTGCAGAAATCTGTTACACATCAGGGAATAAATAAGAACAGGACCCCGAACTGGTTCATTGAGCATAGGAAAGTTCACTGAGGTGATAGAACGCGCGCCCCATTCGACTTCATCATCAGTATGAACATGATGAAACAAAGCACTTATAAAAAACCATGCCATCGGCAGTAATCTGCACAAGGCATTTGCAATAGCGCAAGCGCCGGATAACAGAACTTTTCGCAACCCCGGTTTTTTAGACGTTAAGCTTGCGTAAATCTGCTTTGCGGCGGTTTTACCAGAGGAACGGCAGGATCCGCCAGGTCTGCCGCTCATAAACGCGATAGGAATCACCGAAATTTTCTTCCATCTCCCGCTCTTCCACCCGGATGCGGTAGCCGTAAATAACAGCAACGATGATCACAGTCACCGCGATGGCAAGCGGTGAGCGGAAAGAAAGGGCGATGCCCAGCAGGGTGAGAATGCTTCCGGTGTAGGCCGGGTGGCGCAGAAACCGATACGGACCGTTCTGCACGAGTTTCTGCTCTTCCCCGACCTGAACGGAGAAAGTGAAAAAGCGCCTTAATGTCAGGATAGATGCGACGCGCACTGCAATGCCGAAAAGCGATAGGAAAATACCAACCCAGAAAACGGGGTCCGGCAAAATGGAAGGCACCGCCAAAACCAGAAGCGGGTTGGAAAGGACGACGACGAACAGGCCCGCCATGATCAGCAGCAAAGAGCCACAGTCGTTCTTTTTTGATTTCTTCGCATTTCGAACGCTGTTGATGAGGGAAAAGCACGCGGTTGTTCCCTCAACGACGAGAAACGCCCAAAAGACTGTGTTGAATACGCTTTTCATCAACCACGTGTGGAAAAAGGTATTCCCGAAAAATACCATGTTACATTCTTCTTTCCGAATTCTTTTTTTTCAGGCGGTTGTTGATCTCGCAGGATTCCTGCTTCAGTTCGAAATGATAATAAAGATGCACAGCCGCAAACAGAACGGCGAAAATGGCGGACCCGAGGACCAGTTTGTCGGGCGTAAAGCGGAACCAATGCCCCAACCGGGCAAAGACAAGGTAGCAGAAGTACATCGTGGAAAATTCGGCGGCAAGGTAAAGGGTGTGGCTGCGGAATTCAGCCTTTGAAAATGCAAAGTCGAGAATTTCAAGGCAGACGATGAGAGCCAGAATTTCCAGCACCAAAGAATATTGGATGCTCGTGTGCCCATCCGTCAGATTGAAGCAAGTGATCAGCACGATTGCAGCTGTAAAAATCAGGGTTCCCCGGGCGACGAAAGTGTTGAGCAGCCGGTTCATTCAGATTTCCACCTCGATTTTTTCTTTTAGTTCTTCAATGTAATGCCGGGTCACGATCAGTTTTTCGCCGTTTGTCAGGACGGCCTCGAGCCGGTGGTTCCAGAAAGGCCTTACGGATTGAAGACAGGAGAGGTTCAAAATGCAGTTTTTGCTGATGCGCACGAAGCCGGCGCCGTTCAGCTTTGATTCCAGTTCCGCGAGGCTGGCGTCCAGCCCGTAAACATGGCTTTTCGTGTAAAGAAACGTTTTTCCGTCCGCCGAATCAAGGTAGAAAACGTCTTTTGCGGGAACTAGACAGATGCGGTTTTCCTGCTTTGCCTGAAAAGAGCAGTTGCACTGCCGGATGCAGCGCACCAGACCGTCAAGGTCCGGCCCGCTCTGCGAATACTTTATGACGACCTCCGTCTCGGCCAAAGACGGGTCTTGCTGCAAGGTGAGTTTCAAATGCATTCACTCTTTCTTCCGGAATCCTTCACACCGAATTATATTCCGGTCGAAGGGCAAAAACAAGAAATTTTGCGCACGATGCCCTCCGGAACAGTCAAAATGCCCGCCGTATGGTTTGCCGGGTAATCAATTCACCCATGGAATGTTAGTGCTGCTTGGGACTTAACAAAGAAATAATACAATTTGGGCATAATTGTTGGGAATGCAGTCAATCCATTACTTGTTAACCGTATTTTCTAATATGTCGCCTGCAATTCTGTAAACTGTCCAGTCTTTCATAGGCTCAGCCCCAAGCGATAGAATAGATAAGAATCTATGCTTGGCTTATTCCAATCCAGACACCACCACTCCAGTCTGCCGCACTCACGCTCGACAGCTATCTGTGAAAGCTTCTTTAAAATAGATTTGCCATATTCCACAACCCCTAAATTCAGGCTTTACATACAAATCCTCAAGGTATATACCGGCTCTCCCTAAAAACGTGGAAAAGTTATGAAAGAACAAGGCAAATCCGACTTTATTGCTGATATAGCTTTCACATTGCTGTCGTTATGTCGTATGTTATAAACCAATTAGAATTTATCCTTGCCCTTTCTATACGAATTTCAAAATGTCATCTGAGCTTCGTAGTATCATTAAAAAATGCACCAAATTTATCATTAAGATAGTATGTTCTGAACTTAGGCGCTTTCGGGCAATCTGGCAGGATCCGCCATTACTTGATCATTCCATACAGCAATATTTTAAGATGAGTCACCAACTGAACCTTGAGGTCAAAGCTAGAATCTCGAATACACCATTCAAAACTCACTCCCCGAATCGCCATTACAAACTGTCGGGTCAGTTCCTCGAGAGTCAGGGAGGTTTGAAATTCGCCCCGCTGAAATCCGCGGTTCAACACATCCATAATAATTTGATACAGTTTTCGGTTATATCCTTTTACGACTTCCGTATTAAAATTCTTTGAAAGCTCTAACCTATAGACAATTTGCATCGTGTCATAACTGATTTTATCCACAAGTATGTCGGCTATTTTTCCGGCCAGTGCGAAAATCATGTCGACAGCCGATGTATCGGCCGGTAAAGTGTCGAGAAAAGCCTGATATTCCTCGTCAACCCGCGATGTGTATTCGGCAAGCAGGGAAAGGTATAGCTCGTCTTTCGACTTGAAATGCGAATAAAACGTTGCTTTCGTAATTCCGGCTGCCTTGGCGATCTCTTCAACGCTGACGTCGTCGTAATGATGCCGCTGAAACAGTTTTGCTGCACACTTATATAATTTACGCTTGGTTTTAGCGCCTTGCTCTTTTTTTAAGTTTATTTTTTTAACCTTCATATATTTTCTCCTTGAAATGGATTGATTCAGCACGCCGACCCTAGTATAATAATAATGGTATACTGTGGTCGGCGTGTTTACTGCATCTTCATGTCTCCATTATAAGGCCCACTGTAAACGATTACAAGCGGCGACCCGGACAGAAGGCATTTGGCAGGAAGCCGGCTGCAGCAGGCAGAGGCATCCGGTTTTACGGAAGCACCGCGAGCCGGAAAGCCCGACTGTTTCGTCGGCAAATAACGAAGATACACAGCCAGATATTTACACAAAAGAAATCCTGGTTGCTTGTGTTTTATATTGACGGGGGGAAATCAAATGAAAATACTGAAAAGATGTTTGGGGCTATTTCTTGCGCTGTTGGTTCCGTTTTGCGGATTCCCTTCGAGTGCGCTGGCCGATTCCAAAATACTCACCATGGGTCAATCCCTTGACTCCGGTGCATCCCCGGCATTTACGCTGCCGGCGGCAAGCGTCGTTTGGGACGGCACCACGGCTACATTTACCAGCGGCACCGGAACGAAAAGTGACCCCTATTTAATTTCAACAGGGGAACAGCTTGCGTATTTAGCCACTGCGGTGAACGGTGGAAAAACTTATTCGGGTCAATATTTTAAACTTACGGGCAATATCGTTCTAAACAACACGAAAAACGCGTCGAGTTGGGACGATACTACGGATGGGCTTACTGCATGGACGCCAATTGGAAATAGTAACAATTCTTTTAAAGGCACTTTTGACGGCGGCGGCTATTCAGTTTCGGGAATTTATATTAATTCCACTAAGGATTATCAGGGCCTGTTCGGCTGTATCGGAAGCGGCGGCACGGTTAAAAACGTCGGCATCACGGATAGTTATATCAGCAGTACAGCCTCCTACGTCGGCGGCGTCGCGGGCTTGGCTGACGGTAGTACCATAGAAACCTGTTCCAACACAGGCGCGGTTAGCGGTGGAGACACGGTCGGCGGCATTGTGGGCTTTGTTTCTAGAACAAGTAATAGTACCATAGAAACCTGTTACAACACAGGCGCGGTTAGCGGTGGAGACACGGTCGGCGGCATTGCGGGCTATATTGCTAGAGTCGGTGACATTATTTTTGGTACAGGGAAAAATGCCATAGAAACCTGTTACAACACAGGCGCGGTTAGCGGTGAAAGCACGGTCGGCGGCATCGCGGGCTTTACTGCTGAGCGTAGTATTATAGAAACATGTTACAACACAGGCACGGTCAGCGGCGAAGGCGACTCCGTCGGCGGCATCGTGGGCTGGGCTTATAGTAGTAGATTGACTAGTGGTAGTGGTAGTACCATAAAAACCTGTTACAGCACAGGCACGGTCAGCGGCGAAAGCACCTCCGTCGGCGGCATTGTGGGCTGTTCTTATAGTAGTACCATAGAAACCTGTTACAGCACAGGCACGGTCAGCGGCACAAACAGGGTCGGCGGTGTTGTGGGAGAAGATAGCCATGGAACATTTACTTCTGACTATTATTGTGGCTATGTCGGCGGCATCGGGAAAAACGGCACAACCGAAGCGAATGATGCCAAAAACAAAACAATACCTTTTGTTTCTTATAGTCCTTTACCTTTATATGTCGGATATACGGCAGAACTTGCCGAACTTTCGGCAGATAATTTAAAGAAAGATTTTAAAAATGCTTTCGGCATAACTAAGATTCAATACCCGGAAGAATGTCAATCGGCGAATACAGATATTGTGACTTTTGGGAAAGGCGATGACAACAAAAAAATACTTACCGGTGTTGGCGCAGGCAGTGCAACGGTAAGCGGGGAAATTACTATTTCCCAAAATGTGCTGAATATGGCGGATAGCACAAAAGGCTTTAGCGGCGCGGGAACAACGACGATAACCGGAGCGGTCAGCTTGCCGATTACAGTGCAGAAAATAACGCCGCAAATAACAGCACCGGCAACTTCTGATGTAACTTATGGCTCTCCGCTTTCTGCTTCCACTCTTTTGGGCGGCGAAGCGGTCAATGCAAGCGGCAAAGCGGTGGCCGGCACGTTCGCGTGGGCACACCCGGATACGGTTGTAACGACTTCCGGCGAATATGAAGTAACTTTTACTCCGGACGACACAGCTGGCTATAATACAGTATCCGACATTATGGTTGTGGTAACAGTGCATAAAGCAACGCCGCAAATAACAGCACTGACAGCTTCTAATGTAACTTTCGATTCTCCGCTTTCTGTTTCCACTTTTATGGACGGCAAAGCGGTCAACGCAAGCGGCAAAGCGGTGGCTGGCACGTTCGCGTGGGCACACCCGGATACGGCTGTAACGGCTTCTGGCGAATATGAAGTAACTTTTACTCCGGATGACACAACTGACTATAATACGGTATCCGGCATTATGGTTGCGGTTACAATGCAGAAGGCAGATACTTCTGTTGAACTTTCCGCAACGCCTAACAGTGGTACTGCGGGAGATACCTTGATGCTGACCGCGACGGTTTCAGGCATTACAGGGCATGACCCGACCGGAACGATAACTTTCAAGGACGGCCAGGAGACTTTAGGAAGCGCCGACCTTTCGAGCGGTGAAGCTTCTTATACATGGAGCAGCGTCCCGGCGGGAGACCATTCCCTTACGGCGATCTATTCGGGTGATGACAATTATAACGCGTCAAATGGCAGCTTATCCTATAACGCTGCAAAAAAGGCGCAGGTCGAGCTGGTCATTTCTGGCGTGCCGGCTTCGGTTGAATATGGCGGTGATACCGGCTTTGCGCTAAATGTCGGCGGCGGCTCCGGTACTGGCGAGGTAAGCTATATGGTAACCGGTTCTTCTGTTTCGGTGGACTCTTCCGGCAACGTGGCCATTCGGGGTGTCGGTGATTCGACCATTATTGTGACGAAAGCGGAAGATAGTATTTATAATGAAGTGCAGAAGACTTTAACAATATCGGTTAGAATGGGAACGCCCACCATTGAAACGAAGCCTGTGGCTTCTAATGTAGTTTATGGCTCTCCGTTTTCCGCTTCCACTCTTTCGGGCGGCAAAGCGGTCAACGCAAGCGGCAAAGCGGTGGCCGGCACGTTCGCGTGGGCACACCCGGATACGGTTGTAACGGCTTACGGCAAATATGAAGTAACTTTTACTCCGGACGACACAACTGACTATAAGACGGTATCCAGCATTATGGTTGCGGTTACCGCTTTACCTACCTACAGCATAAACGTAGATACAAGTATTACAGGCGGTACAGTATCGGTAAATTCATCTTCAGCTCCTGAGGGCGGCATAATAACGGTAACCGTTACGGCTAACAGTGGATATACACTTGTTTCCGGTTCACTTTCTTACAGCGACGGTACGAATAGCTACCCCATCACGGGCAGCAGCTTCCCCATGCCCGCCTCGGACGTGACCGTCACAGCGAAGTTTAAGAAGGCATCCGGCGGCCACTCAAGCGGCGGTTCAGGTACGAATTTCAAACCGTCCCTGCCTTTAATCGTTACGAATGACCAAACCGGTACGGCTGCCGATCTTTCCGGCGCGTCATTTCCACCGAGCGTAACCGGCATTTCGCTTTCCGTAATTCCGCAAACGTCCGCTGGCACTCCGGTAGGAACACCCGGCGGCACAGCCGACCCGCAGGGCGTGGCGGCTTACAATTTTGCCATACACGACGCGGCGCTGGGCATCATCGGTACGTTACATCTTTACAATGTCAAACTGCTTGACCAGAGCGGGAATTCCGTTACCGGCTTTACCGGTACGGTAGCCGTGCGGCTTCCGATTCCGGCAGGGCTCAAAGGCACGCCGCATGTGTTCCGTTACGAATCAGGCGGCGCGCTGACCGACATGAACGCGGTGGTGGAAAACGGATGCCTTGTATTTTCTACGACTCACTTCAGTGAGTATGTCATTGCAGGAACGGGAAGCACGATTTCACTTGACACATCCAGCTACCAAATGCCCATCGGCGGCAAGTACCAAATTGGCATGAATCTGACCGGCAAGAAAAATGTTTTGGTAAAAATTCATTCCACGAATGACAGAATTGCCACAGCCGCACGGCTTACGAACGGCAATGTTCAAGTGGACGGCAAGGGCACCGGAACGGCATGGATCATGTTCGACGTGTACGACGATAAAAACCATCTGCTCACGCATGTTTCCACCCGCATTGATGTGAAAACCGGAATCCATCCGAGGGGAGATTCTACGAGACAGATCGGTATTTATACGGTTTCGGATACAACGAATTCCCTGATGATCGATACAAAAAGCTACGAAATGCCTGTCGGAGGCAAATATCAGATCGGCGCGTGGCTGACCGGAGGAAAAGCAGTAACAGTCCGGTATTATTCGGCAAACAATAGGATTACTTCCGTAATAAAATTATCGAACGGTAATTATCAGGTCACTGGAAACAGAATTGGCACGACGTGGATCATGTTCGATGTGTACGATGACAAAAACGAACTTCTCACCCACGTTTCCACACGTATTGATGTGAAAAACGGAATTCAGCAAAAAGGGAATTCAACAAAACAGATCAGCGTTTTCTAGAATACGAGATGTAAATTTATAGCGGATGCATTTCTTTGATTGAGTACTATTACTCCGAACAGCGTGCTCATAAAAATAGGATAGATTCCTTATAATGGAATCTATCCTATTTATTTCCATGGTGGAGATGACGAGAGTCGAACTCGTGTCCGAAGGTCGATTGCCAAGGGCTTCTACGAGTGTAGCCGGTAATTTAACATTCCCTCAGCGCGCCGCTTGCCGGCAGGCTTCACGCTTTAGTAGCCTTTGAGTCATGACCGGGGTAAAGGCATTCCCCGGTTCACGTTTACCGCTTATCGACGCCTTTATCCGGGCCGCGGTGTTCCCGGTAAAGACGGCAGTCTAATTAGGCTGCGTACGCCATCCCATAATTGTAGTTATAGTTAGCGTTTTCATTTTTGTCATTTGTTTTGCTTGCGGAGAAAAAGCGTTCCGCGACGCTACTCGCTTCCCGTGGTTAACAACCCCCGTCGAAACCTTTACATCCCCATGTAAGTGTTCTACAGATCAGCGGTTCCGTTCCTTCATGGCCCGCTCCATGTCGCGCTTTGCCGCCCTCGCCGCCATATCGGCGCGCTTGTCATACAGCTTTTTCCCCTTGCAGAGACCAATCTGTACCTTAACCAGAGAGCCCTTAAAATAAACAGAAATCGGGATCAGGGCATACCCCTGCTGTTTCACCATACCGAACAGCCGCAGGATCTCTTTTTTATGCATCAACAGACGGCGGACGCGCATCGGATCTTGATTAAAGATATTCCCATGTTCATACGGGCTAATGTGCATCCCCCGAATCTGCAATTCCCCATTGTCGATTGCGCACCAAGAATCTTTCAGGTTTACCTGACCCTTGCGGATCGATTTTACTTCCGTCCCGCAAAGTTCAATTCCGGCCTCCATGCTTTCCTCAACAAAGTAATCATGATAGGCTTTTTTGTTTTTTGCAATCGTTTTAAAAGAATCTTTCCGCATAAAAGCCCCTTCTTTTCGGGAATTAGAGAATAGCATATTTTGTTCCGGTTGTCAAGGGTTTATGTAAACTTAAGGCGTTCAAAGCTCGCTTCGCCCTTCCAGCGCACGGGCCAAGGTAAACTCATCCGCGTATTCCAAATCGCCCCCGACCGGGATTCCGTAGGCAAGGCGCGTGACCTTGACCCCAAGCGGTTTTAAAAGGCGCGAAATGTACATGGCGGTAGCCTCCCCTTCGACGGTCGGGTTGGTTGCCATGATGACTTCCCTGACTTTCGGATCTTTCTGCCCGATCCTGGCAAGCAGTTCTTTAATGCAGAGCTGGCCGGGGCCGATTCCGTTGAGTGGGGAAATCACCCCATGAAGGACATGATAAACCGCATTAAATTCGTGCGTGCGCTCCAGGGCGACCACGTCGCGCGGATCTTCAACCACGCAGATAACCGAATGATCCCGCGCGGGATCGCGGCAGATCGGGCACAGCTCTTCCTCCGTCAGATTACAGCAGATTTTACAGTAATGGATCTTCTGATGCGCTTCCAAAATCGCATTGGAAAACTCTTTCACGCCATCGTCGGTCAGACCAAGCACATAATAGGCAAGGCGCTGCGCGCTTTTACTGCCGACGCCGGGCATCCGCTCAAACTGATCCGTCAGACGCGAAAAAGACGGAATATGGTAGGTCGCCATCGTTTACAGCAAGCCCGGCACGTTCAGGCTGCCGGAAATCTTTCCCATGCTTTCTTCCTTATCGTTCGCCGCCGCGCGCAAAGCCTCATTGACCGCGGCAATCACCAGATCAGAAAGCATCTCCACATCTTCGGGGTCCACAACTTCCGGCTTGATCTCCAGCGCTTTTACTTCCATTTTGCCGGTTACAGTGGCACGGACCGCATCTCCGCCGGAAGAAGCCGTATAGTCCTTTTCTTCCAATTCCTGCGTCACCTGGGCCATCCGCTCCTGCAGCTTTTGAGCCTGGCGCGCAATCTGCTGCAAATTGGATGCGCCTCCGCCGCCGTATCCCTGGGGCAGTCTCGCTTTCATGAAATCTCCTCCTGTTATTTTGTTTCGACCGGGATTCCCTCATCTTCCGCTTTCCGGGCAAGGCGGGCCAGGGGATCGTCCTTCCTGCAGTCTTCTTTCGGCTTTTGGTACGGCCCAAGGTTATAGGTTCTCCCGGTCACCTGCTGAATGGCCCGCCGCATGTTTTCCCGCTGCTCCGGCTTTCGAAGCAGCCGGAACGCGATTTCATTTGGGGCATCGATCAGGACATAATCCCCGCTGACATAGGCGGTAGAGCCGTTAAAAGCCGCCGCAATCGTATGGGAATAATTTTTCAGCGTCTGGACAATCTCCGGCCATTCGGTCAGCTTTTCCGCTTTGGTCTGCAGCTTTTCGATATTTTTTTCCGGCCCGGCTAAAGCGTTTTCCCGCCGAACCGGCTTGGCATCTTCCCCGCCGGCTGTTTTTGCGTCAGGTTCCGGCTGTTCCGGTCCCGACTTGGGGGAAACTGTGGCAGAAACGGCCGCGGGCCGGTGGGGAACCGTAGCAGCGGACGGCCGCGCTCCGCCGCGCTCCAGTGCTTCCACACGCCTCAGCAACGCTTCGGGGGAAGTATCCAGCTGCGGAGAGCAAAGGCGAAGCATGGCAAGTTCAAATTCCATCCTGCGGTCTCCCCCGTGGAACATTTTTTCCAGCGTTTCCTGAAGGGTATCCATCCCATGCAGAACCATCGTCATGGAAACCGCTCCCGCCTGTTCTTTCAGCTCGCCGAACTCCGCATCCGTCACGGCAAGCAGAGAACGGGGATTTTTCATCGTTTTGATCAGCATCAGGCTGCGAAAATGAGAGGACAGTTCCTCGCACAGTCTCGCCATATCTTTGGAAGCGGTATACAGCCGGTCAATGACCTCGAGCGCAGCGCCGCTGTCCTGGCGGCAAATCGCATCCGTCAGCTGAAACAGATGCTCCCGCCCGACCAGTCCGGCCGTTTCCACAACGACATCTTCCGTTACATGTTTGGAACGCCCAAAGCACTGATCCAGAATTGAAAGCGCATCGCGCAGGGCGCCGTCGGCCAGCCGGGCGATCAGAAGTGCCGCCTGCGGGTCAATGGAAGCGTTTTCCCGGCCTGCAACATAGGAAAGGCGCGCCGCGATCTCATTGGGCGGAATCCGGTGGAAATCGAAACGCTGGCAGCGTGAAAGAATCGTCGCCGGCAGCTTGTGCACCTCCGTGGTGGCCAAAATGAAAATCACATGCGCCGGCGGCTCTTCCAAGATCTTGAGCAGCGCATTGAAAGCACCGACGGAAAGCATATGGACTTCATCAATGATATAGACCCGGTACTTTGCGGCGGCAGGCGTAAAATTGGCCTCTTCCCGCAGGGTGCGGATACTGTCAACGCCGTTGTTGGAGGCGGCGTCGATCTCGACGATATCCATGACCGAGCCGTCGTCGATCCCACGGCAGATTTCACATTCACCGCAGGGATCTCCGTCTTTTGGATGCAGGCAGTTGACCGCCTTGGCAAGGATTTTGGCGCAGGTGGTTTTACCGGTCCCGCGGGAACCGGTGAACAGGTACGCATGCGCCACTCTTCCGGACATCAGTTCATTTTTCAGCGTCTGTGTGACCTGCGGCTGGCCGACTACTTCGGAAAAAGTCTTTGGCCTCCATTTTCTGTAAAGGACCTGATACATGCCAACTCACCGCCCCCAAAAACGGAAAGCAAGACAGACCGCGCTTCCACGGTGCTCATGCGATTGGATATGCGGACGGACAGACCGGCTGCATCGCACGGGGCAACTCCGCTTAATGCTGCTCGGTTCCCCGCCTGACATGGTTCACGGCGCCCCGCC
>ENA-UOOI01001704-UOOI01001704.1-fermentation-metagenome-genome-assembly--contig:-NODE-1704-length-21616-cov-3.581884_pt1 | contig 21616 bp, 18 predicted proteins | sample MGYA00245779_ERZ724027 | MGnify/ENA primary metagenome ERZ724027 (study PRJEB28704, sample SAMN03018318) | fermentation metagenome | biome: anthropogenic terrestrial biome; feature: soil; material...
CTACCCACAACCCACGAATATAGCGATCGTAGAATACGCCCGTAAAAGCCGCTTCGGCCTTTGCCAGTTCTTCCGGGCCGATAACGGGATTATCAGACATAGCAAGACTATCTTTTCCATAGGAGATGGACGCGACATATTGCATCAAGCTCACTCTCCTCTCTCCATCTTCCAGGTGATAATAGTATGCTGTATGAGCATCTAAAGGAACTGCGTGAATCAACCAGATTGACTCAGGAGGAATTTGGAAAATTGGTTGACGTTGCGAAGTCAACCTACAATAATTATGAAACCGGGGCCAGAGACCCACGGTCTGATTTCTGGATAGCCGTAGCCACTAAATATGGGGTAACGATTGATTACCCCATGGGTTATAGTGATAACCCGCACAAAACTGGGCCGACGAGCAATGTCGCCAAAACCAAAAACAAAACCACCGCACCCGAACCAGATGCGGCGGAGGTAATGGCTAACAAATACAAAAGGCTTGACAGACACGGAAGGCAGGTCGTATGTGCCGTTATAACCGAAGAGCGGCGCAGGATGGAGGAAGAAACCAAACTGTATGAGCCAAAAGAAGTCTATCCAATTAACAATTACCTCCAACCGGCGTCAGCAGGGTGCGGTGACTTCACAGACGATGATTGCTTTGAGGTTATTGACTTGGTAAAGCGTCCACCTAATGGCGCCTCTTTCCTTGTGACGGTAGATGGTGATTCCATGGAACCTACATACCATGATGGTGATAAAGTATTTGTTCATTCGCAGAGCACGCTAGACGTTGGTGACATCGGCGTGATCGCCTTTGGTTCTGACATGTACATAAAGGAGCAAGGGGAAAACTGCTTGATCTCGCACAAACCAGCATACGATCCGAAATACCCAGATATGGACACCCTGGTCAGGGTTTACGGAAAGGTGCTTGGAGTGTGCACGGATGATTATTTTGGTAAGTAACCACAAAAGATCACCCTAACTGTTACTGGCTAGGGTGGCTCAGAAAAGGAGGTATGGTTGTGGGCTTTTTCAGTCGGCTGTTCACACAACCAAAACAGGGGGATGTAACTTCCAATCCAATAGACAGGAGGTCTATACCAGCAGAGGAAATAGACCGAGCACAGAGCATTGAGGCAAGCGAAAAATTCAGAAAGCAGATATATAAAAAGTATTACTCTGACTATCCAGAAAAGCCCTTTATATCGCAGGCCAGGGAGCTGTATACCAACTGGTCTGAGCAAGCAGAAATGTTTTCGGGACAAATTGTCGAAAAGCGAATGATGGTGCGGTATACCGATGGATTGCTTCCGGGCCATGTGTATATTCTATATTGGATTTTGAAAATACACCGGAAAAGAGTGCCTTCATATTTTGAGTATCAATATGTTATATGCTTTTCGAAGGAAAAATATTTCCTTCGGAAGAATGGTTTCATCGACGAGAACGACGAGCTAACTCTGGATGGTCATGCCGCTCTATCGCGGCATAAAGAGGTGATTGGGGAATGTCACCCAAAGGCAAAGCATACAGGTGGCAATGATAGTCCTCAGGACAATACGCCAATTCAGATCAATGTGAAACGTAAGATTTCGAGTAAAACTGCTCCTGAGCAAGGAAATATCCCTACGTGCGACTCCCCGTTGCTTACCTCTGAATTTGCGTTTATAAACAAGATGCTTGTGTACGCTAGGAATAAAAGGGGCACCTTCTATAGATATCGAGACTTGTCTTCGGGATTGATCTGTGGAAATCTCACTATGAGTATATGCCGTTCACCCCATCCGGAAAGAAATCAAAATATCCGTTGATGCTCCGATATGCCTATGAAAAAAACAAACCACCACCAAACGAATGTTTTGGAGAGCTACACTACTTACAAGATGGCAATATTGGGAAAGCAAGGCTGATTTTCTGGTGTCAACAAACAGGACACTTCTTTTATCTTGGGCAAACCAGCGGTAAACTCGTTGTGAAACGGGTTAAAGAATCATCACCACCCGATCGCATTACGCTCTACAAGGAGTAATAAATCAAAGGACAAAATAAAAAAACCGCCCCACCTTTTACAGATGAGGCAAAAAATGAGCTTTGTGCAAATTATGATCGGCTGAATCAAGAAGGGCGCAAGAAGTTAGTTGACCATTCTGAGGATTTAGTGGCATCCGGCAGGTATTCATCGCTTGAAACAAAAGACAAGGCAATGTAATATCATATGACTTTAGTAACAACCACGACAAAAAATAGAAAGAGAGATGTAAACATGGATTTCATTGACCAGTTGAGACAGTTTTCAAACCGTGTTTCCAGCATGAAAGAAAACATATTAACGGAAGAAGCAACAAAAACTTCTATTATCATGCCCTTCTTTGCCATACTTGGATATGATGTATTTAACCCAGAAGAGTTCGTTCCGGAATATACAGCGGATGTTGGAATCAAAAAAGGAGAAAAGGTAGACTATGCCATCGTCAAAGACGGAGAACCTGCTATTTTGATTGAGGTTAAATCCGTAAACGAAAAGCTTGAGAAGCACGATTCTCAACTCTTTCGTTACTTCGGAACCACAAGCGCAAAATTCGCGATCCTTACTAACGGTATCACTTATCGTTTCTATACAGACCTGGAAGAAACGAATAAAATGGACACGACGCCTTTTATGGAACTCAACATTTTGGACGTTAAAGAGCCGCAGGTGCCTGAACTGAAGAAATTTTGCAAAGCTCTATTCAGCGTTGACGAAATTTCCAGCAGAGCGGCTGTATTGAAGTATTCAAATGAATTCCGAGCGATTTTTTCAGAGATGCTGGCAAACCCATCTGATGACATTGTGAGATTGTTTTTACGGGACGTATACAGCGGTCTCAAAACGCAATCCGTGATTGAAAAATTTAGGCCAATCTTGAAAAAGTCGTTGAACGAATATATTAGCGAAACAATGAACGACAAAATTAAAGCCGCGCTTGGCGCAGAGAGTACGACTATTGAATCCGCACCTACCCAACCAGAGCCTGATTTTCCTGTTGAAACCGAGCAAACTGAACATGATACAGCCTCTAAAATTGTAACAACCGGCGAGGAACTGGAAGCGTTCTCCATTGTAAAGGATCTACTTGAAGAAATCATCGAACCAGAGTGCATCACATATAAGGATACTACGAATTATTTTGGAGTTTTATTATAAAACAACACAAGAAAGTGGATTTGTCGGTTCCGTTTTACGCCTACCTCAAAGTACATTATTGTTCCTGATAATGATAAAAATGAGATTCGCACCCAAATCTCTTCTCTGTGCGATATTGATCTCCACAAACAGGAAATCATAACTGCGCTAAAGCGGTATATTGAATGATAAAAAACGCCCCGGTGAACAATCATCGGGGCGGAAACACTAGGAGGTATTCTTATGGCGAGTATAGAAAAATTAAGAACAAGAAGGGAGAGATCACAAGCTATCGCATCGTAGTATCTAGCGGGTTCGACTGCAATGGTAGGCGCGTCAAGCATAAGCTTCCATGGAAGCCGGAGTGCAAAATGTTGGAGTGTGCACGGATGATTACTTTGGTAAGTAACGACAAAAAAACCACCCTAACTGTTACCGGCCAGGGTGGCATTGTCCAGTATTAAGTACCTCGCCACTTGGCAAACACTGTCGAAATATGGTAAAGTTATTTCAGTAACACTTTATTCATATTTGAAAGAGAGGAAACGAAAATGAAAAAAACAATATGTTTGCTGCTTGCGTCTATTATGGCACTAGCCTTGATTGGGTGTAATCAGACTGCAACGACAGAAATCAGCGCTGAATCGTCTGTAAGCTCAGCCACAATTGAAAGCATAGAAACAGATGATACCTATGAGGACAATACCGATACAGCGGATACTGATGCAGACTATACCACAAACGAAGACGCCACCGATACCACGACCGAGGATTTATCCGGAGAAAAAGAAGCGGCCTTGCAGAAAGCAAACGATTACTTGGATTATGATGCTTTTTCTGAATCTAGGCTTGCAGAGCAATTAGAGTATGAGGGTTTCTCGAAAGAAGATTCGAAGTATGCAGCAAAGCATTGTGGCGCGGACTGGAAGGAACAAGCCGTGAAGAAAGCGGAAGCATATAACGACTATGATACTTTTTCGCATAAGAGGTTGGTGGAACAGCTTCAATACGAGGGCTTTACTGCCGAGCAGGCTGAATATGGCGCTTCAAATGCTGACTAAAAAATATGATTGCCAAGCATAAAACAAACAACCGCCCCGGTGAACAATCATCGGGGCGGTAAACATAGAAAGGAGTGTATTTTTTAATGGCAATAAAAAAGAAAGCCGCCAATGGCGCGGGAAGTATCCGCAAACGAGCAGACGGACGCTGGGAAGGCCAGTATGTAGCCGGATATGATGGCGGAACCGGCAAGACGATCCACCGCAGCGTGTACGGCAAAACCCAGAAAGAGGTGCGGCAGAAGCTGACAGAGGTTACTAGGTCACTGGACACCGGCACTTATCAGGCGCCTAACCGGATCACAGTTGGCGATTGGCTAGACAAATGGGCAGACACCTACTGCTATGCGCTCAAGCCCAGGACGATCGGGACATACAAGGCCCAAATAAAAAGCCGGATAAAACCGTATATCGGAAGCATATGTCTGTCGAAACTCTCTAATGTGCGTGTGCAGAGCTACTATAAGGATTTAATACAAGGCGATAAAAACCACGCACCGCTTTCTCCAAAGAGCGTGCAAAACATCCACGGGATTCGGCAATCCGAACTACTCGGACTGGAGTGGGCAGACATCAACTTTGAGCTCGGAGAAATAACAGTGCAGCGCCAGTTGCAACGGGATTACGGTGGGAAAAATACATTGTTGTAGGTGAAACAAAAAGCGGAAGGCCGCGTGTAGTATCTGTCGCCCCATCCGTCATGGCAGTGTTGAAAGCCCAACGTGTAGAGCAAGCTGAATGGCAACTGTCAGCCAGAAAACTAGGGGGCAACGAACACGACTTTGTATTCACGGACGAATCTGGTATGCATCTGAAGCACCATACGATATACAATCATTTCAAGTCAATTGTAAAACAGATTGGTTGCGAGTCTACACGTTTTCACGATCTGCGCCACAGCTATGCAATCAACGCGCTGCAAGCCGGAGACAGCCCGAAGGTGGTCCAGAAACAATTAGGGCATTACTCAAGCGCATTCACAATGGACACATACGCGGAAGCATCAAAAGTAATGCGGAAAGCGTCCCAGGATCGCATGGAGCGTTTCATTAAGCAGGTTTCAGACCTGTAAGGGGTAATGCGTGGGGTAAGCGCTTTCATAATTTACAAAATCGCAACTTATCAATCACACATCCTTCCTAAGATAAACAAAAAGCTGTAAATTCATAACGAATTCACAGCTTTCAAATGGTGGAGGCGACGGGAGTTGAACCCGTGTCCGAAAACGTATCCCTAGAAACTTCTCCGAGCGCAGTCGATCATTTACATTCCCTCGCCTGAGCGTGAACCGACACACTCTCAAGCTCAGTAGCTTCATCATTCATGGCACCGGCAAAGCTTACGGCACGCACGTTTACCACTAAAGGCATCACCCAGCCCGGTTCGTGGTCCTCCCGGGATCAGCGTCCGCACGCAGTGTGCGGAAGTCAACTGCTTTAGTTAAGCAGCGACGGCAACGTAATTATCGTTGTTCTTTAATTTATAGTTACCCATTATTAAGCGGTTAGGCGCCGCTGCTCGCTATTTCCACTTCAGCGTCCCCGTCGAAACCGGTACGCCCCCAAGAGCGGTTCGCTATCAAGAGGCAGCGAACCGAATCAATCTATCACATTAGTATCGTAACGTAATTAACCCTTTTTTTCCGGAGCGGGATATTCCACGTCAAAGACCTCTACCGTAACCGCTTTCATTCGTTGATCCTGGAGAGGCTTATCCATCCAATCCCGCTTTGTAAAGACGATTTCGTCTACGACTTCCATTCCCTCAGTGACTTTGCCAAAGGATGCATAATCACCATCCAGATGCGGAGCTTCTGCTACCATCACAAAGAACTGGCTTCCGGCACTGTCAGGCACTGCGGTACGAGCCATAGAGAGCACACCACGATCATGCTTTAGGTCATTTTTGAAGCCATTTTTGGTGAATTCTCCACGAATTGTGTATCCGGGACCACCCGTTCCGGTACCAGTCGGGTCGCCGCCCTGCACCATAAATCCGGGAATTACACGGTGAAAAATCACGCCATTATAAAAACCACTTTTAACCAGAGAAATAAAACTGTTGACCGTATTGGGGGCAACAGACGGATAAAGCTCTGCCTTAAAGGTTTTTCCGTTTTCCATTTCAAATGTCACGATAGGATTCTTTACCATTTTAAAGATTCTCCTTCATATTTCTATTTTATTATGCGCATACTAGCACTATCAACTTCTGCCATAGGTTTTCATGGTTCGATCCATTTCTCGCTTGGCGCTGCGTTCTGCATCTGCATCCCGCTTATCATACAGCTTTTTCCCCTTCGCCATTCCAAGCTCAACTTTTACCCGTGCATTTTTAAAGTAGAGGGACAGCGGAATCAAAGCGTATCCGTCTTGCTTAATCCGACCATACAGACGCATGATTTCCTGCTTATGCATCAGCAGCCGTCGATCTCGTCTTGGTTCCTGATTAAATATGTTCCCTTTTTCGTAGGGGGAAACATGCATGGCATAGACAATAAGCTCACCGTTTTTCACTTGGCAGAAAGCATCTTTTAAGTTTACTTTGCCGGCACGAATGGACTTCACTTCGGTACCGCGTAGTTCAATTCCCGCTTCATACCGTTCTTCGATGTAATAGTTGTGAAAGGCAGCACGATTCTTTGCGATGACCTTAATCCCCTTTTGTGCAGGCATAGCGGACTCCTTCTCTGTCCTTTAATCGCTTCTATCTACAGTAATTATTCAACGCAGAAAGAAGGGCAATATCATTCTTAATAGTATACCATATTTGTCAAGTCTGCAAACACGTCCACAACCGTTTTATACCTTCCTTTTCCAAAATCAACACTCCATTTTCCTCAGCAACATGCTGTGTTCTGCGCGAGGGCACCCGCCCGAACTCAGAGAGCACGGCAATGCCTCCATTCTTCTCAGCCGAAAGACAGTAATCACCATTCCAAAAACCCATCTGCTCACAAAGTGGCTCCGGCAACGCTGCCAGTCCATCCAACAGAGTAGGCAAATCAGGAAAGACAATCCACTGCCGCTCCAACTCTTTCAGACGGAGAAACACAAGTGCGCTTCCTTCGTCAGAATAGGCTTCGATCTCCAGCATATCCCCTACCGGAACTCCGCCCTTGCAACAAGCTTCCCGGGTCAACAGCAATACGTCCTGCAAATCTAACGTTCCTGCATCCATGTTACGTTTGTCTAATTCCGCTGCGTTGGCATAGATCAGCATTGAATTGGCGCCGATCATTTGAATCTCCATGTTCTGATCACACTCCCGTCTTTCTCACACCCCATTATATGCAATTTCCCCCCTTCCGGATAGCGGTAAGTTTTGTCGTTTTTGTGGCCTTTTCCGCCCCATTTTCTCTGTTTTTCTTCACCCAATTAAAAAAGCTTTTTTCTGGCTCTTCTGCAAAATTTTTCTTTGACTTTACATCACTCTGTGCTATACTGTGTGAAGTAGAATTGATAAAACTGTGCAGATATGATTGATTTGCTCTATGATTCGTTGCAAATCCGAAATCTGCTTTCTTTTATTGTCCTGTTTGAGGACCCTTATTCTTTACCAAAGAAGGTGCAATCTTGCAAAAATATGTAATTCACGGCGGTCATCCGCTGTTTGGTGAAATTGACGTGAGCGGCGCCAAAAATGCCGCTGTTGCTATTATTCCTGCCGCCCTTTTGGTGGACGGATGTTGCCGCATTGAAAATATCCCTCAGATCAGCGATGTCACCGTTGTTCTGGAGATTCTTCAGGAATTGGGCGCCGAAGTGCGCACAATCAACAAAAACACATTTGAAATCGACTGTAGCCATATTCGCAGCTGCCGTGTTCCCGATGAACTCTCTCGTCGGATGCGCGCCTCCTACTACCTGATCGGCGCACTGTTGGGTCGGTTTGGTGAAGCGGAGGTATCTATGCCCGGTGGTTGTGATCTCGGGGTTCGCCCCATTGACCTGCACATCAAAAGCTTTAAAACACTCGGTGCAGACGTAGACGTACAGGGCGGTTTTGTTTATACTCGGGCACCCAAGGGACGTCTGGATGGCGCTACCATCTACATGGATCAGGTTTCCGTTGGCGCTTCTATTAACGCCATTCTGGCCAGTGTTTTGGCCGACGGATTGACTGTAATTGAAAACGCAGCCAAAGAACCTCACATTGTAGATGTAGCAAACTTCCTCAACTCCATGGGTGCCAATATTATGGGCGCGGGCACAGACGTGATTAAGATTCACGGCGTAGCCTCTCTCCATGGAGGTACCTACTCCATCATTCCTGACCAAATCGAAGCTGGCACTTATATGGCTGCTGTGGCGGCTACCGGCGGTTGCGTTACCATTCGCAATATCATCCCAAAACACATGGACTGCATCACTGCAAAGCTGGAGGAAATGGGTATCCAGATCGATGAACAGGGCGACAGCATCATTGTCACCCGCACCAGTGATATTCAGCGCACAAATATCAAGACCATGCCCTATCCCGGGTTCCCTACCGATATGCAGCCGCAAATGGCCGCCTGCCTCTGTCTTGCCAACGGTGGAACCAGCATTATCAATGAAGGCATTTGGGAGAATCGCTACCGCTATGTGGATGAATTCAAGCGTATGGGCGCGGAAATCCAAGTAGACGGCAAGGTTGCTGTGGTAGAAGGGGTTGGGCACCTGACAGGCGCTCCCCTTCGTGCCTGTGATCTCCGTGCCGGCGCTGCCATGGTAATCGCAGGGTTGGCTGCTTCCGGCACCACTGAGATTTCCTGTATTCATTATATTGAACGCGGTTATGAAAATCTGGTCGGTAAACTCTGCGGTGTAGGCGCCGACATTCAGATTGTTAATATCGCTGAAGATGATGTCAATCAAGATGCTGTCTGATAAACGCAACATAGACCTTTTAAGGCGGCAGCATCCAGCTGCCGCTCTTGCTTCAGAACTGAAACATAAGGAGGCACATTGCCTTGCAACTGCGTACTTTTGCCAGCAGTTCCCGTGGAAACTGCACGCTAATCAGCAGCAGCAACACAGCTATACTGGTGGACGCTGGCATTTCCTGCCGCAAAATGCGGCAGCGACTGAACACAGCGTGTCTAACCCCGGATGATCTTTCCGGTATCTTGATCACCCACGAACACACAGATCACATTTCAGGTCTTCCGGTTTTCCTGAAACATCATCCGGTTCCCGTTTACGCAACTCCAGGTACCAGCTTAGTTCTCGCACGAAAAGTTCCAATTATCCGTGATCTACTGCAACCTCTGCCAGCCGGGAGTGATTTCGCCATTGGTGATTTGTCGATTCAATCCTTTTCCACCTCCCATGATGCGGCAGACAGCGTTGGCTACCGTATTTCTAATCATCAAAAAATTGCAGTAATTGCCACGGATCTCGGCCGAGTCACCAGCATTGTTCTAGACGCGGTTTTCGGAGCGGATTTGGCTCTGATTGAAGCCAACCATGACGAGGATTGGCTCCGCACCGGCCCTTATCCCTATGCGTTACAGACACGCATTCTCAGTGATCGGGGTCATCTATCCAACGAAGCCAGTGCGGAATTTGCTGTATCCCTGGCAGCTGCCGGAACCCAAACGTTGCTCTTAGCACATCTCAGCCCTGAGAATAACTCTCCGGAACGGGCGCAGACAGTGGTGCAAACCGCTCTGAAACGGGCACATCTGACTCCTGAGCTGGCTGTCCTCCCCAGCGATCAATGCTCCGAACTTTTTACAGTTTGACACGGTAGATGCTATGCTGAATATTACGTTAATCTGCGTGGGAAAACTCAAAGAGAAGTTTTACATAGCTGCGGTAGAAGAATACCAAAAACGGCTGAAAAGCTGCTGCAAACTAGATTTGATTGAGCTTCCGGAAGCACGGTTGCCTTCTGTACCTGCTCCGGCTGAAATAGACGCTGCATTGGAAAAGGAGGCGCAGACGATTCTAGCAAAGCTTCCGAAAAAGGCCGTGGTAATCGCTATGTGTATTGAAGGAACGGAATTGTCCAGCGAAGCGCTGGCTCATCAGTTGCAACAGTGGGCTGTCTCCGGTCACTCTAATCTGGCCATCCTCATTGGCAGCTCTTACGGCCTACACACCGTTATCAAACAAAAGGCCACTTTAAAACTCTCTATGTCTCCTATGACCTTCCCCCATCATTTGGCTCGCGTTATGGTCTTGGAGCAAATTTACCGCGCATTTAAAATCAATGAAGGCTCCCTATACCACAAGTGACGGCGCCGAAATGGAGTCGTACCGTTATCTGATCGGAGGTATTTGTCATGTCTTTTATGGAAGCTTATCAAGCATGGTTGAACAGCGATGCACTCTCTGCGGAAGAAAGAGCTGAGCTGAAAGGAATCGGCAATGATCCAAAAGAGATTGAAAGCCGCTTCTTTGACCAACTGTCCTTCGGCACAGCCGGACTCCGGGGTACCATGTGTACCGGACTCCATCAGATGAACATTCATGTCATTCGACACACAACCCAGGCGTTTGCCGAGGTCGTAAAGGCAGAGGGTTCCGCCGCCTGTGAACAAGGGGTTGCCATTTGTTTTGACTGCCGCAATCGTTCCGATACCTTTGCCAAGGAAGCCGCTTGTGTGATGGCTGCCAACGGCATTCGCGTTCGCCTCTTTTCAGGTATGCGCCCCACTCCGGAGCTTTCTTTCGCAGTGCGAAAGTATGGCTGCAAAGCTGGTATTAATGTGACAGCTTCCCATAACCCAAAGGAATATAATGGGTATAAGGTATACTGGGAGGACGGAGCACAGCTCCCACCCAAACACGCCGCTGCCATTGCAGCGAAAATGAAAGAACTGGGCGTTTTCGATTCCATTCAGCGCATGGACTACGATGCAGCCATTTCCGTTGGCATGATAACACTGTTGGGCAAGGAAACCGATGAAGCATTTTTGTCTGAAGTGATGGGACTTGTCAATGACCCAGCTTGCGTTGCCCGAGTAGCAGACCATTTTTCGTTGGTGTATACCCCCTTCCATGGTACCGGCTATCAGCTGATCCCAGAAGCGTTGAAGCGACTGGGCATGAAGCATGTTCTCTGCGTCCCGGAACAGATGGTTGTTGATGGTAACTTCCCCACTGTACAGTCTCCAAACCCAGAAAATGCGGAAAGCTTTACGCTGGCAGTCGCACTCGCCAAAGCCAACGGTTGTGATCTAATCGTCGGCAGCGATCCGGATGCGGATCGAGTGGGCGTAATGGTTCGCAACGCCTCCGGCAATTACGAAGTGCTTTCGGGCAATCAAACCGGTGTTCTCTTACTGGACTATCTAATCGGCGCAAAAAAGCGGGCAAATACAATGCCGGAAAACGCTTACGCCAATACCACAATTGTCACCACGCAAATGATAGATAAAGTTTGCGCTGTTAATAAAATCAACACAGCTCGCACTTTTACCGGATTTAAGTTCCTAGCGGAGAAAAAGGACACACTGGAAAAATCTGGTATGGGTAAGGTATTTTTCTCCTTCGAGGAATCCTTTGGCTATATGCTGGGCGATTACGTCCGGGACAAGGATGCAGTCACCGCTATCGTCCTCATTGTGGAAATGGCCGCTTGGTATGCCGATCAAGGCAAGACTCTCTACGATGCCCTTCAGAACTGTTATGCTAAATATGGCTATTATAGTGAGGCTACCATCAACCTGGTTATGCCCGGACTGGACGGTATGACCCGCATGGCTTCTATCATGCAGAAGCTGCGTGAGTCACCGTTAACCGAAGTGGCTGGCACACCAGTTATTCTGCAAAAGGACTATCTTGCTGGTACCGCAACGGTACCCGGCACCGGTAAAGTAAAACCTATGGAGTTGAAGGACTCCAACGTAGTCGCGTATGACCTGTCTGATGGCAGTACCTTCCTTATCCGACCTTCCGGGACAGAGCCGAAGATTAAACTCTATATCCTGACCAATGGAGCGGATCAGGCCGATTGTGATGCCAAGATAAAAAAGTATTCTGCTTTTGCCGATACCATTCAAACACTTTGATCTTAAAACATACTGAAACGGCCAGCGCTTTTTCTTCTGGAGAGCGCTGACCGTTTTTACTGCTATGTATTTGAGAAGCTAAATCTTACTTTCCGTGAGCCACTGCTGCACGCAGTGTGTTCTCCATCAGGATAGCACGTGTCATGGGGCCACAGCCACCAGGTACCGGTGTGATATAGGATGCAACCTGGGATACTGGTTCAAAGTCTACATCCCCACAGAGCTTTCCCTGTTCGTTCCGATTCATAGCCACGTCAATGATCACCGCACCTTCCTTTACCATATCCGCAGTGATGACATTCCGTCTACCTACAGCAGAGATCAGAATGTCCGCTTGTCGGGTAATGGCAGCCAAGTCAGGGGTAAGGCTGTGGCAAACGGTTACGGTACCATTTCGATGGAGCAACAGCATTGCCATGGGCTTTCCAACAATATTACTGCGACCTACCACTACGCAGTGCTTCCCTTCCACACTGATCTCATATTCGTCCAGCATTCGAATCACACCTGCGGGAGTACAGGGCAGAAAACTGGGATCACCAATCATAACGTGTCCAACATTGTAGGGGTGGAAGGCATCCACATCCTTTCGGGGATCAATCACCAGAAGAACGGTCTCTTCATCGTAGTCGTAGCCCGCTGGCAGCGGGAGTTGGCAGAGAACACCGTCAATGTCTTTCCGTTCATTCAGGCTGCGGATCACCTTTAGCAGTGCTTCCTGACCGTAGTCAGCCGGTAGGCCAAACTCTTCGCTGAGTATCCCACATTCCTCACAGTCTTTCCGCTTGTTTTTAACATATACCTGAGAGGCAGGATCTTCTCCTACCTGGATAACTGCCAGTTTAGGTTTCTGTTCCATGGATGCCACTGCAATCTTTACCTCGTTCTTGCACTTTGCTGCAAGAGCCTTTCCATCAATGATTGTCGCCATAGTTGCTTGTCCTCCTTACTTTTTCTGTTCATTACTACGCACTTTTTTCCACCCGATTGACCCATAGGTGTTCTGGCTTATGCTTTACGATCACTAGGTTGCGAATCAAAAGCACTGCTGCAAGAATCACAGACAGCCCTGCAACCAGTTGAGAAACGCGAATGCCAGTCTGGAACAGGTAGAGACTGTCGGTGCGCAGTCCCTCAATCCAGAACCGTCCCAAGCCATACCACAGAAGATAACTCAAAAATAATGCTCCATCAAAGGTGCGTAGCCTCCGAATCAAGAAAAACAGAATGCAGAATCCCACAGCATTCCACAAGGATTCGTACAAAAAGGTCGGATGTACTGTAATGTACTGCCCATTGATATTAAGAGCCATCCGCCATGGCAACGTACATGGGCCACCAAATGCCTCCTGGTTGATAAAGTTGCCCCACCGTCCGATACACTGGCCGATTAGAAGACCCAAGACAGCCAGATCTGCCATAGCCAGGAACGGGATCTTCCGGACATGGCAGAAAATCAGACACGTCAAGGCTCCGCCAATAATGCTACCATAGATGGCAATGCCGCCATCCCATATGGCAATGGCATCGCCCCAGCTAAACTGTCCTTCTTCAGTAAAATAAAGCTGTGCATTGAAAATAACGTAATAAATTCTGGCGCAGATGATACCAATCGGTAAGGCAAACAGCAGCATATCCAGCAGTTCATCCTGCCTGATGCCAAATCGATGAGCCTGCTTACAGCAGAAAATTGTAGCCAGTAAAAAGCCAACGGCTATGATAATGCCGTACCAGTATACACTTCTTCCAAATAGCTGAAATGCTACGCGCTGGATGTGGACGGTCAATCCCAACCCTGGGAATACAATGGGATTCATACGATCAAGTCATCCTCTCTTTTCTATCTCTTCGGTTTCCTTACGCGCTGCCTACTTCCTTGGGTTCCACCACAGACAGGGCGGCGTGAGCCGGACTGATCAAATGCTCTAAAAAGTACTGTACCTCTTCCACCGTAATTTGATCATACAGATCAGCAAATCGGTAATAATGATAACCTTTCATTTTTCCTTCCACCAGCCGCACACAGACATGCTCCATGGAATTCAGCGCTCTCACTCGACTGCCATAGGCCGCCTTTTTGCAGCGACAGAACAGCCCCGGATCAATCCCGTCTTTTTGTATTCGCTCCCCTTCTTCCAAAATTGCCGCTACTACAGCATCTACCTGCTTGCTCTCCCCGCCCATAACCAGAAAGGCTGCATTGGGATAGCTTTCATAGGACACAAAAAAGCTTTTGTCAATCAGCCCTGTGCTGTAAAGCTTTGCATAGAGGGGACTGGAATCACCCGCTAAGACCTCTCCTGCCAGATCACCCAACAACTGGAGCCGAAGGTTTTCCTCTCCTTCTGGATGGGGTGTGGCTTTCATGCCCAGCAGGAAATTAGGGGAGGAAACCTCCATCTGCTGCACAATTCTTTTCTTTGCGGGGATCGTAGACTCTGGTTTCCCCAGATCCTTTTCCGTTCTGCCTCGGTGCCCCGTCGGTAGCACTTCCTGTGCAATGGCAGCTACCTGTTCCGGATCTACATCCCCCACAACGCAAAGAATCATATTGCCCGGATGATAGAATGCCTGATGACACTGATAAAGGGCATCCACCGTAATCTCGGCGATGGACGCCTTGCTCCCTGCCAGAGGAATCCGTATGGGATGCTGCTGGTACAGGGCGCGCAGCAGGTTTTGATACAGACACCAGTCCGGATTATCCTCAATCATCTGAATCTCTTGCTCAATGATCCCCTGCTCTTTCTCTACGCTCTCTGGTGTAAAGTACGGTTCAGAGACAAAGGAGAGGAGAAGCCGCAGGTTTTCCTCGAACTTGTCCGTACACTCAAAGTAGTATCCAGTCAAATCTGCTCCAGTAAATGCGTTAGGAGAGGCACCGTTGACCGAAAACATCTGGAGGGCATTACCTTCTTTGGTTTCGAACAGCTTATGCTCCAAGAAATGAGCTACGCCAGCAGGAGAATCCTGCCAACCCTCCTCTGTGCGAAAACGCAGATTCATACCACCGTAGCTGGTCGCAAAAAAGGCGTAGGATTTCAAATAGCCGGAGCGAGGCACCACGCAAATGTGCAGACCGTTGTCCAACTCTGCTTCAAAGCAGGTTTCTCCCAGTCGTGGAAATTGCCTTCTATTCACTTTGCTTTCTCCTCTCCAGCTCGGATCCCATGAGGTAGTAAACCGTATCCAGTTGGATCGCATCGGCCACTTCTACCACCTGCTGGGCATCTACATCCTCTACCAACGCAGCCAAAACATCCGGGGCAAATTGCAAGCCAGCCAAATTTTGGCCAAACCAAAAGTCCTCCAATTGACTGGGCACATCCAGCTCCCCACGATAGGTACGCACCAGCGCACTTTTGGCTGCCTGCAGCTCTTCCTCCGTAAAGGCACCATTTTTCACCAGTTCTAACTGCGCCATGATCTCCCCTCGAACCTGTTCCATCTGATCGAACTCCGCGCCCGCCTGTACTACCATCAGTCCTTTAAACTTATCCAGACTGGAGTTGACATAATAGCACAAAGACAGCCGTTCCCTCACGTTCAAAAAAAGCTTCGAGTTTGACGTGCCGCCAAAAATAGCATTTGCCACCATCAGCGCCGGGTAATGGGAGCTGGTCAAATCGGTTCCCGTGCGGAACCCCATGACCAGCTTCCCTTGTGTTACATCCAGATGCTCCGTCACATGCCGCACCTCTGTGGGCATGCACAAGGTTGTTTCCGGCAGCGGCTGTACCTGATAGCGAGGCAGTCCCATCAATGCTTCCCGCCAGGCCTGTTCTACCTGCTCTGAACCGGCTGACCCACAATAATAGACCTCAATCCGGGCGGTAGACAGCACCTCCTGATAGTGACTGTTCAGCCGTCCTACGTTGATTTTCTGCGCTTGCTCCAAATTGCCCAATCGGTTCAGCCGAAACGACTCCTGATCGCACATGGCCTCCGTCATGAGAATCTGTGCATAGGTCCGCTTGTCGTTGATCTGACTTTTAATTTCAGAAATCAGATTTTCTCGTTCGCTGTCCACATAGTCGCTTTTCAGCCGACCATTATGGGTAGCCGGACGCAGAAGCAGGTCTCCCAACAGATTTGCCGCATCATCCAGCAGTGGAGTCTCGTCTGGGACCAATGCATCATCTAAAAAGCTTGCCACAAATCCAAAGCAGTGAACCTCTCCGCGTTTTCCAACCAGTGGCTCCACAGCACCACCATACATTTCATCCAGCGCGGCTGCCAGCTGCTCCTGATCGGGACAACTGGCAGTTCCGCGGCGAAGGACGCGTGGCAACACTGCATTCATAGCAGCTGTTTCCTCGGACAGCGGGGTCAGCAGCCGTATTGACCAATAACTACTTTTAAATTTCCGTGTTTGTACCGTAGTAAGAAATACGCCAGGCATCAGCTCAATCCGAATGGGCGATTGCATACCGGCCACCTCCTTTTCTCTTTACAATCACTTGTATAGATACCTGATTATATATTATACATTGCGTATCTCAATAACACAAGCACCCTCAGTCCAATTCTCCTGCGGGCAGTATCACCTGAATGCGGTGTTTTCCGTCCAACTGGCGACAGTCGATGGTATTGTTGGCCGGAACATCATCCAACAGTACCCCTTCCAACGTTCCCCGTTTCAGTTCAATCTCCAGCTCCAAGCCTGGCAGCCTCCACACAACATGGCATTCTTTCCATTTCGCCGGCAGCTTAGGGTGAATAGTCAGAACACCATTTTGCAAGGTAAGGCCAAGCAACTCTTCCCGCACCGTACGATAGTACCACCCCGCGGCACCGGTATACCAGCTCCAACCGCCTCGTCCCAGCTGCTCATCTGCCGTACACACATCCCCCGCTAGGACATAAGGTTCTAACAAGTAGATTTGATGGTCATGCCGTTCTGGAAGCAGTTCCCGCAGCAGCTCATATCCTGTCTCACTTTGACCGGAACGATAGCTGGCACGAGCCAGCCAGATCGCACCATGCGTGTACTGTCCCCCGTTTTCCCGTACCCCAGGCGGGTAATTCCGGATATACCCCGGATCAGTTAACCCGGCAAAGGGCGGCGATAGAAGCGCAATCGTACCGCTTCTTTCATCCCACAGGCGCTGCACCGCAGATGCAATGGCTTTCCCACTCCGTTCTTTGTCTGGATTCGGCGCAAAGACGGAAAAGCTTTGGGCAATGGAGTCAATCGCGCACTCTGCGTTTCCGCGGCTGCCAAAGGGGCGGCCATCATCATCATAGCCACGCAGGTACCACCCGCCATCCCAGGCTGCATTTGCCTGCTGTACAAAATGCCTGGAAAGAGCTTGGTAACGCTCTGCTGTCTTTTCCTGCCCTTTCGCCTGGGCCACCGTTGTCCAGCGATCCAACACCCCCGCAAGGAACCAGGTCAGCCAGACACTTTCGCCTCGGCCCTTTTCTCCGATACGGTTCATACCATCGTTCCAGTCACCAGTACCAATGCGGCATAGGCCATGTTCTCCTACACCTCGGCTCAGAACACACTCGATAGCGCGCATACAATGATCATATACGGTAGCGGATTGATCGGAACATTCTGGGCGTTCATAACGCTCCCGTTCATTGCTGCTGAGAACCGGCGAACGAAGGAAGGGTGCAGATACCTCTAACAGGTCATCGTCTCCGTATACCTCCGTCCAAAGGCTGACTACATAAGGCAGCCACAGCAAATCATCACTGATCTTAGTACGGACACCGCGGTCCGGCAACGTTGTTCCTTCCGGATGCCACCAGTGCTGTACATCTCCTTCTTCAAACTGGTGGGCACAGCAACGGAGTATATGCTCCCGCACCAGCTCTGGATCGGTGGGGATCAGTGCGCAGACATCCTGAAGCTGGTCTCGGAAGCCATAGCCACCTCCGCACTGGTATAACCCGCTCCGACCAAAGAGTCGACAGGCAATGACCTGATACAATGCCCAAGAATTGATATAGTGATCCAACGCTTTCTCCGGTGTCTGAATCTCCAGCGGAGATGCTTTTTGCTGCCACCAAAGCTTTGTGCGTTCCAACGCCTGCTTTGCTACATTCTGATCCAGCAGTGTCAGCATCTGGGTTCGCTCCGCTTCGGATCGATAGGCACCAACAATGAGAATTGTTTCCTCCCCCAGCGTGCAAACCACGTCGTAGGGATTATTCCCGGTTATGGTGCATGCTTCTGAGGCCGTTATCAGCATGGTCTGCCCCGGGAAGAGGGTGTTTGACGGGTTGCGAAGCAACAGAAGATTTCCCTCTGTCGTGCCTTGCAGGAACCGGCTGTTGTCCTCTCGGTCAGACATCCGTCCTGTCAGTGTCCAGCGTAACTGTTGTCGTTTATTTCCTCCAGAACACCGAATTACAAAGACCCGTACCGCACAATCGGGCGGCACAAATGCGGTTACTTCGGTCTGTAGGTCATCGACATTCTTTTTCCACACAGCATAACCGACACCATAGATTACTTCCGTCTCATAACCATCCCGAGCGGCAAAGAGATTGATTTCTTTGCTGCTGCCCGCCAACATGAGTGCCTCCGGTCCAGCGTCCGCCAGAGGATCATTTTGCCACGGGGTAAGCCGATTCTCATGGGAATTCAAATACCACATGTGTCCGGTTCCCGCCTCGTCTGCCATCCACCCAAACTGATCGTTAGCCAGAATATGGCTCCAACGCAGCGGCAACAGTCCGCCGTGGGTGAGCATTCGGAACTCCGATCCAACCCATTTCCATTCCGGCGAATGGACAGCCTGGGGAAGCTTATACGGTTCAATGGGGTCCAGATCCGGACATGGCTGCTGCTCCCATTCCGTTGGACTTTGCAAAACAAGTGTGGCATAGGACAAAATCGCATCCGCGCCTTCTTGTTCCTTGTAGATCAAGTGGATTCCGCCACGGGCTCCGATTTGCTCCGCTAAGTTTAGGTGGGCCAGGTTTTCTCTCAGCTTCTGTGCAATCGAGCCATTACCCGTGCTTGGCAACAAATACACCAAATCATAGCAGAATCCCAAATGTGAAGCCATTCCATGTTGCAGCCCAAGTTGAGCCCCCCAATCCAGCTCACCTTCTTCCAATATCGCTGCAAGAATCGGATCGTCTCCCGAAATGCCAAACGACCAGAGGGATTCCTGTCCTCGCGTATGAGCCGCATAGGGATTTGCATCGGGGAAAATCAGACGGGATAGCAACTGCGACATCTGTAGCGGCATGGCAGTAAGTGGTCTGCTCTTTTCCAGGATCCGTCCAAACAGCCCGGAAGCACCACCCAAACCACTGGACAAAACGCTCCGCACCGCTTGCTTACTTTTCTGAATTGGCTCGTAAGTCATCGCAAGCTGGAACTCCAACTGCGCACTCTCTACCGGTATGCGCAGCTGAAGGCAGGGATCTAATATCGTTCCCTCTTTGGACCCGCCCCCAACTGCTACCCCATTCACGGCCTGGAAACGATTTGTTGTCCAAGTCGCTTTTTTTGCACTCCACTTAACCGTCAACACACGATCCGCTTCGTCTCCGTTCAGTTTTTGGAACACCACACCATTTTGCGTCCCAAAGGTCATAATGGAAAGACTGGAGAACGCCGGATGGGCTAAATAGCTGCTCTGCGAAGTCAGCACTGGCCGAAAATAGACCAGCACCTCCAGGCCATTGGTAAGTTCCTCAAAGTGGAACCGAAAGCTTCTCAGTTCCCCGTTGTGCCCGGCATTGACACTGACCGTCTCTTCCGCCGTAAAAAAGGCTCCCTGAAACCGGAACACCGCGCGGTTTTCTAAAAACTTCCATTGCAGCTGTTCTCCACATTGACCTGCCGGGAATACAGGGTAAATCTGATCCTCCATGCGAATCATCAGTGCAACTCCATCCTGATTGGTGGTAAGCCGTATCCCATCGCACTGAGACCAGCCTGATCCATCGCCTGTCAGCAATACGGAATAGCTTCCGTTTGACAACAAGTGGCAGGCCGGACGGCCAATGTTATTTCCTTTTCCCTGTTCTTCCCACTGGCTTTTTATCATATTATTCTGCCTTTTCTCTTTGGACGACTGTCCTTCCATAATAGGTGCTGTCACCGGGATTTTCTCCTGAAGCAACTCCTGATAAGCCCCCATACTGGGCTCGCTGAGAAAACGGCGCACCATGCACTGCTCCGTCAGCGCGTTATTGATGGCAATGAGACTCATACCAAGGTGATGCACCATCCAACTGCGTATCGGTATTCCGTTTTTCTGTCCATTTAATCGCTCGGGTGTAAAATCAATCGCCTCGTAAAAACCGTATCGGCCTTCTGTTCCCAGGGTGCGCAGCCATTTCAGGTTTTTAACCGCTGCCTTAGGCACCAGATTTAAGGTTAAAAAGGAGGCATAGGGCGCAATAACCAGATCCTGATCCAAATCTCGTTTGACGCCAAGGGCAGGAATGCCGTGCGCCTTATATTGATAGTGGTCACTAGGATCCAATGCGTAAAAGGCAGATTCCGAAATTCCCCACGGCACCTGTTTCGCTGCCCCCCACTCCATCTGCGCACAGACACAGAAGCACAGCGTTTCATAAATCATAGAATCGGACGGCGAGGGTAACAGCAACTGGGGCATAAAATATTCAAACATGGTGCCAAACCAGGAAACCATTCCGCAATAGCGGCGTCTTCCTACTAGGCTACGATTTAAATGCACCCAATGCCGCACATCCACGTCGCCTCGTGCCGTTGCAATATAGCTGGATAGACGTGCCTCGCTGGCCATTAAATCATACCGGCTCTCAGAATAGGTTTCTGTGGCACAATCGTATCCAATATAGAATAGATTTCGCCCGCCATCATACAACGGTGCAAAATCCATCCCATCTGCCAGGCTTTTTGCCCGTTTGCTCAGTTCAAACTGTTCTTTTTCCTTCAGTCCTTCCGACAGAGCGATCAGACACCCGCACAGATTTCCGCTGTCAACAGTGGAAACAAAGATCGGTTTCATGGGCTGCGCCGACCGGGTGTTATACCAATTATACAAGTGCCCATTCCACTTAGGCAGCTGCTCCACTGTATCCAGCATATGGGAAATCAACAGAAACACCCGTTTTTCCTCTGCCAGACCCAAGTCGCAGGCACTGAGACAACTGAGCAATGCCATACCAATATTCGTTGGGGACGTCCGATACGCAACATCCGGAATCGGTGTTTCCTGTATATTATCTGGTGGTAGATAGTGGGTTTCCTCCTGTAGATTCTCTTCAAAGTAGCGCCAAATCAAAGAGGCCTGATAGAGCAAAAATGCACGATCTTTTTCCCGCACCGGCACGTTTTGTGTGGTGGGCTTGCCCAGCCATCGGATTAACAACGGAGATAATAGCCATAGCAGTCCCAATACACCGCCCAACGGAACCTTTTGCAGTACAAGCGCT
>ENA-UOOI01001708-UOOI01001708.1-fermentation-metagenome-genome-assembly--contig:-NODE-1708-length-21559-cov-63.831427_pt1 | contig 21559 bp, 15 predicted proteins | sample MGYA00245779_ERZ724027 | MGnify/ENA primary metagenome ERZ724027 (study PRJEB28704, sample SAMN03018318) | fermentation metagenome | biome: anthropogenic terrestrial biome; feature: soil...
AGGGCAAAAAATAGCCACTGTCTGGGGGAGTCATAATGGCCGCTTTGTGTATATTCGTAATAGTTTGCGATGAGAAGAATTACTGCAAGAACGAGTACCAGTTTCCATAGTAGCGGCAGATAATTGCGAATCATAATCACCACAAAAATAATAGGATGTTTAAATGTATATATAGTCAACCTCTACAAGTATGGGGGCAGAGGGATGCGGTTCGGGAACAAGCCAGATATCGAGGTAACAATCCCCTGGTTCGAAATCGTAGTGATCAGGTATAGCTTGGAGAGCCACAGCCACTAAAGTGAGAATTACTCCGGGTACCACACCGAAAAGCATAGCAATTGCTGCAAGAGCAGCAGTGCCCCACATAAGATCGCTATACTTCACATCATTGAAAACTAAAGTCGATCCTGATGGGGCCAGACTCGGGAAGTCAATCTTTGTTTTATCACTTGTTAGACCAATACTGCTTACTCTAAGATCATTGATATCAGGACTCTCGGTTTTCGGGAGGGTCACTATATCGCTTGACGCCTTTACAACTCCGTTTTTAACCACCATTTGCTCAATTTTGAGTGTGATAGCATCGGAGCTTTCCGAGACCACTTGTGCATCGATTACTGAACGGTAGTTTGTACCAACCGATTCGATACGGTAAGAACCATTTTCTGAGTAATGGCCATTAACTTGCTGGTCTGCGTAAATTCGCTCAAATTTTCCGCTGATCCCTGATTCTGCATCGAATTTGACGTTTCCATTAAAGAAAATCGTGTCTCCAACTTTCTTGTAGTCGCACAGTTCTGTGTCAATGCTGTTTACTTTTATACCCATGTTTTGCAGCAATTCTTCTTCAAAGTGCTTTTCACTCTGTGCAGCCACCGCAGGCACCATCGCGACACTCACCAGCAGCACGGCGAGGAGCGTGGAGAGTGCCCGCATTCCAATGTTTCCGTTCATTTACCTTCCTCCTATAACATCCCCGGAGGCAAAAGAGGCACACATTTAAGTACACAGAGCGCGTACGTTCTCTTTGCCTCCGGGCATGCGGGGCGCGTCATCCGGTCGTCAACCAGGGATGGGCAGCCCCACACCTTTTGCGGACGCCGCTCTGAAGCATCCACACAATGACATGAGCGGCGATCTATTTAGAAATTCTGTCAGATTCATTTACACGTTCGCAGATATTTGCCGAAAGTGAACGGAGAGAACCCTCCCCGGAAGACGAGGGCACAGGAGAGAACCCATTCTCACGGCGGTATATGCCGTACAGGGCACAGCAGCCTCTGACTGCCGCACTTGCGCGCGCCCTGCACCCGAAGTACTGGGTTCTGTCGATGGACAGGCAGGCCTGCCGGCCGATTGCATAAACTGTATCAGCCATGAGAGACAGTACCTTCAACCCGTACAAAAACCCGTCGAAACCAGAACGCTCCTATCCGGAGGTCCCATGAAAAAGAGCCAGATTGTCATCTGGAGCATTCTCATCGCTCTCGTCTTCGTGCACTATTTCTACATGCCCGAACAGCCCGAGGTCACCAGAGGAGAGATGCATATCTCTTTCGACTCCCGGGAGTGCCGACCCGACCTGGTTGACCTCTGGAATACGCTTGTACAGGAGCAGGCGTTTTCGAACGAGTCGGCCGTGCTCATCCAGCTGAACCAGTATATCGACAAAGACGGAACAGTGCAGTGCACCGAACTCCACTGGATCGGCTATGTAGACGGGGAGGAGCACGCGTACGAGGTATATGTCCACCAGAGCGGCAACGTATATTATAACGACCAGATATTTGACTTCCCCATGCAGGGGGTACATCCCCTCGCCATATTACGCGAGGTCGACAGGATCGAGTTTGACGATCTCACTCACGGAGAATACAATATAACGCTCACGACGTTCATACACGACGGTCCAATGACCTACAACAAAACCAACGGCGACCTGTACGCCTTCGTGGACGGGTCGCTTCGTCCCCTGAAGGAGGCCACGTTCTCTTCCGAAGCATCCCGGCATATGATCGAGATATTCCCGGAGATCGGGCAGTCGGGCGGGATTACGACCGCAGAGAGCATATCGGATCATATCATCCTCTTCCCCGAGCAGGAGATCGCCCGGGCCGACTCCGTCGTCCATGCATGACGTGCAGGCGGCGCCCGGAGACTCTGAACGCATCCTCGATAAGCCACGGGGTGATCCGGGAAAAGGGGCAAACGGTGTAGTTATGGAGAACTGCCGAACGGCAATCAGATACCGGTGTCGGACACACGCCCCCCGGCGAACGCAGGCTTCCACGATCCGTGGGCTTGTACACACTCCTTCGCATCGGCGCAGAGGTAGTAGCGTACGAACCGTCCTTTCTTCTCGTCTCTGACAATACCGTCCCGAAGCAGCGGTTTCATATGCCAGGTGACGTTCGCGCCCGACATTATGAGCCGGGACGCGATCTCTTTTCTCGTGCTTCCCGGGTGTTGCAAAACGATATTGAGTATCCGACTCTTTGACTGCTCGTTGAGATATCCCGCCACCTTTCGTTCCAGACCGGGACAGGTGCCCGTGTCGACGTAATATCTCATGCCTCTGCAGTTCGGCTCGGGGACGACTGTTCCCATCCTGCATAACATCTCTACGTGGTAGCGGAGGGTTCCGATATTCATCCCGAGCAACCGGGAGAGAGAACTTGTATTGATTCCCGGATTATCGCGTATGCACAGGTACGCTGCATTCCGGGTTTCGTTCTCAAGGACGTTATTGTGCAGGACCCTCTTATGGCCGAAATGCAGCCATGCAAGCAGCGAGAATACAAGCTGCATCGGGACAAAGAGCGCCGGAACGAATACGGATACGAGTCCAAGAATAACAATATCCAGGGGGATATTCCAGACGTACACCGGCATCAGATCCAAAGGCACTTTCTCCGGATATGCGCCCTGAACGGCAGTAGCACATGCGGCAGACGGCAGCAGTGCGAGGCAGAATATGACCAGAGCAATTCCGGCAATCCGCACCCGCGTGACCATGGGTTTACATAAAACCGGTATCAATAAAAAGATTTGGTTTGGTAGGAGTTCGGCTTTGTTGAAAGCATGTGAGAGGTAATCATTTAAGCATAAGCATTGCAATTCAAAATATACGGAATGGTTCCTGTCACACTCTCGCCATACACTTTAAGTCTCCAGGTACCTGATGCAGGGCTGCTTATATCTATGCGGATCCGTCCATCCAGACGTCCACCATAATTGTCATGGTACGAACCATACAGGCTCCCATCCGGTCTGTAGATCTCCAATCTCAGGGAGTGGTCCGGGGTAAACCAGTTTAAGTAAACATTCAGTAAGGACATACCGGCTGGTACATTGAGCAGATGAGTATCAGTCTCCCCCTGCGTGATCGTAAAATACTCACGGGTTTCATACCAGTCCGCCTGCGAGAGAAGTCCCGCGACTCCGTCATTTTCGTTTCCGATACCTGTAGCTGAAACCACCGGCACGATGAAGGCGACGACGGCCAGAAGTCCTATGATGCGGCTGATCTTCATCAGAATCCACCGATGAGACATCGGAAGACCTCCGTATAAAAATTCTGTCCAATTTCTTTACACGTTTTATATACGCAAGCAGTACATCGATCTCGGCGCGTGAGAGATCACCCGAGCGTCTCCGGAATAGCACGTAGAATCACGGGCATTTCGCCAGGAATCGTCCACTCCGCACCTTTCTGAAGGACAAGCACAATGCGGGAAAGGTGTTGCGCGGAATATTAAACCCCACCTCAAGGGGTTTTCCCGAAAAATAACCGTTGAAGCAAGAGATTACTCACGATGGAACAAGGGCTCTTTCTCCAACAAAACCCGAACGTGTAAATAATTTGCATATGTTATCGGTTAATGTAAAGAGTGCCACCGGCTAACCCACTCCTCTCCTCTTCATTGTTCTCTCCCGGGCAGGTTCCTGCCCGGCACCGTACCCCCCAGCAGGTGATCCGGCATCATCCCGATCACCCTGCACTCAGCGCGTGGTCACCCCATTCATGGGCTCGGCGGTGAACATCGCGCTCCCGACAATCGCCGCAGAGTTCGCTCTCGACGCCGTCTCGCTCAGTCTCGTGGCCTCCTCGTACCTCCTCGCGACCGCGATCTTCCTCGTCCCGCTCGGGCGGTGTGCCGACATCTACGGGCGCAAACTCGTCTTCACCCTCGGCGTGGTTGTCTTCACCGCATCGGCCCTGCTCTCCGCGCTCGCGACATCGGGGCTCGAGCTCATCCTCTTCCGGTTCCTCGAGGGTGTGGGAAACGCCATGATCTACGGCACCGGCATCGCCATGATAACGTCAGTCTTCCCCCCCGAGGAGCGGGGGCGGGCCCTCGGGATCAACGTCACCGCAGTCTACGTCGGCCTCTCCATCGGGCCGTTCCTCGGCGGTTACCTCACCGGGTTCCTCACCTGGCGGAGCATCTTCCTCACGAACATCCCCCTCGGCATCTACATCGTCTACCAGATTCGCCGCCATCTCACGAAAGAGTGGGCCGACGCACGCGGGGAGCGGTTCGACATCGTCGGTTCGGTCTTCTACAGCGCGATGCTTCTTTCTGTGATGTACGGGTTCTCGCACCTCCCCGGGATCGGCGGCGTTGCAGCAATCGTCGCCGGGGTCCTGCTCTCCGTGGTCTTCTACGCCTGGGAGACCCGGACGCCGGACCCGATCCTCGACATCCCGCTCCTCGCATCGAACCGGGCGTTCGCCTTCTCGAACCTCGCCGCCCTGATCAACTACGGCGCGACGTTCGCCGTCGGGTTCCTCCTCTCCCTCTACCTCCAGGTGGTCAGGGGGCTCGACCCCGGCACCGCGGGACTCGTCCTGATCACGCAGCCGGTCATCCAGGCGCTCTTTGCCGCCCCCGCCGGGCGGCTCTCCGACCGGGTCGAACCGCAGTACGTCGCCTCGGCGGGGATGGCGCTCACCGCCGTCGGCCTTGCCCTCCTCACGTTCCTGACACCTGTAACCCCGATAGGGTACATCGTCGCGAGCCTCGTCCTCCTCGGGTTCGGGTTCGCCCTCTTCTCCTCCCCGAACACCAACGCCGTCATGACCTCGGTCGACCGGTCCCTCTACGGCGTCGCGTCCGGGATGCTCGCCACCATGCGGACGACCGGGATGATGTTCTCGCTCGGGTTCGTCACCGTCATCTTCGCCGTCCTCATCGGCACCACCCAGATCAGGGCCGAAGCTCTGGCCCCTTTCATGATGAGCCTCCATGTGGCGTTCACCGTCTTTACCATCTTCTGCACCCTGGGCATCTTCGCCTCGCTTGCCCGCGGCAGGGTGCGCGGGTGACCGCCGCCCCTCACTCCGCGACGCAGTAGATATAGTAGATCCGCCGACCATCTCTCGTAACAACATCTACCCCGTGCACCTCGTTCTCGAACCCGGGGAAGCGGGTATCAAACTCCTGCAGGGAGACGAGGTGATCGACAACGGCCTGTGTGGCCGGGCCGCACCGCTCGCCCGGCATGATGACCGGAATGCCGGGCGGATAGGGGACGACCATCACGGCGACCGTCCTCCCCTCAAGTTCGCTCGCGGGCACCGCCGTCACCTCGCCCCGCACCAGGCGGCGGTAGGCCTCCGCCGGCGTCATCGCGGGCTCGGGCAGCGTCGCGTAGACGTTCCGGACGACGTCGGTGATCGACTCACCCTTCAGGTAGCCGTGCATCTCCCGGCAGAGGTCGGCGAGCCCCCGTCCGGCATACCGGGCGGGGTGCTCCCGCACCAGGTCGGGGAAGACCTCCTCGAGCGGGCTGTTGCGGTCGTAGAGGGCCTTGAACCGGAAGAGCTCCGCAAGCAGCGTACCGGACTTGCCCTTGGTTATCCCGAGCGTGAAGAGGACGAGGAACGAGTAATACCCGGTCTTCTCGACGACGATCCCGCTCTCCCGGAGGTACTTCGTGACGATCCCCGCCGGTATCCCCCGGTCATCCATGCTCCCGCCCGGCCCGATCCCGGGGGTGAGGATGGTCACCTTGATAGGGTCGAGCATGGCGTAGCCCTCCTCGATACCGGGAAACCCATGCCAGATATCGTGGGGATTTAAGAGCCAGCAACCGGCATGGTTCCGGAGCAGCAGGTCGTCCGCCTCTCCAAGCGGCCTCTCCGTCTCCTGGTCCATGATGCAGTCGGGCTGCCAGACGGTGAACCACCAGTAGTCCTCCTCGGGGAGGGGGCTCTCACGGATCTCCTCGGCCACCGTCACCATCTTCTTCCGGAATACAATCGCTTCCTCGATCGCCTCCTCGATGAGGAACCTCCCCGAGTGCCCGGCCATCATCCTGGCAGCGACGTCGAGCGATGCTATGATGGTATACTGGGGGGAGGTGGAGGTGAGCATCATGAACGCCTCGTTGAACCGCGGGTGGTCGACGGGCCCCTGGCCCTGCCTGACGTGAAGCATCGAGCCCTGCGAGAAGGCGGCGAGGACCTTATGGGTCGACTGGGTGGCAAAGACCGTCGGGCCGACCCCATCGGTTCTGTGCATACCGAATCTCCCGGCGTAGAGAGGATGGAATCTCGCGTAGCCGAACCACGCCTCGTCGAAGTGGAGATACGGGACAACGTCCCGCAACTGCTCCTCGATCCGCTCTGCACTGTAGCAGATCCCATCGTACGTGGAGTTCGTGATCACCGCCATCCTGACCGTCTGCAGTCCAGGGTCTTCTACAAGCGGACAGGCCCGGATCTTCTCCCTGATGACCTCAGGAAGGAACTCGCGGCTGTGGATGGGCCCGATGATCCCGTACTCGTTCCGGGCCGGTATGAGGTAGATGGGGACGGCACCGGTCATGATGATCGCGTGCATCACGGACGCATGACAGTTCCGGTCGACGAGGACGATGTCGCCGGGGGTGACGGTCCCAAGCCAGACGATCTTGTTCGCGGCCGACGTGCCGCCGGTGACGAAGTAGGTCCGGTCGGCCCCGAAGACCTCCGCGGCCTTCCGTTCCGCCTCTCCAACGACACCGGAGTGATCCAGGAGCGAACCGAGCTCCGGCACCGAGGCCGAGAGGTCGGCCCTGAGAGCGTTCTCGCCGAAGAACGAGTAGAAGATCCGGCCGGCGGCGCTCTTGAGGAACGCGACGCCGCCCATGTGCCCCGGCGTATGCCAGGAGTACTTATACTCCTCGACATAGTCCATAAGCCCCTGGAAGAACGGCGGGAGGACGTCGGCGAGGTAGTTCTTTGCCGCCCGCTTGATATGGCCGGCGATGAAGCCGGGGGTGTCCTCGAGTTTCCATATGTAGCCGTCGATCCGGGATATGACGCCGAGAGGTATGGCAGAGATCGCCAGCTTCTCGGTGTTTAAGAATATCGGGACCTTCGGGTTGCGCTCCCTTATGAGGGTGATGACGTCTCGCGCGGTGAGCATGCCGTCCGCGGCCTCGGGAGTGAGTTCCCAGTCGATGATGATGCAGCTCACATGCGGGTGCGAGAGGAATGCGTGGACCCCGTCACGGGCGGTCAGGGCCTCGATGACGGGGAAGTCCTCATCTTTCAGTTCTTTCACGATCTCCCGCGACGCCCGGCCCTCCGCGGTATCCGAGTGCAGTTCGTCGTCGATGAAGAGAACGGGAAACTCCTCCAGGTAATCCATACGGTCATACTCCTGGATGGTACTCTTCGAGGGACTCTTTAGAATGTTTTGGTCCGGGCGGGGGATGGAGGGGGTACGGGTATCCCACCCCGTGAGGGGAGGAGACAGACTGCCTTCCCGATGGCGATAACCCCGCTGCCCGGGGGATATACCGGAGAGGGGGAGATCCGGAAAAGGACTGTGAACAGCCTTTCCTGGATATCGCCATGTGCTGCCCCTGCCCCGCAGGAAGGGGGATGGAGCGCGAAGCGCAGGGGGGGTGGGGGCTATCGGGAGAGCCCGTACGCGACAGAGACAGGGGAGGCGGGCCCCCCTCCCCGTCGGCCCCTCCCCCAATGGCGATACTCCCACGGTCCACTGTACGGGGAGATACTGGAGAAGGGATGGGTCTCTGGCTCGCTTCCCGGACACGGCTTTCCACCGGATATCGCCACGCACTGCCCCCGCCCCCTTGAGGGCGGGGGAGGAGCGCCGAAGGTGCGGGTGGGGTGGGGGATTATAGAAGAGTCTTATGGGGCAGAGACAGGGAGAGCCGTACGCGACAGAGACAGGGGAGGGGAGCGGGCCCCCCTCACCCGAGTTCGAACGACGTCACGCCGAAGATCTCGTCGAGAGGCAGGCCGGGGACCGCCTTCGTGTAGATCCGTGCCGTCTCAAAGACGGGGACCATCCCCTGCCGGCGGGCAAGCGCCACAGCGGCAGCGTTCGGTTCCGGCGTATCGATGTAAACCGGCTCGCCCGGCACCTGCGCGGAGAGAGCAAGGAAGATATCCTCCGCAACATCCGGTGTATCCGCAAAGAGGGGTCCGATCTTGTTGCCGTGATGGCACCTCCGGATGACGCCGTATCCTGCTATCTCGCCGTCTTCTGTGAGCACCGCCCGGCCCCGGGTTCCTTCCTGCCGGATCCAGGCCGCGAGAAAGCGAGGGCGCGGCGCCGGGAAGTGCCGGGCGTCGTATGCGGCGAGCGGTTCAAACGGCACCGCGGCGATATCAACCGGCCCTTCAGGCTCATTGCCGCCACCGGTGCCCTCGAACCGGATGTTCCTGTAGGCAAGGGAGAACCCCGACCGCGTGCGGTACTTCTCCAGCATCGCGAGGACACCGTCGCCCCCGATGTTCCGGTTCCCGGCGTGGGCCATGCCCGCGGCAAACAGCCTGCTCCCGTAGCCCCTGTTCCGGTATTCGGGCCTCAGGATGTACAGGCCGGCAAAGGCAAACGCCTCACTGTAGTTGACGACTGAGACCGACCCTACCGGCGCGCCGTCGAGTTCGGCGATGAAGAACCCCTCCGGATCGGCGGCATAGAAGGCCTCCGCATCGGAAACCCCCGGGTTCCATCCTTCTCGCTCCGCCCAGCCGACGGCGGCCTCGACCTCCTGCCGCCTCATCGTCCTCACGGCAAATCCATCTGTGCTCACGCTGATCTCCGTTATGCGGTAAGTGTTCCTCCCATTTGAGGATATCCGGAAGACGATACGAGAGTGAAACCTTCAGTCAGGGCTCCGGATGGCTTCGATCTCACCGGGAGGCGATACTTGCCCACCACCGGAGCATCGGGGCACTGTAGGGGGCTGAAGATCGAAAGATGTTCCGGTTTGGCGACCTTTATATACGGAAACGGCTATCTATCACTGATGACAGGCGAGGACTCAAATCCACCGATGGTCTGTCTGGGATTCGATATTCACTATCCCTGTTATCTCAATCCCAATTTTCAACCTGATGTGGTAAAGGGAAAGAGAAACGCGAAAGACAGTTACTTTAACCCGAACACGAAGGAAGACCTGGGACGGGTCATCGACCGCTCTTTCCGGCCGGCGACGGAGATCCTCCTCGATCTCCTCGATGGCGGGTTTACGTGTGCCTTCAGCATCTCCGGAGTGATGGTGGAGCACCTTGAACGATGGTATCCGGAGACGCTCGAACTCCTGTCCCGTGCGGCAACCCACCGGAACGTCGAAGTCCTCGCAGAGACCTACTACCATAGCGTCGCCGGACAGTTCGCCGACCTCGCGGAGTTCGAGGACGAGATCCTCATGCACCGGGACCTGATGAAGGAGCACTTCTCGGTCGCGCCGACCACATTTGCCCATACCGACTACCCCATCACCCCCGCCACCGCAGAGGCGCTTGCCCGGGCCGGAATTCGGGCGGCCATCATCGAGGGGAACGGAGAGCCCGCCCTGGAGAGGGGCCCAAACCACACCTACACCTACCGGGGCCTCCCGGTCCTCGTCACCCACTGCGATCTCTCCGACGACATCGCCGTGCGGTTTCCCTGGAGAGAGTGGGACCGGTGGCCGCTGATGGCCGACCGTTATGCAGAGTGGCTCGCCGTATCCCCCGGCGACTGCATCACGCTCTTTCTCGACTATCGCATCTTCGGGGACGTCATCGGCTCCGAGACAGGCATCCTCGAGTTCCTGCGTGCGCTCCCGTCCGCCCTCGCCGAAGAGGGGATACAGACTGTGCACCCATCAGACGCCGCCCGGCTCTCGCCGCACGGGGATATCGGGGAGACCACCGTGCCGGGAGGCCCGCAGAGCCAGCAGAGGACCATCCTGCAGCAGTCCGCCCTCGAAGCAGTCGAGGAGGCCGGAGGTCTGGTCGCGGACCCGGCGGTCTGGCGCTGCCTTCTTGAGACCGACCATATCCGCAGGATGGCCATGCGCTCGCCCTCGTGCGGAAAACCGCTCCACGCCGTCAGCCACCAGGCGACCTACGACTACTTCGCCTCGTTTATGCGGATCCTCTCGCACGCCGAGGAACAGTCTGCAGCCAGCGCTCGATCCCCCAAATCCGCTCTCGCGCTCCGGTGCGTCCCCCCCGATAAAGCGTTCTATTTCTCATCGCATGATCGGCCGGCCGGGTACGCCGCCCACAGCCTCCAGGAACTCGCAAACATGCTCGAGTTTGCCCCGGACGACGTCATCCGCTACCATGTGGAACGGGAGGACTTTTACCGGTGGATCGACCAGGTCATCGGCGATACGAAACTGGCGGGGAAGGTCCGGGGAGTCTCCCACCGCCGTAAACTCCAGTTGACCATTCAGAAGAGGATCGGCAAGCTATGGAAACGCTTAAGTTAGCATTCTTCTGCTGGGAGTCACTCCACTCATCGTTCAAGGTGGGGGGTCTTGCTCCGGCGGCGACCCACCTCGCCGAGCACCTCGCCCGGAGGGGGCATGAGGTCCACTTCTTCACGCGGGGAGAGCCCGGAGATGCAGTGATCAACAACGTCCACTACCACTACTGCCTGCCTTTCGGCGACAACATCATCGAGTACTGCAGGACCATGAGCAACATGCTCGTGGACGCTTTCCGCGCCTGCGACACCCCGGCGTTCGATATCCTCCACTTCCACGACTGGCATCTCGTCGAGGCGATGCATACCCTCCGCGACCGAAACACCGTCCTCTCCTTTCACTCCACCGAGTACGGGCGGCACGGGGGGAACTTCGGCGGCTGGCGGGAGTTTCAGGAGATATCGGGTAAGGAGTGGTACGGCGGCTACATAGCAAAGGCGGTCACGACCGTCTCAAACTCGACGAAGACCGAGGTGATGTGGCTCTACAACGTCCCCGAATGGAAGGTCACCGTCATCCCGAACGGTATCGACCCCGATGCCTACCATCTCATGGTCGACCCGGGCGAGGTGAAGAAACACTACGGCATCCACCCGCTCGCGCCCGTCGTCCTCTTCGTCGGGCGTCTCACCTACCAGAAGGGGCCTGACCTTCTCATCCAGGCTATACCCCGGATCCTCGCCACACGCTGGGACGTGCAGTTCCTCTTTGCCGGTACCGGGGATATGCGCGGCTACCTGGAGGGGATGGCGCACGGCCTCCCGGTGCAGTTCCTCGGCTACGTCTCGGACGCGGACCATATCCGGCTCCTGAACGCCTGCGATCTCGTCGCCATACCGAGCAGGAACGAACCGTTCGGCCTCGTCCTTACGGAGGCCTGGAGTGCGGAGCGCTGCGTCGTCGCGACCGATGTCGGGGGACTCTCCGAGAACATCGATAACTACGTAAACGGTATCAAGGTCCCCGTCCGGCCGGACTCGATTGCCTGGGGGATCTGCCACCTCATCGACGACCCGGCCTACATGCAGAAACTCGGGAAGGCCGGCCGCAGGAACGTGATGGAGAAGTTCCGGTGGGACGTCGTCACGGAGAGGACGCTCGGCGTCTACAGGAACCTTCTTGCCGGCGGCCCCTGATCCTGGAGGTGAAACCATGCAACAGGCGCTACCTGATATCACGAGGACCGGGAGCCTCATCACAGACTACGACGTCTACCTCTTCAGGCAGGGGAGCCACTCCCGCCTGCACGACAGACTGGGATCGCACCCCGCCGTCGCCGGCGGCACACAGGGGACATTCTTTGCGGTCTGGGCGCCGAATGCGGTGGAAGTCTCGGTCATCGGGGACTTCAACAGGTGGGAGGCGGGTAAAAATCCGCTCGGTGTGCGGGGCGACGATTCCGGCATCTGGGAAGGATTTATACCGGATATAGGTCACGGAGCACTCTACAAGTACCACGTCAAAAGCAGGTACAACAATTATTCTGTCGAGAAGGGCGACCCTTTCGCATACTTCTGGGAGATCCCGCCGAAAACCGCATCCATCATCTGGGACCTCGCCTATACCTGGCGGGACCGGGCGTGGATGCGGGGCCGCGAGGAGAACAACTCTCCGGACGCCCCGGTATCCATCTACGAGATGCATCCCGGATCGTGGCGGAAAGTGCCGGAGGAGGAGAACCGGTCCCTGAGCTACCGGGAGGCGGCGACCGAGCTCGCCGACTACATGCTTGATGTCGGGTTTACCCACGTCGAGTTCCTCCCCATCATGGAGCACCCGTTCTATGCCTCCTGGGGCTACCAGACGCTCGGTTACTTCGCTCCCACGAGCAGGTACGGCATCCCCCAGGACTTCATGCATCTCGTCGACTACCTCCACCAGCGCGGGATCGGGGTGATCCTCGACTGGGTGCCGTCTCACTTCCCCGCCGACGGCTACGGGCTCTCCTACTTCGACGGCACCCACCTCTACGAGCACGCTCTCCCGGGCCAGCGCTACCATCCCGAGTGGAAGAGTTATATATTCAACCTCGCGAGAAACGAGGTCCGGTCGTTTCTTGCAAGCAGCGCCCTCTTCTGGCTCGAACGCTACCACGCGGACGGCCTGCGGGTCGATGCGGTCTCCTCGATGCTCTACCTCGACTACGCACGGAGCGCCGGGGAATGGACGCCCAACGTCTACGGCGGGAGGGAGAACCTCGAGGCTATAGAGTTCCTCCGGAAGGCGAACGACACGGTCCACGCAAACTTCCCGGACGTGCTCGTCATCGCCGAGGAGGCGACCTCCTGGCCGGGGGTGACCGCCCCGACCGCGACCGGGGGGCTCGGGTTCGACCTGAAGTGGAACATGGGCTGGATGCACGACACCTTGGACTACTTCGTGCTCGACCCGGTCTTCCGGAAGTACCGACCCGACCTCCTCACGTTCAGCATATGGTACGCGTTTCGGGAGCGCTACGTCCTCCCCCTCTCGCACGACGAAGTCGTCCACGAGAAGAATTCGCTCGCAGGAAAGATGCCCGGCGACGAGTGGCGGAAACGGGCGAACCTCCGCCTCCTCTACGGGTATATGTTCACGCACCCGGGAAAGAAACTCCTCTTCATGGGGGCTGAGTTCGGGCAGTGGTCGGAGTGGAGCCACGATGCCGGGCTTGCGTGGGACCTCCTGCAGTATCCTTCCCACCGGGGGATCCTCCGGTGGGTCACCGACTTAAACCGGCTGTACCGGCGGGAGCCCGCCCTCCACGAGCGGGACGCCGACCCCGGGGGGTTCGAGTGGGTCGACTTCTCGGATGTGGAGAAGAGCGTCGTCAGTTACCTGCGGCGGGGGCGGTCGGCCGACGACGTCGTCCTCGTTGCCTGCAACTGCACCCCGGTGCCGCGCTACGGCTACCGGATCGGCGTCCCGTTCGGGGGGTTCTGGAATGAGGTGCTCAACAGCGATGCGGTCGAGTACGGCGGGAGCGGTGTCGGGAACCTCGGTGGGGTGGAGGCGGAGCGGGTCCCGGCGCACGGCCGGCCGTGGTCGCTCCCGCTTACCCTGCCCCCGCTCGGCGCAGTCATCTTCGTTCCCGAGGGGGCGTGACGGTGGACCGCGCCGTCTGCATCCACGGCCACTTCTACCAGCCGCCGCGGGAGAACCCCTGGTCCGGCGGTGTCGAGGTCCAGCGGTCCGCCGCGCCTTACCACGACTGGAACGAACGGGTGACCGCGGAGTGTTACGCTCCAAACACCGCCGCACGCATACTTGATGCGGACGGCCTGATCGCGGAGGTCACAAACACCTACTCGAGGATCAGCTTCACGGCCGCACCGACGCTTCTCTCCTGGCTTGAGAGGCACCGGCCGGAGGTCTACGGAGCGATCATCGAGGCTGACCGGGAGAGCCGGGAGCGCTACGCCGGCCACGGGTCCGCGATCGCCTCCTGTTACAGCCACATCATCATGCCGCTTGCGACCCGGGAGGAGAAACGGACTCAGGTTATCTGGGGGATCCGCGACTTTGCGGCACGGTTCGGCCGGGAGCCCGAAGGGATGTGGCTCCCGGAGACGGCGGTCGATATCGAGTCCCTGGACCTGATGGCGGAGGCCGGGATCCGGTTCACGGTCCTTGCCCCCCACCAGGCCGGGAGGGTGCGGGTGATCGGGGTGGAGGGCTGGACGGATGTCTCCGGCGGCCGGGTCGATACAACGATGCCCTACGTCTGCCGCCTCCCCTCGGGCCGCAGCATCGCTGTCTTCTTCTACGACGGGGCGATCGCCCGCGACGTCGCGTTCGGCGACCTGCTCTCCGACGGGCGGCGGTTCGCCGGGCGGCTGCTCGGCGCGTTCTCCCGGAGGAGAGAGCGCCCGGAACTCGTGCATATCGCGACCGACGGGGAGACCTACGGCCACCACCGCGAGTTTGGGGAGATGGCGCTCGCCTACTGTCTCCGCACCATCGAGGCGCGTCGCGACGCCCGCCTCACGGTCTACGGCGAGTACCTCGACGCGCACCCGCCCACGCACGAGGTCGTCGTCCGGGAGATGACGTCCTGGAGCTGCACCCACGGCGTCGGGCGCTGGCAGGGGGAGTGCGGGTGCCATAGCGGGGCGCACCCCGGCTGGTCGCAGGCGTGGCGCAGGCCGCTCCGGGAGGCGGTCGACATGGTCAGGGATGCCCTCGCCCCCGGATCGGCGGAGGCGCTCGTGGCCCTCGTCAGAGACCCCCGGGAGGTCCGGGACGATGCTGTCGGCCTCGTCCTCGGCCGGTGGTCCGACGAAGCCGCGGCGGCGTTCTTCTCGCGGCACGCCCTCCGCGACCCTTCGCCCGGCGGACGGCGACGGGTGCTTGCCCTCCTTGAACTGGAGCGGCAGGCAATGCTGATGCAGACGAGCTGCGGCTGGTTCTTTGACGATATAACGGAGCCGGGGAGCGTCCAGGTGATGCGGCACGCAAGCCGGGCAATGGACCTTGCCCGGCAGGTCCTCGGGATTGACCTCGAGTCCGCGTTCATCGATATCCTCCGCCGTGCTCCGTCAAACGACCCGGAGTATGCGACCGGCGCTGCGGTCTACGAGGCCCTGGTCCGGCCGGCGGCGGCGACGGACCTCGCCCGGCTCGGGGCAGGGGCAGCCCTCTACGCGCTTTTCGACCTCGAACCCCTCGCGGTCGCGTCGGGGATGTACGCCGTCCGCGGAGACTGGCGCTACCGGTCGGGCGCCGATGGCCGGCAGAGCCTCCTCGGGACCGTCCGTGTGCTATCCCGGGTGACGGGGGAGGAGGCGCTCCTTGACGCGGTCGCGCTCTTTACCGGGATGGACCGGGTCGTCGTCGGCGTGCGCAAGACCGGCGGCGATGAGGCGCTCCACGCGGCGTGGGAGGAGGTGATGGGCCCCGATCCCGCAGGCGCCGTATCCGGGGCCTTTGCCCGCGTCTACACCGCCAACGACCTCTCCGACGAGGAGCGGTGGGCGCTCGCCTGCCGGGTTCTCCCTGGCATCGGGTCGGCCGTCTGCGCTGTCTACCGCGACGCGGCCCCGCTGCTTCGCATGCTCGAGGACCTCGGGATCCCCGAACCGGGGGTTGCCGCCCAGCTCCGGGAGCACGCCTGCACCGAACGGCTGCTCGCGATGCTTGAAGCCGGGTGTCCCGACCCGGACCACTTTTCGGCGCTCGCCGGGGAGATGCAGGCGAAGAACCTCAGACCCGACCTCGCGGCCCTCAGGGAGGCGGCAAGCAGGCGGATCGCGCTCTCTATCGAGGAAGCGGCGGCCCGGCCGGAGGATCCGGCGCCGCTTGAGGAGGTCGTCCGCATCGCCGGGTGTGCGAAAGTTTTTGGGCTCTCGCTCACTCTATGGGAGAGCCAGAACGCCTGTATCGGGATGCGCGGGCAGTATGCCGGGATGCAGGAGCGTGCAGAGGAGGGAGATAGCAGTGCACAGCAGTGGGCAGAAGCCTTCCGGGAGGCGGCGGCATGCCTCGGCGTGCGGGTGACGTGAGGAGGGGAGAAGCATGAACCGACGTGGCAGCGGGGTTCTCCTCCACATCACGTCGCTCCCATCGGCGTACGGCATCGGCGACCTCGGGCCCGCGGCGCACCGGTTCGTGGACCTCATCGCCGGGGCAGGACAGCGCTACTGGCAGATCCTCCCCCTCAACCCGACATGCCCGGGCTTCGGCAACTCACCCTACCAGAGCACATCGGCGTTTGCCGGAAACACCTGGCTCATCAGCCCCGAGCAGATGGTCATCGACGGTCTCCTTCCCCCGGAGGAGATAAGGGACCCGCCCGGCTTCCCGGGGGACCGGGTTGACTACCAGGCGGTCCTCGACTACAAAAATGGCCTCTTCGACCGGGCGTTTGAGCGGTTCAAAGAGCACGGGGGGGACTTTCATTACAAGGAGTTTGCGGCCGCGAACGTCTCGTGGCTCGACGACTACGCCATCTTCGTCGCCCTCAAGGACCGGTTCCCTGGGAAGGCCTGGGGCGATTGGCCGTCCGGGATCCGGGACCGGCACGAGGAGGCGCTGCGGAAGCACGGCACCGAACTTGCTGACCGGATCTTCCGGGAGAAGTTCCTCCAGTATGTCTTTGACCGCCAGTGGAAGGTGCTCAAGAACCATTGCCACGAGCGCCGCATCCAGGTCATCGGGGACCTCCCAATCTACCTCACCTACGACAGCGTCGACCTCTGGGCGAACCCGGGACTCTTCAAACAGGACGAGTATAAGAAGCCGGCCGTTGTTGCGGGGGTTCCACCCGATATGTTCAGCGCGACAGGGCAACTCTGGGGAAACCCGGTCTACAACTGGGATGCGCACCGGGCGCAGGGATTCGCGTGGTGGGAGAGCCGGATCGACCGCACCCTCGCCCTCGTCGACCGGGTGCGCCTCGACCACTTCCGGGGGTTTGTGCAGTTCTGGGAGGTGCCGGCCGGGGATACGACTGCACAGAACGGGCGCTGGGTCGATGCACCCGGCCGGGACCTCTTCACCCTGCTTCACGCGGGCAGGTCGTGCCTCCCCATCATCGCCGAAGACCTCGGCTACATCACCTCAGACGTCCACGAGATGATGGCCCATTTCGGGTTCCCGGGGATGAAGATCCTGATCTTCGGCTTCTCCGGCGACGTCGCAAGGAATCCTCACGCGCCCCATAACATAACGAACGGGTGCGTCGCCTACACGGGGACGCACGACAACAACACGGTCAGGGGGTGGTTCGAGCATGAGGTCTCCGACGACCAGAAGAACCTCCTATTCCGCTACATCGGGGGACCGGTCGGCGCCGATCAGATTCACCGGATCTTCATCCGCCTGGCGATGCTCTCCCCCGCCGAGACCGTGATCATCCCGATGCAGGACATCCTCGGCCTCGGTGAGGAGGCGCGGATGAACCGGCCGGGCACGGCGGAGGGAAACTGGGAGTGGCGGCTCCGGCCGGAGCAGACGGGGGAGCAGGCCATGCAGGAGTTTTCTGAGGTTACGGGGATATACGGGAGGGGATGAGGCGGCGGGGGCTATTACTCCCCTGCCGCCAGAGTGTATGGTGGGTGTTGTGAACCCAGAACAACCCATATCTCAAACCCCTTTCTGCAGAGAGGCCGCCCGCCCCGGCGCCGTCGCGCAGGCATCGCTGCGGCAGAGGGCATTTGAGCGCCCCCTGCATCCGGGGGGCTCGCCCTATCCCGTTTCGGGGTATTCCGCAACCGCACGGCATGCCGTAGACCGGATCCGTTTCGTTGGCGTCTCGTCCCGATAAAAACCTTATATTTCGCATTTTTTTCAATTTTATCGGCCCAGAACAAAAATCCGTAGACATATATAATAATAAATACGGAGAGTACACCATTCGAAAGGGGCAGATTTTATGGAGGACTCCATACGCAATCAGTTTGATCACATCCCGGAGCGGATCTCAGGACTCGTCGACCTCGCGTACAACCTCTGGTGGAGTTGGAATCCGGAGGCCCGGACACTCTTCAAACAGGTGAACCCGCAGGCATGGAAGGAGAGCATCCATAACCCGGTCCGGATGCTCCGCGAGATACCGATCGAGTTCCTGAAACGGGCAGCGGAGAACCCTGCCTACCTCCGCCGCTACGACATCGTCATGCGCCGGTTCAGGAAGTACATGAACGCCACCGGGACCTGGTTCTCTGCACAGTACCCCGACCGCAGTTCACTGACGATCGCCTACTTCTCGGCGGAATACGGGCTCCACCACTCGCTCCCCATCTATGCGGGCGGGCTCGGATTCCTCGCCGGCGACCACTTAAAAGAGGCGAGCGACCTCGGCCTCCCGATGGTCGCCGTCGGATTCCTGTACTCGCAGGGCTACCTGCACCAGCAGATCGACCCTGACGGGTGGCAGGAGGACATCACCGAGCCCCTCGACCACGATGCGGCGCCCATCATCCGGGTGCTCGATTCGGCCGGCGAAGACCTGGTGGTCCGGGTCCCGCATATCGACCCGCCCATCTACGTCGCTGTCTGGAAGGTCCAGGTCGGCAGGATACCGCTCTACCTCCTGGATACGGATATCGCCTGCAACGACCCCCGGAATCGGGGCATATCCTCCCGGCTCTACACGGGCGACCTGGAGCAGCGCCTCCGGCAGGAGATCGTGCTCGGCATCGGCGGACGAAAAGTGCTCCACGCGCTCGGCATCGAGTACGCGGCGGTGCACCTGAACGAGGGGCACCCGGCGTTTGCGCTGCTTGAGCGGATCCGGGAGCGGGTCGAGCGGGGGATGAACTTCGAAGAAGCGCTTGAGCAGGTTCGGGCGACATCCGTCTTCACCTCGCATACCCCCGTTCCCGCAGGACACGACGTCTTCCCTGTCGACCTCATCGACCGCTACTTCCAGGCCTACTATCCGGCGCTCGGCATCGACCGGACGGAGTTCCTGCAGCTCGGTGTCCACCCGCAGCTCCCGGGCGCGGGCTTCAACATGACTGCGTTCGCCCTGCGCGCGTCGGCGCACCACAACGGCGTCTCACGCACGCACGGGAGCGTCACCCGGCAGATGTGGAGGTGCCTGTGGCCCGGGACTCCCGAAGCGACGGTGCCCATCGACTACGTCACCAACGGCGTCCATGTGCCGACCTGGCTGAACCACCGGATGCGGGACCTCTACGACCGACAGATCGGGCCGACCTGTCCGAACTGGCTCGCGGAGCATGACGACCCGGCGATATGGGAACTCATCGACGAGATACCGGATGCCGAACTCTGGCACCTCCACACCTGGCTGAAGGCGAAACTCTTCAACCGGATCCGGGAGCAGGAGCGGATCAAGTGGGCGGAGCAGCACCCCGGTGGCCGACCGGGTCCGGCGGCCGGGGGGGCGTTCCTCAACCCCTCAGTCCTGACGATCGGGTTTGCCCGGCGGTTCTCGACCTACAAGCGGGCACATCTCATCTTCGAGGACATGGAGCGGTTAAAACGCATCCTGAATAACCGGTGGTATCCCGTCCAGATCATCTTTGCCGGCAAGGCCCACCCGGCGGATAACGAGGGAAAGCGGGTGCTCCAGCAGATCTACCGCTACACGCAGCAACCCGGGTTCGGGGGACGGGTCGCCTTTGTTGAGGACTACAACGAGAAGGTGGCCCAGTACCTGGTGCATGGCGTCGACGTCTGGCTGAACAACCCGCTGCCCCCGATGGAGGCGAGCGGCACGAGCGGCATGAAAGCGTCGCTGAACGGGGTGCTGAACCTCTCCATCCTGGACGGATGGTGGACCGAAGGGTACAACGGCAGAAACGGCTGGGCGTTCGGGAGCGAGACAGCCGCCTGCGAGGGAAGGGACGGCACCGATGCTGCGGCGATCTACGACCTCCTGGAGAAAGAGGTCGTCCCGCTCTACTACAACCGCTCCATCGACGACGTCCCCCACGGCTGGGTGAAGATGATGAAGGAGTCGATCAAGAGCAACGGCCCCCGGTTCTCGTCCCGCCGGATGGTGAAAGAGTACTTCGCCCGGTATTACCCGTCTCTCCTGAAGAGTGCCGGGACGGAGTATGCCCGGACACCGGCAGCAGCGAAACCCCGGGCGCCGGCCTGGGAACCGCAGGTGCAGGGGAAGACCCGGGAAGAGATCGATTGAGGTCCCCCACGTCGGAAGAGCAGTATTCCGGAGATGTGAAGCGCCGGGAGCCTTCTGGCCTATGGGGAGGATTCCTCACCGGCTGACGACCGGCCGCCTTTGCGGGAGACCCGCTGACGGGTCTCCCCGGATGCTGTCTGGAGTCCCCGCTCCTCATGCGGGGATCTCCCGCCTGCCCGTGCCACGCGCTTCCGGGTCTCAACACTTGCAGCCTGGAGCCCCCTCGCCTCGTGCGGAGCCCTGCCGCCGGCTCTCGCGACCCGGCGGCGGGTCTCGCGGGAAGCAGCCTGGAGTCCCCGTTCTGTGTGCGGCGCCATCCCGCCAGTCCTCGCAACGCGTTTCCGGGTCGCTTCGTCTGCAGATGCGAGGCCACGTCTTGCCCCTTTCTTCTCTCCAGTCATACCGCCGATCTCCCGGGTTATACCACGCTATTGGCCGGCACAGGATACTGTCTCCGGTGCAGGTCTGTCGCCTACATAGCCTCGCCGAGGGCCTTGCTCACGTCGGCGGCGGAACGGAACTCCCGGTCCCGGATCCTCTCCAGGATATCGAGCACATCACCCGGCGCGTTGTTCTTCTGCGCCTGGCTGATGACCTCGCTTTTGCCCGCGGGGTAGTGCATGCCGCGGAGGTACCTCTGCACTTCAGCCGGGCTGACAGCTGTGGACCTGCTGACCGATGCCTCCCCGCCGCCCCGTGCAGGCGGCTCCCGTGTCTCCTCCCGTTCGGTCTCAAGACCGACTCTTTCACCGGACGGTGATCTCCGGGTTGACCCAATCTCCGACCCGGCCATCGCCTTGCTGACGTCTATCGGCGAGTGGTAGGTCTGGTCGGGCAGGCTGTCGAGAGTCTCCATGACATCGCTGTCCGCATTGTTCATCCTTGCCCGCTTGATCAGATCCTGCCTATTCGCCGGGTAATCTACCCCGGCCAGGTACTTCTCAACCACCGCCGGGTTCGCCTTAAACCTCGCCTCTACCATTCACGTCACCTCCCGTGACGGCGGGTGCATAGGATAAATATTATAAAAATATTGTTATGACCACTGGAACAGCAGAGAATTCGCCGGGTCCGGGCAATATAGTTCGATAGCCGGGATGGGACCTTCGGGGGCTTTTTGCAGAATATGCCCATGCCGGTAGTGCTCCAGCATATACCTGATAATTGATCTCAGAGGATCCGATCGAATTACGTTGCGCACCAACCCGCGTTCATGACAAACAATAACCTGGGGAGAAG
>ENA-UOOI01001710-UOOI01001710.1-fermentation-metagenome-genome-assembly--contig:-NODE-1710-length-21548-cov-3.615968_pt1 | contig 21548 bp, 12 predicted proteins | sample MGYA00245779_ERZ724027 | MGnify/ENA primary metagenome ERZ724027 (study PRJEB28704, sample SAMN03018318) | fermentation metagenome | biome: anthropogenic terrestrial biome; feature: soil; material...
ATGGAATGCGGCCAAACACCTGTTCCTCCGGGAGAACTGAAACCCTGATCACCCACTTCTCCGTCCCACATATGTTCCATTATCCAGCCATAGGTGCTTGGCTGATCACCAGGCAGTAGCACTGCTTTGAATTTCAGACGATCGAATTTCGTTTCATAAATAGGTGTCAAAGTGAAATAAAATATTTCACTTTGGTTTTCCCAACGATCCTGAATATAGATTCCAAAATTGGAAGGAATTGTATCCATACCACGGGAAGCCACATCTCCATTGACCACTGTACTGTAAAACGTTTCAATGGGTATATACTCATTGTTTTCATCTTGTCTCAGAATGACCACGGAAATCTCCGCACGGGTCGGATTTTCCCAATAAGCATGCACTCCGCCAAAATCCGCCAATAAATCCACTGTTTTACCGATAGTGGTGACAGGCGCTTCAAGTGGGGTAACCGAGACATTTACCCCGGCAGATTCATTTCTACTTCGGTCTACTGCAATTATTTTTACCTGTCTTTCCTTTGTATCGCCAAATCCTTCAACCTTGAGGGTATCTGTGTAAAGAGAAGCACGCGATTCACTCATTACTCCGTCATCCTTACGGGAATAGACGGCTTTTACATAAAGCAAATCTTCGTCTTCCGGGAGTTTATAGGTAAGGAGAGCTCCTCCCGGTATATTTTCCACTTTTACCTCTGTTACTATTCCGGGGGGAATACTATCAAGGGGTTGCATCCCTATAGATTCTTCCTTACAGGCAGATAGTAACCCGATGATGCAAACCATTAACACAATGAGATATTTTTTCATACGGTTATTTTATTTTCTTTCTTTTTAAAATCAAAAAATCACCAACCATAATTTTGGATAAGATTCTTATTGACTGATAGATTAAATTCTTTGATGGGCCAGAAATAATCTTTAATGGTAAATTTTACCGGTACTTTGGCTACGGTCACAATTTGATAAAAATCTTCCGGAGTTTCACCCATGATATTCCATCCCCGCGGTTGATTGTTCAATTCACTGATCTCTTTCCACCGCCGGAGATCCCAAAAGCGTTTGCCTTCGAATGCCAGTTCTATCATCCGTTCCTGGTGTATGATTTGACGAAGTCCATCTTTTGTATCCGGTTTATTCGGAATGGAGGAATATTTTTGCCATGATTCTTTTACTCCTTCTAAACCGACTCGTTCCCGGATCAGGTCGAGATAATAATAGATTTCCTCACTCGGCCCTTCTGCTTCATTAAGCGTTTCTGCATACATCAGATAAAGATCGGCAAGGCGAAGAATAGGAAAAGGATAATATTCAATACTATAAGAAGTTGCAGTCAATGCATCTTTAAAACTATGCATCTTTTTGACAGAATACCCGGTAATTGAATAACCACTTCCCCCTTGAAATCCTGAATGACCTAAGTTTAAGAAGTCACAGTATTTTACGGTGGAAGGAAAACTATAATACCCACTGCCAAAGTAAATTCCCTTATCGAAACCCACACTTGCATAAAAACGGGGTTCCCGGTTATAGTGCAGATACACGGTCCTTTCCCCCTCTTTTACATAATATTTTTCATCGCCCGATGATGCTTCCTCCCTGATTTTATGCCGGTTTTCATACCATCCATTATTCAACCATTGGGTATCCTCTTCAATGGGGACACCGTTTGAAGAATAATATGCTTCGACCATTTTTAATGTCGGAGCCCATTGGCTTGTTACGTTACCAATCGTTTCTGAAGATAGGCGCAAGATCCTCGCGTGTGCTTGCCTTGCAAGGAAATCCTGATCATTATTGGTACTTCCCCAAATCAATTCTTTGTTCCAACGGTCGCAGATCGCCTGTCGGTAAGTTGTTTGCAGCTTGAATGGTTCCGGAGACAAAAGGACCTGAGGATCTATCAGGTCATATAATTCTTTATGTTGTGAATGACAAGCATCAATAACTTCTTTGCAGGCATCGGCAGCCAATTTCCATTTATTTCCATCATATTCCTGGGGAAATAATTGTACGCCACGATTATCGATTAAACCTGCATAATCTTTGTTTCCGTTCATTAAGGGACTTGCTGCAAATAACAAGACTCGTGCCCGCATACCCAATGCACCCAATTTATCTATTCGGCCTGCTTCAGTCCCTTCAATGACTTCATCTACATCAGGCAAGTCCCCGGCAGCTTCCGCCATTAGATTTGTAATATACTGTACTACAGTGTCAATAGGTTCACGGTATACTTTTGTTTCGTCTGTTTCAGCGAAAACAGGGAGATTCTCATCGAGAATGGGAATAGGTCCATAGCACAAAAACAGATAAAAATGATAATACGCTTTCAGGAATTTCACTTCAGCGATCCATCTTGTTCTTTCATATTCCGTTATATCGTGTACCTTACCGATATTTTCAAGGAAAATATTGCAATCCCGGATACCTGTCCATAATGGTTTTCCGGCGTTTTCCCCATCCCAGAAATTGAGAATAGGATTGGTTAACGATTGGAATCCTCTTGCAATCAATGAATTATCCCAGTTTGGCCATCCTCCGCTTTCGTAACGTTGCCACGTTTCATCACAACCGTTCAATGCCGGGTCAGTATTGACAGATCCGATTGGCGGACGATAACTATAACAGGTGAACAAAAATTTCTCGGCTTCCGTTCTATTCCGGAATGCATAATCAATAGTTGCCACATTATCGGGAACAATATCAAGATAATCACAAGACCTGAATACAAATCCGATAATACTGAACACTAACAATATTTTATATAACTGTTTCATGAAAATCTGATTTTTAAAATGAAAATTGTACACCCAAATTATATACTTTCTGAACAGGATATCCCAATCCGTTACCTCCCATTTCAGGATCCCATAATTTGAACTTGCTAAAAGTCAAAAGATTGGTTCCGCTAAAATAGAACCGCAAGCTGGTTATTTTTGCTTTTGAAATGATCTTTGCCGGCAAAGAGTATCCCAATTCTAGGGACTTTAAGCGGAGAAATGCACCGCTCCGCATAAACCAGGTCGATCTTTGTAAATTGTTCGAAATGAGCGTCGAAGAGAGGCGGGGCCATAAAGCATATAAATTACGATTGTCTTCCGACCAGTGATCGTCTGCGTAGGCTTTTATCAAAGCATTTTGCCCGCTTATAAAAGGGGACGTTGCTTCGGCATCAATCCAGAAAGACTCACGCGCCAACCCTTGAAAGAAACAAGAGAGATCGAAATCTTTCCACCCGCCGGATAAACCGAATCCATATACAATTTCAGGGACGGTGGGGTACCCGATAGGCACCATATCCAGTTCGGTAATTTTGCCGTCCCGGTTTATATCCCTGTATTTGATATCGCCGGCCATATAATCCCTAAATTGGACCGGAGAATTACGAATTTCTTTTTCATCCACAAAAAGACGTTCAGCTACATATCCCCATTCTTGTTTTAAAGAATGACCTACATGGGATTTCCACGGCGTACCGGAATAATCCGGCTCTTCATAGATTTTAAATTCACTGGTCGCATAGGTAAAATTAGCCAACCCTGATAACCACAGGTCTTTATTGAATGAGTGATTATAGTTGAGCGATGCATCGAATCCTTTACTGGAAGCTTCACCTACATTGGCCCGAATAATAGTTTGGAGTCCCATTGTTGTTGGAACCGAACGATCCATCAAAATATTGGAACGATATTCATGAAAAACGTCCATCTGGACATCCAGGTCGTCCCAAAGCCCTATTTCCAAACCCAAGTCTATTTTTTTAGCTGTTTCCCAGGAAATAAGATCATTCGGGTAACGGGAAATGGAAATCCCGTTCAAGGTATAACCGCCTCTGTTTCCATACGTGCCGAAAGAAGATTGCCGCGAATCATCATTCATATTGACATTCGAGAGATAAAAGAAACGATCTTTTTCGTCACCGATAGCATCATTCCCCGACAAACCATAGGTCGCTTTCAGCTTCAGGTTGTTTATCCCCTTCTTCAACCGGTCACTGTAAAAATTTTCATTAGATACAATCCATCCCATACCTATTGATGGGAAAAAACCAAAACGCTCTTTTTCGGAAAAACGTTCGGATCCGTTATATCCGAAATTAAATTCGAATAAATATTTCGAATCGTAGGCATACGTGGTACGACCTGCAAGACTGATATTCCGATAGGGGAGGGATTTCTGAAGATTACCGGCATTGGCATATAATTGTTCCCGCATGGTAAATACCACTAAAGTTCCCAATTCGTGTTTTTCGGCAAATATCCTGTTCCAGTTCAATGCCGATTCAAAATAATTAGTAGAAATGACATCCTTGGTACCCTCATCGTAATTGAGGTATTCCGTTCCTGTTTTTTCATTTATTAACATTAATGTGTATTTATCATTCCCTTTATCGTATGAAGCAACCTTGTAATAAAAAGGATTATAGAACCGGGCTACGTCAAAGTAAGAATAGCGACTGATGTGGTATAAAGCCCGTATGGAAAGACCTTTGGTGATAAAATCCAGTTTTTGTTTGAGTTCAAACTGGGCATCTATCTGCGAGATCGTGTAATCCTTGTATCCTCTGGTCATATCTGCATAGGGATTATTATACTGTCCCTGATCATAATTGCCGAATAAAATGTGCTGGGTATTTGCGTTGGCTTCGTCAGGTTCATAATACGGAGGAAAAAGTACGGGATTTGTGCGCATGATTTTTTTAAATAGTTCCGAACCGCCATCAATGGGGCCGGTATAATCATCAAAAGCTCCATGAAAACGAAAGACAGCCTCAGTTGTTTTGGTGATATCAATATTTACATTGGAACGCAGCATATAACGATTCAATTGGATATTATTATTAAAATTGTTTTTGCGATCCACTTTCAGCACTCCCCCGTCATTGGTCACGCTTCCTGCCAAATAATAACGCGCAATATTTCCTCCGCCACTCACATTAAAATTCAGGCGATGATTATTGGCATAATTTTTAAACAGGATATCATACCAGTCATTTGCCGGGTATACATACGGGTTATCCCCCGCTATTGTATGCTGAATCTTATTTTGCGAATAAAGCGTTACCGCTTGTGGATCACGCGTTCTTATTGCTTCATTATGCAATTGCATGTAAGTTATAGGATCAGCCAGGTCAACCATCTTTGTCGGCATGGATACGGCCTCTTCATACCTTACGTTGATTTGTGCTTTTCCTTCTTTTCCTTCTTTCGTGGTAACTAAAATAACACCATTTGCTCCCCGGGAGCCATAAAGAGCCGTAGCAGTAGCATCTTTCATAATGGAAAAGCTGGCAATATCATCAGGTTGCATACGCGACAATTCCAAAGCAGTAACTTCATTGTTGTCAATTAAAATTAACGGATCTTTTTTGTATCCAAAGGTGGTGACCCCGCGAATAAAAAATTCAGCATTGTCCATTCCCGGCTCTCCGCTACGTTGATAAGAAATAATACCTGCCATACGACCGGCTAAAGCAGTGGTCAGGTTGCTGGAAGGAACTTTCAATTCGCCGGGATTGATTGTTGTAATTGAAGCCACAACACTTTCTTTCTTTTGCTTTCCGAAGGCAACGATCGTTACTTCTTCCAATTCACTTACTTTTTCCTTCAGTATAACATTTATTTTTGTTTGATTATTTACATCAATGGTCTGCGGTTCCAATCCGATAAAAGAAAAGGTAAGCTTATCCGTAGGTTTGACCTCAATTGAATAGTTTCCGTCGGTATCCGTGATCACACCTTTTGTTGAACCTGCAATGGTTATTGTTACGCCAGGTAGAGGATTTCCCTTTTCATCCAATACAAGTCCCGTTACTATAATTGTTTTTGGTTGGATCCGTTCTTCAATGACTTTGGAATCCACTTTCTTTTCATGGTAAACCACGATCTGTTTATCCAATATTTTGTATGTTAATCCTGTGCCTGATAGAATCTGTGTTAAGATCTCTTCTACCTTTCCCACGTTAACATTAACATCTATTTTCTTATCAATTATTTCTTCGGCGTTGTCTGAAAAAACAAAGATATAATCGCTTTTCTTTTCAATTTCTCTGCATACCTTTTTAATAGTAGTTGACTCAAACTCAAAGGTAAATACCTGTGAATAACCGTTTGATGCTGAGGAAAAGAATATGTAGAAAAACAAAAAAAATAAGGTTATTCTTATGATTTTTAGAAAATGATTTGAATTATTGAGGAGTTCTTTTTCCTCAATAGAATGTTTATTCATATCTTTTTGTATGATTTAATTATTATTGAACTAAGAAAATTAAATTATTACCTTAGCCGGACGGTATTCGCGGTATCGTTCGGCTTTTTATTCGCGTTCGCGTTTTAACTTGAATCAGTACTGATAGTAGTCATCTCAAATCAATGGCATTGTTATTGGCAATACACATCCAGTTCCCCTAAAACCATATATTTTTCAGGTCCTCTTATTCCCACGAATTTGTAATATTTTGCTTGTGTGGGTATTACCGGATATAGTTGTTCGCCTAACCTGAATCGGTCAAAGTCAAACGATCCCAAATCGGTCCATTCATTTCCATCAAGACTTACCAGGAACTGAATTTTATCCGGTCCCCTGAGGTCTACACTCCCTGTTGCTTGTTCAAACGTAGTAGCCCATACTCCAAATTGAGAAACCGTTACTTCACCGTTTAAATCAAAAGTAACGTGATGGGGATAATTAGGCCCCTCAGGAGTGGCATTACAATGCCATCGGGTTGCATCTGTCCCGTCAATTATATTTGTTACGACGTTATCACTTCCGGCATGCTGTGACGAAAAATTAACTATTTTCCATCCTTCTTTTAGAAGGGAAAAATGACTGCTTACACTCTCCTTATAATCCGTATAAAAAGTATCAACCCCCATTTGATCGGGTACATATACTGTTCGATATTTAAATTTTGTTCCACCTTTATAATCCGGAATAACAGTCTTGGAATCTTCAACCGGAACTTCCAATGTTACGTTTTTTCCTGTTTGATTAGTGTATTGTATTTCTGTATATTTGGCTCCAAGAGTTACATCTACATTACCCCAAGTTATAATTTTGTTTCTATAGATATCAGACTGCATCGAATAAACGCCTCTGTTCAATAAAGTACTTTGATAATTCTCCCCGTAAACAGTACCCGTAACTTCGTAGGGCAGGGATCTATTTCCATGTTTATCAAAACTTACCAGATTGAAAATGTAACTCTTTTCAGTCAATCCTTCAATCGTTGTTTTAAAAATATCTGTTTGACCATTGATACGGATATCCATTGAGTCTTTATTGTCATTCCAATAAATTCTGACGGTTTCTATTCTGGGAGTTTTGATATATAACTCGATCAAAATCCGATTATTACCTGTTCCGGCAGAAGCGCTGTCTACCTTTGCAGCGTAAATAGTTTCACCTTTATCCAGAAATCTGTCCGCCAACTCATTCATATCCGAACAAGAGTATCCCCAAAGGATAAGTATAACGATACCAATAATATGGATACAGCTAATTAAATATTTTAATTTCATGTGGTTATATTTTTTACGTTAATTACAAATCAAAAATCTTTTACCTGTCATCTCCATAGATTTCTATTTCTCCGATTTGAAAATTATCTCCTCCTGCCCATGTTTGTGTAACTAAAAAACGTAAATAACGAACCGGCGGATTTGTGGGCGAATTGGTAAAATCCTCACCGTTAGTCGCTACATATATATCTTCATCGGTGTTCTGTCCTAAAGGTAATCCTGAGGGTTTTACGGAAACGCAGTCCATCAATAGCGTCCAGCTATCCCAGCCTCCGGAATAATCGAGTGTCTCGCAACCATAAACCTGAAACTTCCGTAGATTTCCTTCTCCCCAGATATACGGTTTAAGGGACGTACGCTGAAATATCCTGATTCGACTGATTTTACCGGTTATCCCTATATCCATCGTGGCACTATGCGGCCAAATTCCAGTGCCGCCTGTTGTACTGAAACATGGATCTCCGTTATTATTACCATCCCACATTCTATGCATCTCAAAACCGGAAACTTGAGAAGCATCTCCCGCCAAATCTACTTTGGCAAACTTAAGCCTGTCGAATTTGGTTTCGTAAATCGGGGTCAGGGTATAATATTTTTGTTCGCTTGTATTTCCCCATCGATCTTCCGCATACATAGCAAAGTCGTAAGGTATGGTATCCATTCCTCTGATTGTACCTTCACCGGCGCTCCTTGAACTATAGAATGTTTCCAAAGGAACATATTCTTCATTATGGTCTTTTGTTAAAACTGCAATCGCAATATCCACCTTGTTGGGATTGTCCCAATAGGCGTGCACTCCACCAAAATCCTGGATTAAATTTAAAGACTCTCCGATGTTCAATACATCGGGACTAAGCGGTGATATACTTACAGTCACTGCCGACGACTCATTCTGACTACGGTCCACAGCCATCAGCCTTACCTGTCTTTCCTTCATATCGCCAAAACCTACAACAACTAATGAGTCGACATACACCGAAGCCCTGGTGTCTATTTCAATGCTATCTTTCAGGTAATAAAGGGCTTTCACATAGAGCAAATCTTCGTCATCAGGCAAGGTATAGTGAATAATGGCGCCTCCGGATATATTCCGCACAGTTACATTTGTTACAGGATTGGGTGGATTACTGTCTACCGGTTGCTGTCCTATGGATTCCTCCTGACAGGCGTATAATAATCCGATGACGTAAATTATTAAAATATTAAAATATTTACTTTTCATACACAATATTTTGTAATCAACTTAATTCATATTAAAATCAAAAATCACCAGCCGTAATTTTGCACCAGATTCTTATTAACCAACAGGTCAGATTCCTTAATAGGCCACAAATAGTCCTTTACCGTAAAATCCGGTTTATCCTTCGATAAGGTAGTGATATTATAAAAGTCTTCGGTGGTTTCACCCATTATATTCCATCCCTGGACAGGTTCATTCAAAACAGATATTTGTTTCCAACGCCGGATATCCCAAAATCTTTTTCCTTCAAAAGCCAGTTCAATGGTACGTTCCTGTTGGATGATCTTTCTTAACCCATCTTTTGTATCAGGTTTACCGGGATTGGAAGAATATTTTTGCCATGATTGTTTTACCCCTTCCAAACCAGCCCGGGCTCTGACCTGATCCAAATAGGAGAAAACTTCTTCATTCGGTCCTTCAACTTCATTAAGCGCTTCTGCATACATTAAATATAAGTCGGCCAAACGTAGGATCGGAAAAGGAAAATATTCAGGGTCGGAGGTCAGACTGTATTGTTGTACATTTTTAAAATGGTGTAATTTCTTTATAGCGTAACCGGAGATGGAATAACCGCTACCCCCCTGATAACCGGAATGACCTTTATTCAAAAAATCGCAATACTTCACATTCGACGGAAAGTTGTAATACCCGCTTCCAAAGTAGATCCCTTTATCAAAGCCCACACTGGCATAAAAGCGGGGTTCCCTGTTGTAATGCAGGTAAACGGTTTTTTCACCTTCTTTTACATAGTATTTTTCATCGCCTGTCGATGCCTGTTCTCTAATTTTATAGCGATCTTGATACCATCCGCTGTTTTGCCAGTCTTTATCTTCCTCAATGGGGACTCCGTTCGATGAGTAGTAACGATCTACTATTTTTAAAGTAGGAGCTATTTCGCTCATACAATGATTCAGCATGTCCGCATTTAATCGTACTATTCTTGGTGTGGTATATTGTGCCAGGTATCTGTGATCATTCTTGGTATTGCCCCATATCAGTTCTTTGTTCCATCGGTCACAGATTGCCTGACGATATGTTGTTTGTAATTGGAATATTTCGTGCTGGTTCATTGTTTCTGAGGCTACCTCATCATATAAGGCTTTCCCTTGTTCATGGCAGGCATCAATCGCTTCTTTACAGGCATCGGCAGCCACTTTCCATTTATTTTCATCATATTCCTGCGGAAACAGTTGGACACCCCTGTTATCTATCAGACTGGCATAATCGGTATTCCCGTTGAATAAAGGGCTTGCCGCAAAAAGCAATACTTCCGCTCTCATGGTCAAAGCTACCAGTTTATCCACACGTCCTGCCTCCGTTCCTTCAATAATCTCACTGGCATCGGGAAGATCTTCAGATGCTTCCAGCATTAGATCGGCAATGTATTGAACCACCTTGTCCACAGGTTCTCTATATACCTGTACTTTTTCTACACTGGCGGATACAGGGATGTTGACATCCATAATCGGAATAGGGCCGTAAAGCTTAAAAAGAACATAGTGGTAATATGCTTTCAGGAATTTCACTTCGCCAATCCATCTCGCCTTTTCATATTCTGTCATATCGTGTACCTTGTCGATATTCTCAAGAAAAATATTACATCTCCGGATATCTTTCCACCGGATCCCGAACCACTCATAAAGCGGGTTATCGGCATTTTGTTCTCCCCTGGCAATTCTGGAGTTTAAAAAAGTAGGCCATCCGCCTTCCGCTATGATATATCGTTGCCAGCTTTCGTCACAGCCGTTCATGGCAGGATCGCCATCTATCGATCCGATGTTTGGCCTTCCCGAATAGCAGGTATACAGATACTTTTCTGCTTCCGTTCTATTGCGGAAGGCATAATCGATAGTAGCTATATTATCGGGAACGATATCTAAAAAATCACAGGATACTATATTTGAAAATAGAATTATGATGATTAGAATGTATTTATTGTTATTAGTTGCCTTCATATTATAAAAGATTATATTGTTTAAAACGATAATTGCATGCCGATATTAAACACCTTTTGAACGGGGTAACCTAATCCTTCACCTGCCATTTCAGGATCCCACAATTTAAATTTACTAAGAGTAAGTAAATTAGTCCCGGAAAAATAGATACGTAAATTATCCATCCTTATTCTGGAAGCTAATCTTTCAGATAATGTGTATCCGAATTCGAGAGATTTTAAGCGAAGGAACGTACCGTCACGTAAAAACCAGGTGGAACCTCTATTATTATTCTCTACATGTACCGGTGAAAGTCGTGGCCATAATGCGTAGATATTTCTGTTATCTTCCGACCAATGATCATCTGCGTAGGCTTTTATCAAAGCATTTTGCCCATCAATAAATGGTGCGGTACTCTCTGAATTTATATAAAAAGATTCGCGCGCCAGCCCTTGGAAAAAGAAGGAAAGATCCCATTGTTTCCATCCGGTTGACAATCCGAAACCATATACGATTTCAGGGCTTGAGGGATATCCGATAGGTGCAATATCCAATTCATTGATTTTACCGTCTCCGTTCAGATCTTTGTATTTTATATCTCCTGCCATGTAATCTCCAAATTGTGTGGGCGAATTTCGAACTTCTTCTTCATCTACAAAAAGACGTTCCGCTATATACCCCTGGATTAAATTCAGGGAATATCCCTCACGTGATTTCCATGGAGCCGTTGGATAAGACGGTTCTTCATATACCAAATATTTGCTGGTAGCGTAGGTGAAATTTCCCATTCCGGTAATCCAAAAATCCTTATTGAACGAATGATTCAAATTCAGCGATAGATCGCATCCCTGACTTTCAGCTTCACCTACATTTGCACGAAGTTTAGCTTCAAGTCCCATGGTTGCGGGAATATGCGCCCTCTCCATCAAAATATTGGTTCGTTTTTCTTTAAAAAACTCAACTTGTAAGTCCACTTTTCCCCAAAATCCGGCTTCTAAAGCCAGATTTGTTTTTCTTGCAGTTTCCCACGTAATATCTTCATTGGCATACCTTGAAACCGATATCCCCGATAATTTTCTTCCGCCGGCATTTCCATAAGTACCAAAAGATGAACCCAGATCGCCGTTATCCATATTCACATTGGAAAGATAAAAGAACCGGTCGTTGGCGTCGCCGATAGCGTCATTTCCCGACAAGCCATATGTTGCTCTCAACTTCAGATGATTGATCGTTTTTTTTAATGGTTCCGTATAAAAATTTTCATTAGATATAATCCATCCCGTACCTATCGAGGGGAAAAAGCCAAAACGTTCTTTTTGGGAGAAACGCTCGGATCCGTTGTATCCGAAATTAAATTCGAATAAATATTTCGAATCGTAGGCATACGTGGCACGTCCTGCCCAGTTTAAATTCCGGTATGGAAGAGATTTTTGAAGATCTCCGGCATTTGCTGCCAATTGATTTCTCAACGTGAAAACCAGCAGGGCGCCTAATTCGTGTTTTTCATTAAAGTTGCGATACCAATTCAATCTACTTTCAAAATAAGTTGTAGAAGTTATGTCCTTTCCACCTTCATGATAACCGAGATATTCCGTTCCGTCGGTTTCATTGATCGGTTTACTTAACGTATATGTATCTGTCTTTTTCTCATATTTTGCTACTTCGTAAAAAAACGGTTTGTAATTTCTTCCAACACTAAAATGAGAATATCGGCTTGTGTTGAATAACGCATTGAATGCAAGTCCCTGGGTGATAAAATCCAGTTTCTGATCCAACTCGAACTGCGCCAACATTTGTGCAGTGGTGTAATGCTTATAGCCCCTGACCATTCCTGCATAGGGATTATGGTATTGTCCCTGATCATAATTACCGAATAAAATGTGTTGGGTATTTTGGTTGGCTTCGTCCGGTTCGTAATACGGAGGGAAAAGAACGGGATTCGTAGCCATCACTTCTTTGAACACTGCCGCTCCTCCATCCATAGGCCCCGAGTAATCATCAAATGAACCGGACATACGGGCAATAACTTCGGTTGTTTTTGAAACGTTGACTATAATATTGGTTCGAAGTGTATATCTGTTTAAATTGACATTACTGTTGAAATTATTTCGTTTGTCAACATTCAAAACTCCGTTATCATTAATAACACTTCCTGCCATATAATAACGCGCAATATTTCCGCCGCCGCCCACACTGAAATTCAGACGGTGATTATTGGTGTAATCTTTAAACAGAATGTCATACCAATCCGTTGTAGGATATACATACGGATTGGTTCCCGCTATCGTATTCGCTATTTTATGTTCGGAGTACATGCTGGAACCCAACGGATTTCGCGTTTTAATGGCTTCGTTATGTAAACGCATGTATGTAATGGGGTCAGCCAACTCAACCATTCTCGTCGGCATGGATACGGCCTCTTCATACCTTACGTTGATTTGTGCTTTACCTTCATGCCCCCCCTTCGTTGTAATCAAAATAACACCATTTGCTCCCCTGGAGCCATAAAGCGCACTGGCGGTAGCATCTTTTAGAATGGAAAAACTGGCAATATCATCAGGCTGCATACGAGCCAAATCTTCAGTGCTGGATTCATTATTATCAATTAAAATCAGAGGATCTTTCTTATATCCGAAAGTAGTTACCCCACGTATAAAAAATTCGGCATTATCCTGCCCGGGTTCTCCACTCCTTTGGTAGGCTATTATGCCGGCCATACGACCTGCTAAAGCGGTTGTCAGGTTGCTGGAAGGAATTTTCAATTCGCCGGGATTAATTGTTGTAATTGAAGCCACAACACTTTCTTTCTTTTGTTTTCCGAATGCCACCACCGTTACCTCTTCCAATTCACTTACTTTTTCCTTCAGTATAACATTTATTTTTGTTTGATTATTTACATCAATCGTTTGCGGTTCCAATCCGATAAAAGAAAAGGTAAGCTTATCGGTAGGTTTGGCCTCAATTGAATAGTTTCCGTCGGTATCCGTAATCACACCTTTTGTTGAACCTGCGATGATTATTGTTACGCCAGGTAAAGGATTTCCCCTTTCATCCAATACAACCCCCGTTACTATGATTGTTTTTTGTTGGGTCGGTTCTTCAATGACTTTGGAATCCGCTTTCTTTTCATGGTAAACCACGATCTGTTTATCCAATATTTTATATGTAAGTCCGGTATTGAAAAAAATAATATCCAAAATTTCTGTGACATTTTTTGAATTGGCGTCAACATCCACTTTCTTGTTGATCATTTTTTCGCTGTCATCCGAAAAAACGAAAATAAAGTCACTATTTTTTTCAATTTCCTTACACACTTCTTTTATTGAGGCTGATTTTAGATTGAGAGTAAATTCAGCTCCCTGTGAATAACCAGTGGCAGCCTGCGAAAAGAAAATGCCGAACAACAAAAAGAATAAGGTTATTCTCATGATTTTTAGGAAATGTTGTAAATTATTGAGAAGTTCTTTTTCCTCAATAGAATGTTTATTCATATTTTTGTATGATTTAATTATTATTGAACTAAGAAAATTAAATTATCACCGGTCGGACGATATTCGCGGTATCGTTCGACCTTTTTTTGTTTTCCACTTTATTTATCCATAGGCAATATGAGTTTAAAAGGATTCATTGGTAATAAATATCTGATTTGCTGTTCTCGTATAGGCTGTGGAAGATAATAAACCTATAGTTGTCATCACGTTATCCAGATTGTCGGATAAATATATTTTTCCTGTACAGGTTCGCTTCTGCAGGTTTACATCTTTTTCAAAATCGAACGAAAGGTTATAATATCTGCCGATCTGCTGCAATACTTCGGTCATCGGTGTCTTGTCGAAAGAAAGATAGCCATCCTTCCAACTGATAAATTGATTTACCTCGACTTTTTGTGTGTCGAATGTGCCGCTCGCGGAATAAACGGCTTTTTCACTGGGTGTTATAAAGAACTCCTTCTGGCTTTTCGATTGCAGACTGACACTCCCTTCCACTAACACTACGGAGTGCGGTGAACCGGAATAGTTTGAAATATTGAATTTTGTTCCATAAACCTTTACATTGAAATCGGCGGTCTGTATATAGAACGGTTTTTCTTTATCATGAACCGCTTCTATATACATCTCTCCTGATGTCAGGCGTATTTCCCGTTTCTTACCGCTGAATTGCGCCGGAAATTCGAGTACAGATCCGGAATTGAGCCAAATCCTAGTGCCATCGGCGAGGGTAAGGGTGGAGCGTTTACCGTAAGGAACAACCAGTGAATTAAGCTTATCCCGGGCGATTTGGATTTTACTGGTCTCCTTATTGCCTTGTACAATTTCGGCAGTCCCTTCTCCAGTGAGTGTGACCTCTACATCATCCTGGAATAAAATGGCTTCCCCGCTTGTAATAAGTTGGATATCCTCATTATTCAACAATTCTCCTACAATAAGTTCTTTATCGGGGGAAAGAATGTGCGCCGGTGAAGGAGAAAACAATTTGATTCCAATTACAATCAATACAATGGCAGCAGCGGAAGCCGATGCAAACCAAAAAAACCTGCGCTGCTTTATCTTATTCTCTTGCCGGATGGTCTTTTGAATTCTCTCAAGTAGTTCTATACGTTCATTTTCATTCAAAGTGTTTTTATTCAATCCCTCTTTTCTCAGATAGATGATTGCTTGTTGCAACTCTTTCTCTAACTCCGGATGCTGCCTGAAAAACTCCTCCCAATAGCTGTTCAGTGTTTCATCCGGCATCAATTGCCATTGGAGAAATTGTCTGTTTTTTAAAAGATCCGTATAACCGGTATAAATATTGTCCGTTTTCATTCGGGTATTTATTATCGTATGCTAAAAAAGATAGATTGAAAAGCACCCTTATCTATATAAAAAGACGATCCCGGATTTTGGATATACCCTTTATTTAAAAAAATCTTGTTATTTTAACATTTCGAGGAATAAAAGTGGGGTAAAAACAGGGAGATTGATAGAGCGACGTGAAACTTTTCCCTAAATTTGCACCATGAAACGGGCATATAAGTCGATTTAGTGATGTGATGATGTAACGATTTGATAATTATCGATCAACAAATCGATGAATCGTTAAATTAACGGATTGGCCCGGTTCCGTACACCGAAATATAACAATAAAATATTTGTATGAAAGGAGCGATATTCATATTTGTGACGGGATTGCTGGCTGTTGCCGCGGTAATTGCTTCAGAAACGGCGACAGCTAGCGGGAGAGATGCTTTTGATGGAGAGCAACAATCACAAATAAAGAAGACCAAAAGAGATTATAAAACGATCCGGATTACCTATCCGATGGGTTCAAGAGAGGGTGCTTCTGCTCCCAAGATCGTCATGGAGATATCGGATCATTGGGCACGCATTACCACCGTCTCCAACAGGATAGATCCCGATGCACCGGTACAGGCGACCTATCTCGATTACAATACGGGAAGAGAGATTAAAACAGCCCTCCTGAAAGGAGATGAATCGATCTATACCGTCCGTTCGTTTACGCTCAACGAGGGTCTTGAATTTCTGGATGAGACGGAGATGATTGCCGGTTACAAATGTAAGAAAGCAAAAACCGTGATAAACTCCAACACCCTGGAGGTGTGGTACACTACCGAATTGGGTATGTATGGTTCCGTGCAACCGGGAGTTGCGATCCCCGACGGAGTTGTCCTGAAAGTGGTAAGAAACGGTAATCCTGCAGCGGTGGCAAGTGAGGTTGAGCTACTCAACCAAAAGACAGCGCTGGAACCAGTGCTGGAAGGAGTTGAACTGAAAGCATCGGCTTTCAACTTCAGAATCCAACAGAGCCGGGTGATCGCGGTCAGCGTATTTGATCATGAAAGCATCTACTTCAGGGATATTCCCAAAGTGACCCGGCTGGATGATGAAAAAATACTCCGGTTTGCCAACGGATCAATCCTGATGAGAAAGGTGAAACTTCCCGAAGAGAATACGGGTTACTCCATCTTTGCCGAATTATCCCATTACTCGGAGGGAGATGCTTACGACCGTACCGGATCTGTCTTTGTAATCCCCACCGAAAGGGAACGCTCCTTCTTCGATGGCCTTCTCCATGGCAAGGAGAGCCTCCCCGTATATCATGACAAGGATGGGAAACCGTACGAGGGAATGGTCGTTACCGGTGACTATCTTCCCCCGCTTGAGTTGATGCGCTTCTACACTTCATTTGGGGTACGCGGGTACAACCATATTGAAGTGGCGGATTACAATTGGCCCGATTCTGTGGTTTTCAGGCAGGAGGTTACCGATTATGCCCCCATTCTTAAGGGTGAAGTGTGGGTAGGAGCGTGGATCGGAAACTACGTGCACGACGGGCACAATGTCACGCTCGACATCAAATATTACCCGCAATCGGTGAATAAAGCCAAAGAGGTTTATCCGCTCTTTGCCACGGTCAACATTATGGAGATGGCCGGTCAGGCCTATCCCGAAAATATGTTCCGGAACGACTCGCTTACCGTTAATTTTACGATCGACAAGGATCTGAAAGATGGATATATCCGCTACATATCCACGGGACATGGGGGTTGGGGCGGTGGAGACGAGTTCAACCCCAAACTGAACGAGATCTTCCTGAACGGAGAGCGAATTATTGCCTATACCCCCTGGAGGGAGGATTGTGGCAGCTATCGGGAACTCAATCCCGCCTCAGGTAACTTCGCGAACGGACTCTCTTCATCCGACTTAAGCAGATCGGGTTGGTGTCCCGGAACCGTAAGTTATCCGGTCTATATCCAGGTAGGGAACCTGAAGGCAGGGGAACATCAGCTTAAGATTGCCATTCCCGTGGGTGATCCTGCCGGTACCGGCTCCAGTTACTGGTGTATTTCCGGTGTACTGGTCGGTGATGCGGATGACAACCCGCCCGACTGATTGTAAGCATACTATCTAAGGGTAAGAAGAAAATAGGAATGGTAGCCCAGAAGAAAAAAGATACCGTACTTCTCCCGGAGGCTGAGGATGGCTTTAGATACCAGTTTACGGCAGCCGTGGACAGAGATGTGAAGTAATTCGGCTATTTGATCGTAATCATATTCCTGTACATAGCGGAGGTAGATAATTTCGCGTTGCCGGTCGGTGAGAGAACTGAGCATCTGTTCGATCCCTGTTTTTATCTGTACCTGTTCTTCTTTTTCGATCATCAGTTCTTCCACATTCACTGGTATATTGAAAGGTATTTGCAGGGTAGGATCTATATCTTCCAGTCCGATATGTTCCTTTAGATTTTTGTGAATATCCAGAAGCCTGTTTTTTAATGATTTGAAAAGATAGAATTTAATGTTGGAGATGTTGTCCAACTTGTCGCTGCCGGTCGTGACCTTTATAAAAACATCGTGAATTGCATCTTTTACGATCTCACTTTCAAAACCGAGATAGCAGCCGTATGTGAACAGGTCGTCCACATACAGGGTATAAATGGAAGCAATATCTTTCTCTTTTTTCACTGATTCTACAGGATCCCTCATATGATTGAATTGCAAAATAAGCGAAAAATATCGGAATAAAAAATATTATCTTTTCTCTAAAATCCCGTCAAGGCACATTTACTTCATAATCTTCGGAAGCAAACCTATTCCGTAAAGCGAATGTTGAAAAATCCGTTATCTTCACGATAATCGGACACGGACGTACGGATGACTTTACTTTTTTCGATATGGTAAAGATAATGGTTTTGCATTAATTGGAACGAAAAATGTATTATATATAAAACGCTGCTACAGGCTGGATAGTATGCCATAGCACGGCAAAACTATCCGTTTACCTGTAGCAGCGCTGCATTCTTAGGGAATTAATTTTAAAATTGTATACTTGCTCCGCCCGATAACCAAAACCCCGGCTGGGGGATATTGCCGAAATCGACATGCGTGGCGTTGAAAATGTTGTTTGCGTTGACAAACAGGTCGACGCGGGGGAACTTGTAGTTGGCTTTTATATCCACAAGGGAGAAGGGGGCAAAATCCACCTGTTCGCCGGGTTGCAGATCGATATACTGCACATAGGAACCGGCCCTTTCCTGCCAGCGGAAATTCCATGAAAGGGTGAGGTTTCTCACTACATCGTGATGCAGTGCGGCGGTGAATTTATGCCGGAGATGGTTCAATGTATAATTGGAGATCAATTCATCTTCTACCATATTTTGGTGAAGATGCATATATCCCATATTGAAGGAACGGAAGGGCTGACCGCTTCCAAACCACTCTTTCAGATCCAGACCCACGGTAGCTTCCAATCCCTTTGTATTGATCTTTGTATGGTTCATCGACTGCCATAGTGCCTCGGGAGACGGTTTTACCCAGTCGATCATATTCCTTCCTTTCACATAAAAAGCGGCAATACTGCCTCTTACGATACGATGGATGTATTTTGCCCCGGCCTCGAATGCTTCGGACAATTCGGCCTCAAGGTTGCTGTTACCGGTATGGGTGGCAGTCGTATAGTAGAGGTCGGTGAAGGTGGGCATACGGGTGGCTTTGTTCCACGAGGCATAAATCCTGAGCGGCTCTAAAGGCCTGTATGATGCGTTCAGTGCAGGGTATAGGTCGAATTTATTTACTACTGCCGTATTATGGTTCAGCAGGCCACCGACGGAAAGGGTGAATTTGTCGAAGATAAAATTGTGCTCCAGGAAATAGCTGATGTTGGTGCGGTTATCCGAATGGGTGTACTTCCCGATAGTATCCTCCATTGGTTTACCCAGTACATTACTCAGAATGCCTTCATTGCGGAACTCGCCTCCAAAACCGGTGATCCCCCACCGCGAGGCGTACTGCATATTAAGGTTCATACCGAAGACATCGCTCCGGTGATAATTGTGGTTCTTGTACCAGTCGGGTACGTCGGGAGTACCTTCCCTGATAAGTTGAAATTCGTCATAGTGGCGGCTCCAATAGATATGTGGTATGAATTTGAGCCGTCCGTTGGTCTCACCACGGATGGAAGCAAAAACGCCCCGTGTATCGTCGAACTGGTTGGGATAGGCGGCTGTATAGAAGGTGTTGGCGCCCTGTTTTTTATCGTTCAATCCTGCCTGAAGATCGAGATTAGATCCATTGATATTGAATCGGCTTTGCCAGAGCAGATTCCAGATGTTATAGTCACTGTTCCGGATATATCCGTCCGAATGTTTGTATCCTGCCGATAGTGTATGCAGGGAGTTGTCTGCTTTGTAGGCGCTTCTTGCTTCAGCACCGAAGAGCCCGTACATACCACCCTCTAATTTTGCGAAACCGTTCGATTCGGTATCCTTCCGGGTGATGATATTCACACCGCCGGAAAAAGCACTTGCTCCGTAGACCAGTGAAGATGGCCCCTGTACGATCTCGATGCGTTCGATATCGGAAAGGTTGATGGGAATGTTAAAACTGTAATGTCCTGTGTGGGGATTGGTGAGGTTTACACCGTTGAGGAGGATGGCTGTCTGATCGAATGATCCGCCGCGAAGTGAGATGTCCGCCTGTACGCCGTGCGGCCCGCGTTGCAGGATATCTACACCTGCCACATAGTTCAAAAGATCTTCAATACTGCGAACGGGCGCCCGCTCAATTTCCCGTCTCGAGATAACGGTTACCTGCCTGGCTGCCAGATTCAACGGCAGTTCGACCCTGGAAGCGGTAACCACCACTTCATCCAGCTCTGTCAGAGGAATGGAGTCTGTGGATGTTTCGGTATATGTCCGTTCCGTCGGTTCAACCGATGCCGCATGGGCGCTTAACAACGTACAACCGGACAGTACGCCGATCGTAACTGCCTTATGGAGGCTGTTGAAAGCACTGTACGACTTCCGGGCGAATCGTTTGAAACGAAATACCTTCATCGTGTTTAATTGTTTTTTGCGCATATTTTATTTGGTTTTGTAAGAATGCGGTGCAAAGGTATGAATTTATCATTTACAGACCTTTGTCCCGCACTCATATTTAGTCACCGGACTTTAATATTGTTACATCACAGCCCTTGTCAATATTTCTTTCACGAAAGCGTTTATCGAAATCCCTTCCTGTTGTGCCAATGTAGCAATGCGGGCATGCACATCGGATGAAATACGTACGTTGAATGTACCACTATAAGGCTTTTGAGGTTTCTTTCCCATCTCCCTGCATCCTTCCAGATAACTGTCAATCCCAGCACTGAAATCGGTTTGTAACTCTGAAAGTGTTTCCCCTTCATATGTAATACTGTCGACATTCATTCCGAGGACTTTTCCAATCAGACAATTATCTTCTTTATTATATTCAACTGTACCGGTATAACCTTTATATTCCAAATTATCCATAATTGTAATTCTTATTATAATGAAATTATCCGAGCATTGATAAGTTTTTCCAATACATCTTTCATGACACCGGATTTTATTACATTTGACGGATGTGGCCGGTGTAAATCGATGATACTTTGTTTTTCTTTATTTTGAAATCTGACACGCGACCCGGAAGTACGTCCTTTTTGACTTTCTACATATCCGAGCGAAACAAGTAATGAAATCATTTCTTGATAGGTAAAGTCTTTCGGCTGCTTCACAAATCGCCGTATCAGTTTCTCCTTACGACTCATATTATTTCAGTGTAACTGATTTCAGTTACAAATATATTAAATGTTTTCCAATTTACAAAATATATCAATTAATTTTTGCAAGTATATTCTTGCAGATTGATGAAAATGGTATACCGGTTGCGTTGAGTTTATACTGCGGATCGGGAAATAAAACTTATTAAATGGCGGTATGAGTGGTTAAAATGCAAAAAAGGAGAAATGTACGTTCCCGTACTTGCGTTCTTCTTTAAAATTCGGGAGATGTGAGAAGTGGTGATTTTTGGAGTGTTCCATGACAAAAAATC
>ENA-UOOI01001712-UOOI01001712.1-fermentation-metagenome-genome-assembly--contig:-NODE-1712-length-21537-cov-12.951587_pt1 | contig 21537 bp, 25 predicted proteins | sample MGYA00245779_ERZ724027 | MGnify/ENA primary metagenome ERZ724027 (study PRJEB28704, sample SAMN03018318) | fermentation metagenome | biome: anthropogenic terrestrial biome; feature: soil...
AGGTCCTTCTTGATTTCCTTGCTTTTGGTGTAACGTATCTTTGACAAACCTACAAGCGTTCATGGGACAACAGGGCAAGGGGCTTGACGAAGCCCAGAAAGAGGTTCTAAAGAAATATACGGAAGCCGTCGAGCGGCTCTCCGACCAGATTAACGATTATGAAATTCAGGATACGACGGTCTACGATATGATAGCGGCCGAGGTCAAGTATTTCTTTGAAGGTTCCAAAACCGCAAAAGAGGTTGCGGACGTGCTGCAGAACAAAGTAAGCCTGTATTTGAATGAGTAGGGAAAAAGGAGCGTTGAAAAGGACGCGCCTCCCCGTGGGGATCCTGTTCCTGTTGCCCAGCCTTATGGGATTCTGCCTGTTCTATATCTGGCCGTTTTGCATTTCGCTCGGGTATGCGTTCGTAGACAAGCCGACGGGCGGGTCCTTTGTGGGCCTGCGAAATTTCATCGAGCTTTTCCGGAACCAGTCCTATCTGCGGGGGTTGTTCAATACAGTTCAGTTTATCGCGATCTCCGTACCTCTTAATATGGGGCTCTCGCTCGGAGTTGCAATGCTGATCCATAAGATGGAAAAGCACAGGGAGCTGTATTCGCTTGTTTTCCTTGTGCCGCTTGTCATTCCGTCCGGCTCTATGGTGAGCTTCTGGAGGTCCCTTTTCGCTTACGACGGCGCGCTGAACGGCCTGCTGCACCTGATCGGGATCGGAAAGATCAAATGGCTGGACTCGAACCTTGCCCTGCTCGTGATGGTGCTGATCTTTATCTGGAAAAATCTCGGCTACAATATGGTGCTCTATCTTGCCGGCCTTTCCAACATTCCGCGGGAATATTACGAGGCGGCGTGGGTGGACGGCGCGAAGCCCCGGCAGGTGCTCGCGCATGTCACGCTGCCGAATCTCGCCTCGACCTCGGTGCTGGTGCTGATCATGTCGATCATAAACTCCTTTAAGGTATTCAAGGAAATATATCTGATTACCGGCAGTTATCCTCACGAAAGCATCTACACGCTGCAGCACTTTATGAACAATATGTTTGCTTCGCTGAATTATCCGAAGCTCACGACCGCGACGATCATCCTGGTCGTGATCGTCGCGCTGTTCACGCAGGTCATGCTGCGGCTGGAAAGAAAGGCGTCCGAATGAGAGGGAAAAGAGGGAAATTCATCGCGCCGGTCTTGATTTTCGCAGGCGTTCTCTTCCTTCTGCCGCTGATCGTCACCTTTATCAACTCCTTTATGACGGAGGCCGAAATCGCGCTCAACTATACGTCCAAGCTGAATGTATTCGACCTGATGGACGGCATCGCGGAAAATTTCATGCGAATCCGGCTGATTCCGCAGCGCGTGAGCGCCGACCAATACAAAGAAGTGCTCGTCGACCAGCCTTCCTTCCTGATTCTCCTGATGAATTCTTTGAAAATCGCCCTCCCGGTGACGTTCGGCAGCCTGCTTGTATCGCTCTCTGCCGCGTACGGTTTCACGGTCTGGAACTGGAAGCACAAGGAAGCCGTGTTCACGGTCTATGTCGTCGTCATGCTCATGCCGCTGCAGGCGGTTTTAGTCCCAAACTACATCATAGCGGATCTCCTGCAGATCAAAGACAGTTATCTCGCCATTATTCTGCCGGGAATTTTCTCCCCGTTCGGCGTATTCCTGCTGCGGCAAAGCATGAAGGCCCTCCCGCCCGCCTACTTCGAGGCCGCCCGAATGGACGGGGCGAGTGATTTTGCCGTTTTTCGCCATATTGTAGTCCCCCAGATGAAATCCTCCATCGCCGCGCTTTGGATGCTGAACTTTATCGAATACTGGAATCTTGTGGAGCAGGCGGTCATTTTTATAGACGATTACGCGAAGGAGCCGCTGTCCGTATACCTCTCCCGGCTGGCCGAGGGTCGGATGGGACTGGTCTTCGCCGCGTCCTGCGTTTATATGTTCCTGCCGCTCTGGTTTCTGACGCTGGGGCAGAGGGATCTGGAAAAAGGAATTGAGCTTTCGGGAGTGAAATAGTTGAGCAAAATCATAAACAAAAAGACAGTGGGCGGTTTTTTCCTGGCGGCGCTCATCCTGCTCATTTTCTTTTCCAAAACCGTTTATACGTTCAATCTGCCGACGGTGACCGCGGTAAAGCCGCAGAAAGGTACGCTCGACAAATTGGAGGTAAGTACCGGCATTGCGGATTGGGCCGACGTCAAGAACGTATACGCGCCCGTGGCCGGCACCGCTGGAAAAGTCTTTGTAAAAGAAGGAGACCGCGTTATGGCAGGGCAGGCTCTTTTCCAGATGGATTTTGACCGCGACGAAGCGGAACGGAAGCTGAAAGAAATTGAAAACAATAAGAAAAAGCTGCAGACCGACATACAGAACATCAATTTGCAGATGGATAAAATAAACCGATCCATCAAAGGCCTGTCGGACGGAGAAGACGCGTCGAACTATGATCTCAAGGCAATCGATCTCGAGATACGGAAGGCTGAGGACGCGCTGGACAAGGCTAAATTTCAGTATGAAAACGGCCAGATCAGTTTAAGCGATCTCAAAGCCGCGGAGAACGCTCTGCAAGCCCTAAATCTGAAACGTGAAAAGGCGGAGCGGACCCTGTCGGAAACGGGGGCAAACTACAAATCGGAAAAAGATGCGCTGGAGCTGCAGCTTCAGGCCAAAAACGCCGATCTGGCCACCCTTGCGCTTCAGGAAAAATCATGCAGAAAGACGCTGGAGGATTATGATACGTACGCGGTGATCACCGCTCCGGTTGACGGGACGCTTTCGACATTAAAAGTCGATCAGGGGGCAAAGGTGGACGAAAACGCTCCGGTGCTTTCCATCGGTACCGGCAGCCGGTTTACCGCGGAATGTACGGTCTCCCTCGAAAACGACTTCGTCGTTCCGGGCGACGCCTGCGAGCTTGACAACGCTTCCCATGTGCTGAAAGGCGTCGTTTCAGCGGTCACGCCGGGGGAAAAGGGCAAAACGGTAAAAATTGACGTCGATTCGGGGGAAGTGACCGCGGGCGAAACCTTCGACGTCACGTTCGAAAAGAAAAGCGCCACATCCTATACGCTTGTTCCGAACGAAGCGCTGGGGCAGGACGACGACGGCTATTTCCTGAACGTAATCAAGCGCAGGGAAGGTATTCTCGGAAAAGAATACTATATCGAACGGTTGGATGTCTACATCGGGGATTCCGACGCCCAAAACACGGCGATTGTGAAGGGCATCACCTTCTTCGAGCCGATTGTTCTGGTCAGCGACAAGCCGGTGACCGAAGGGGACGCCGTAAACCTTGAAAATGTGGGTGATTTCTTTGAGGATTAAGGCTGTGAGACTTCTTATCCCGGTGTCCGCACTACTTCTGGCGGCGCTTTTCGCCCTCGCTTTCCTTGCCCGGCCGGAGCAGTATCGAAACCTGCTTCTGGCGTCGCCTGCAACGGACGGATTAAGCGGCATCAGCACGGAAAAAATCGAGCGGTTCTGCAAGGACAGATTCCTGATCACCTATGAGATCCCGAAGAAAGAAACGGTGGATGCCGTTCGTGGAGGCCGTCAGGTTACCACGGTGGGGACAAACTGCAGCTATCGGAACCTGATGGGATATCCCATCCTGAACGGTTCCTTCTTTACGAAAGCCGCCTGGGACGCCGGACAGAAGCACGCCGTACTCAATGAAACAGCCGCGTATGATATTTTCGGGAGCATAAACCTTTCCGGTCAAACTCTGAAAATCGGCGGGGAACCGTGGCTGGTCGTCGGGGTGATGCAGGACGGCGACCTGGAAAACACAAGGATATACGTCCCCTCGAGCGTAGCGGGGGGAGTTGCCGACTCCCTTCTGGCTCTCGTCGACGCGGACGGCGGAAAGACCGAAGCATATGCAAAGAATGCGCTGAAAGAGCTTGATGTCAGCGAAACAAACTATCAGATCGTAAATCTGTCGGATATTGCATCGATGTATTGGGAACGTTTCACTCTTGCCTGGGAAACGGTCGTCTGCATTTTGATCCTTATTTTTATGCGATACCAGGCTGTCAGCCTGAAAAGCAGTCTGCGCTTTTACAAAGACAGGCTCAGGCAAAGATATCTCAGGGAGCTTTTCGCGGAAAACCGGACCGCTTTTTTGAAGTCGGCAGGATCCGCTTCCCTTTTGATCACAAGTGTCGCCGCCATTCTGTGCATTTTGCGGCAAATCCTGACGGTCTGCCTCAAATGGCAGTCCCTGCCGCCGGAAAGCATTTTATTCGGCAAAGGGGGCTTTGACGCGAAAACGGCATATTTCAAAGAATATGATCTGATTGACTCGGCTTTGTTCTTTCTGCTGCTCATCCTGCTTGTTCTAATATCTTTTCTATATTGGAATTATTTGTCTCAGAATAAAGGAAAACAAGTCCGGCAGGAAATGAAAAGTAAATCGAGCGCTTAAGAAACATAAAGGCTTTTGGCGGCTCGGTCGTTCTTACCAAGCATTTACCCGGTTGTACAACAAACTGAAACAAAACAGCCGCTACATCCTGACTCCGGTTCTTGACCAGTTTTATGCGCTGCAGTCTATATCGTCGCCGGGGAGGAATCCGCCGACGAATCCGCCATTCGGGAACGTACCGTCGAATTGCTGTTCTCGAAGCGGGATCTGAAGAACATGGAATATGTGGAAACCTTCGGCTGGCTGTCCCGGAACGGCAATATCCTCAGCGCTTTCGGGCGCACCCTGATGGATACGGCGCTTCAGACTACTGTCAAGGAAACGATGGCGTGGTACGCGGAAGGGCTCTCGCGGTTCGAGGGCGGGTTTTCCACACGAATCGCCTTCAACCTTGCCTGCGTCAGCGCCGGGCTGAAGCTGGTCGAAAAGCTATGCGGGGCGTTCGGCCTGATGTTCGACGTGGCGCGCATGAACCTCAAGCCAGACCGCGACTTCCTGTTCGAGGCGGCGGGGCGGCGGCTCTGCCTGTGTTTGTCCGGCGTTTACGACCGCTACACCCGGTACCGGCGCGACTACGCCATCGTCGGGGAAGTCCTGCCCTACGCCCAGTTTCGCAAGCAGCTGGAGCATTCCGAATACTTCGTGGAGAAGAATAAGGTGCGGCGGTTCGGGGACGTCACCCAGCGCGTCTGGATCGTCGACTTCGAGAAGTTCCAGCAGGCCTGCGACGTTTCAGGCTTTCTCAAGGCGGACGCGGCGGCGGATTGACGCGCCTTCCCTGTTACTTTTTTATAAATGTTACTGAAATTCTTTATATTTATATACTTCGCACGGAATTCCGTTTCTCTTCCATGCGTACGTATGCGCGCGCGTAAAATATAGATGAACCATCATTTCTTTAAGTCACAGGCGTTTTTGTAACAGACTCCCGCTTCTTAAAATTCGTCGTTTGACGGGAGGGGGCGGTCGAATACCTGTGTCCGAATGTGCGGACAACGCGGTTGGGGGTCGCGTGATACTTCCGCAATTCAAGCGATTTTTTGATCAGGAACCGGGAACAGGCCTCCGGAAACCCGGAAGTGATGCGGGTTTCCGGAGGCCTGTTCTGTTGTCTGTCTTGATTCTTGATTTTCAGCTCTCTTTATCAAGCTTGTCTGATTGGAGTTTCTCAGGCGGCCCGGCGCGGGCAGGCCGAAGAAGCCGCTTGCGGACAAAATCCTCGAGGGCACCACAAAAAAGCACAGGCCGAAGGTGCTCAATATGCCGGCGGAGGAAGCCGATTCGGTTTACATGTTTGAAAAACTATACTTCGATGCCAGGCAACTCTATTTTGTGCATAAAAAATTTATTTGCGATAAGCGCTATGGATCCAATTAGAGGAGCATCCCCACAAAAGGAGGAATGCAGGATAGAAATGGTGTTGGTTCTGGAGGAAAGCACAATATTCTCCAGCTTCAATTGTAATAAACGTTCAATCACATTACATTTTTTGCTCGACTCATATCCCACAATTATGGTAGACAGGTCTAAAAGATTCAGAGCATCAATTAACGCATAAGAAAGATAGGAGCAAAACTGATTCAGTGCGGATAGCGCGAGAGAATCACCCATGTCAGCGTATCGGACGATTTGCGCCCAGTTGGGCTCTTCCGAATTCAGCAGAAGGGACTTAGGGTAAAAAGGTGATTGTTCATGAATATGCTGGCGCATATTTTCTATATTGGCATACAATTCCAAACATCCGGTATTGCCACAAGCGCATTTCGGACCGGTATAGGAAATCGATGTATGCCCCAACTCGCCGCTTTGGCCCGTATTACCGTTAAACAAGGAATCGTTAAGCACCAAGCCAGCGCCGATGCCATTCATAATATGCACATAAATGAAATTTGAAATATTTTTTCCTATCCCATAAAACTTTTCTGCCAGTGCTCCAGCGTTGGCATCGTTAATTAGAAAAACGTCCATGTCAATTTTCTGTTTTATAATAGAAACAATGGGGAGGTCTTTGATTCCATAAAAATAGGGTGGATTTAAAATGATACCATGTTCGGTATCCACTGGACCTACACAGGAGATCCCGACTGCTAAAATTTTTTTCTGGGTTGATGCTTTTATTTGGTAAAAACTTTTGACCAAAATATCAATCAATTCTTGCGAAGAGGCAAGATCTTCATAGGAGCAATTGATTTGCGAAACAATTATGCCATCCAAATTAGCAAGGCAAACCTGGCAAATTCCACGTTTGATAAGCATCCCGCAAATACAAGGCGAATTCTGAGAGATTGTAAGAAATAAGGGTTTGCGTCCTTGTCCGGAGGATGGTGCCGCTTCCGCTTTAACCTCTTCAACATAATTTTTCGCAATTAACTCGGAAACGCAATTGCCAATCGTCATGCGGGAAAGACCGGTTATATTCGAAATGTCGACCCGCGTAATCCGCTTGTTCGTTGCAATTAGCCGCAATATTAACAGACGGTTATTCGCTTTGATATTCTGCAGGTTTGTACCAACATCCTTTGCGCTGCTTGGCATCTCTTATCATTCCTTTTCTATGGATAGTAATATTATATCTTAATATGGTCAATTATGTAAATATATTTTATTAAATAAAAACAATAATATATTATGTTTATAAATAAATTATTTATAACCGCTAATTTCGTAAATAATAATTAAATTTTAGATAAAAAATATAAATTTATAAATTAAATAAAAATAATTAATAAAAATTATTGACATAAATAAAACAAAAATGGTATACTCTTACTATTGAAATACCCAATACATATTTCTGAGCATGTCCAGTACCGTAACTGGAAAGGAGCGCCCCATTCCAACAACTCAAAGTGGACCTTCATTTGGGCATATTCAATTGTTCGAAATTATTTAGGGAGGAATGTATTATGTTAAAAAGATTTCTGGGAGTTTTTCTGTGTGCGGCCATGGTTTTCGCTTTGGCAGGATGTGCGAATACTACTAAAAGCGGATCCACACAATCCCAAACGGAGGACGAAAATAAGGTCATCAAGGTGGGTGTGCTGGCCAATTGGGTGGATTGGGTGAAGGAGAAAGCTAAGGCGTATGAAGCGGTACATAAAGGCACAAAGGTTGAAGTGATTGAGTTGGTGAACAACAGCGACCTCTATTCAAAGACGACAATGATGATGCAGTCCGAGCAAACGGCGCCCGACGTAATTACGGAAGATGGATTTATGGTGAAAGCGGATGCGGCCGGCGGATATTTGATGCCTCTGACTGATGTCCTGGCGGGCTGGGAAGAATCGAAACAGTTTGCTCCCACAATCATGGAAGGCGGAAAGGGAGTGGATGGCGTGCAGTATGCGCTTCCCCTTTCGACAGATGTTCAGGGCATTTGGTATAACAAGCAAATGTTCGCAGAAGCAGGAATTTCGGTTCCTTTTGAACCAAAATCATGGAACGATATCCTTGCGGCAGCGAAAAAGCTGAAGGCCGCTGTCACGACGGACGGATTTGTCCCTCTGTACCTTTATGCGTCCAAGACATACCCCGAAGAAACTTCCATGCGCACATTTCAGACATTGTATTTCGGAACCGGAGAGGACGCAGAGCTTTATGATATGAATGCCGAAAAATGGGTTGTGGATAAGGAAAAGCTACTGGATGTATTCCGTTTCGTGGATTCGGTATACAATACGGAAAAGGTTGGGCCGACACCCAGTTTTGCCGCGCAGTCAGGCATTGCCGATTTGCTCCAAAGCGACTATATGAAGAATAAAAAAGTCGGTATGTATTTGTCCGGCAGTTGGGAATCGAGCAACTGGGCAAAGGGAAAGTCCCATGAATGGGCAGATGGCCTTAAGGTGTGGGGATTTGCAAAAATTCCAACGAAAGACGGAGAGACGCCCGGCTATACAACAATGTCTGGTGGATGGACTTGGGCAATTCCGTCAAAAGCAAACAACAAAGAAGGAGGCATTGACTTCCTGAAGTTCGTCTGCAATAAAGATAATCAGCTTGAATATGCGCTACAGACGGGAAATTTAGCAGTACGCAATGATGTAATGAATGATTCTTCTTATTTGTCGCAAGAAATGGCCGTGACGAAAGAATCTAATGAAATGCTGCAGTATGCGCATTTCCGTCCTTCTGTGGATGGATATTCTCAGGTCACCACACTTTACACTGACTGTACGGAAAGCATCGCAATTGGCGCAGCAACGCCTGAACAGGCCGTGGACACATTTCAGTCTGAACTGACTCGCATGGTTGGAGAAGATAAGGTAACGGTAAAATAGAAACTTGTAGCAGGTAATAGCCCGGCTGGCACCTTTTCTGCAAGCTGGGCTGTTTTTGGAAAGGGCGAAATAATGAAGAAACACTTGGAATTGAGCTTAGGTGCAAAAAAGTGCAACATGTTTTTTTTATTTTTACCATCCGTGATGTTACTGGCTGTCTTTTTTGTAGGGCCGATGCTCTTGACATTATACTACTCGTTTACAGATATTTCACTGACAGGCACAAATGCCCATGCCCTGAAATTTATCGGGTTTCAAAACTTTGTAGAAATATTCAAAGATCCAAAATTTAAAACGGTATTCCGAAATACGATGCTGTTTTTAGTGCTTTCGGGAATTGTTGGACAACAGGTCTTTGGTTTTCTTCTGGCATATCTGATGCAGCGCAAAAGCCGGACGCTTAGAAAGTTTGTCGGTTTTACTCTGGTAGTGGGATGGATTACTCCAGAAATTGTGGCCGCGTTTATGTTCAATGCTTTTTTCGCAGATAAAGGAACGCTGAATTTGATATTTCATTTCTTTGGTGTATCCCCTGTTTCGTGGCTGTTTACTTTTCCGCTTGTAAGTGTAATCATCGCAAATATCTGGAAAGGCTCGGCATATTCCATGATGATGTTTCAAGCCGCTTTGGACAATGTGTCGAGTGAAATTATAGAGGCGGCAAGGACGGACGGTGCCAATGGATTTCAGGTGCTGACTAAAATTATTTTGCCCATGCTTAAAGGGACGATGACCACTACCTTTATTATCGTTACACTATCTACGCTGGGGGCTTTCGGCCTTATTTACGCCATGACCGGCGGCGGTCCGGGAATCCGTACCACTACCTTGTCGGTTTATATGTATCAAAAAGCTTTTGCTACCTATCAGGTTGGATATGGGATGGCTATTGCTCTGATTATTTTGGTGGTAGGGGTCTTACTTAGCTTGATCTATGTCAGAAGCACGAAATCACAAGGGGTGAGGTAAATGATGCGGATGCTTAATCGAAAATTGAAATCAAGTGTTCCAACGATTATATTGATTGTGATTGCCTTGCTCTTTTTAATTCCGCTTATTTGGCTCGTCTTGGCGGCTGTCGATATACATGCAACGCAGGCATTGCGGATTCCTTCTCAATTAAGTGTTGAAAATTTCCGGACGGTGCTGGCGGAAAGCAAGAACACCAGAGGTTTCCTTAATAGTTTAATCATCTCGGTAGTACAGACGCTTTTGGTTTTGGTTTTCTCCGTTGCGGCGGCATACCCTCTTTCGCGTTACCGCTTAAAGTCCGGGCAGCGCATCAGTATGTTTATGCTGTTTTTAACTTCCATTCCGATCACCGCTCTCATGGTGCCGGTCTAACAACTTTTTATCACGTTGCGGCTGGTGGACTCCCTTGTGGGTGTGATCGTGTTTTTCTCTGCCGCTACGCTCCCTTACGGGATCTGGATGACGAAAAACTTTCTGGACGGTATTTCTATTGAGATGGAAGAATCGGCTCGCGTAGACGGGGCGTCTCAATTTCAGTGTATTATGAAAATTATTCTTCCGCTGATGAAACCAGGCCTGTTTACTGTGGCGATGTTCACGTTCATTCGTAGCTGGGGCGATTTTTTTGTACCATATATTCTTTTGTCCGCGACAGAGAATATCACCGCGTCGGTCAACATCTATCGCTTTTTCGGCGAGCGGGGAAATGTCATTTACGGCCAGTTGGCCGCCTACTCGATTTTGTATATGCTGCCGGTGTTCCTGCTTTACTTTCTGTCACAGAATTATATGTCGCAGGGATTTGTGATGGCCGGGTCAACGAAGGAATAGGAGGGAAAGAAAATGAAAACGCTGCATATGATTGGAAACGCCCACCTGGACCCGGTATGGCTATGGCATTGGCAAGAAGGATATCAGGAGAACATTGCCACATTTCGTTCCGCATTAGACCGTCTTTCAGAATACGATGACGTTGTGTTTACATCTAGCTCCGCCCAGTTTTATGAATGGATCGAACAGCACGACCCGCAGCTATTTGACCGAATCCGCGAACGCGTGCGACAAAAACGCTGGATTATTTGCGGCGGCTGGTGGGTAGAGTCCGACTGCAACATCCCGTGCGGCGAATCTTTCGCGCGCCAGGCGCTGCTTGCTCAAAATTATTATCAGGAAAAATTTGGAGTGCATTGCCGCACCGGTTATAATGTGGACAGCTTTGGGCACAACGGAATGCTGCCGCAGCTGCTGCGGCAGTCGGGAATGGATCGTTATGTGTTTATGAGACCCGGGCCGCAGGAAAAGCAGCTCCCCGGAAGAACTTTTCTTTGGGAGTCGCGGGACGGCTCGCAGGTTATGGCGTACCGAATTCCCGGCTCCTATGGAACCTTTGGGGGAATCGAAGAACATATCGTGTCATGTCTGCAGGAATTTGATCCCGGAATTGATGATTTAATGTGCTTTTTTGGCATAGGAAACCACGGGGGAGGTCCTACAATTGAAAACATTGAGGGAATCAGGCGCGTTCAAAAAACGATGCCCGGAACCCGGATCATATTCGGGGATCCTGACAGCTACTTTGATTCAATCGCGGAAAAGCATCCCAATCTTCCGGTTGTAAAAGAGGATCTGCAGCATCACGCGACCGGTTGCTACAGCGCTTTGTCTGAGGTTAAAAAGTGGAATAGGCGTGCGGAGAATGCCTTGCTGCGTGCGGAAAAAACAGCTGTGATTAGCAATATCATTGCGCGGAGCATTTATCCCAAAAATTTTTCGGGAGCCTGGAAGAATGTGCTCTTTAATCAGTTCCATGACATTATTGCGGGAACCGGTATTGCTTCGGCTTATGAAGCCGCCCGTGATCAATATGGCGAGGCACTCAGCATTGCGGCGCGAAACGAAAATGCCGCTTTTCAGGCGATTTCTTCTTGCATTCGTATTCCGCAGGAAGAAGCCATGAGGCCTTTTGTGGTATTTAATCCTCATTCCTGGGAAACAAATGCCACGATAGAAGTGGAAACAGGAAATTTCCTTGGCCGTTCTGAGGCGAGTTATACCGTCATGGATCCATCGGACAATGAGCTTCCGTGTCAGATCATTCCGGCAGAAGCAAAAATGGAAAACAGAAACAGGATTGTGTTTCAGGCGAAAATTCCTGCAATGGGGTATGTGACTTTTCGCGTTTATCCCCGCCAGATACCGGAATCGAAGCGCACCAGCTTACCGCCGATGATGCTGGAAAATGAGTTTCTAAGAGTCGTATTTGACGCTAATACCGGCGGGATAAGCTCCGTTTATGATAAGAAGGAACAGACGGAATATGCCGCCGGAAACTGGGCGCTACCCATCGTAATAGAAGACGTTTCGGATACATGGGCGCATGATGTGAAAAAATTTGATCAAGTGATCGGAAAGTTTTCCCCGGTTATGATTCGGCTGGAGGAAAGCGGGCCTGTAAGAAGCACATTGTGTGTGAAAAGCGTATACGCCCGCTCTACCTTGGTGCAAAGGTTTACCCTGTATCAAAATCGTGATGAGCTTGAGGTTTCGGCAGAACTGAACTGGCAGGAGCGCCGGAAATGCCTGAAGTTGGAATTTCCGTGTGCATTTGAGGACTGACGGGTAATTTATGAGATTCCTTTCGGCAGTATTGAAAAAGAATGCAGCGGCTTAGAGGAACCCATGCAAAGGTGGGCGGCAATAAAAGGCACGGAAAATAAGAGCAGGAATAAAGCCGGTCTGTGTGTGATCAACGACAGTAAATACAGCGCCAGCGCCGAGGGCAATACGCTGCGCATCATGATTGTGAGAAGTCCGGCGTATGCGCATCACGCCCCTTATGTATTGCCGGAAAATTTGGATGATTCACAATTTACCGATATCGGTCTGCAGGCCTTCCGTTATGTGATTGTCCCCATAAAAGGCGCGCTGAAAGAAAGTGTATTGGCACGCCGTGCGGAGGAGTGGAACCAGCCTTGCCTGGTTACTACGGAAAGTTATCATGAAGGCCCCTTTCCGCAGTCGGCGCAATCTGTGCAGATCAGCGCGCCGAACGTTCTTCTCTCGGCGCTCAAACTGGCTGAAAAAGAGAACGGATGGGTCTTGCGCTGTTATGAAGCGGATGGATTTGAGACAGAGGTGGAAATCAAATTGTTTCAAGCTGCGATTCCTACCCGTTTTCGCCCTTATGAAATCAAAACCTTTCTGATCGAAAGCTTGGAAAAAGCGCGGTGGAGAGAGGTCGATTTTTTGGAATGGGACCGGGATAAAGACAGGAATTGTTTGAATTAATGTAAAGGCAGGATAAATTGGTGACTATGAAGCGATATTCTTTAGGTATTGATATTGGAGGAACTAAGGTTGCGGTCGTATTGGGGGGCGGAAAGATTCCCGAATCTGACGTAACAAAATTCATTCTGGATCGCATTTGTTTCGACACGCAGGCAAAAAAAGGGGCTGATTTTGTAATAGGCAATATCTGCGCTGCTGTGGAAGAAATAATTGCTAAGTACGGTTTAACACGGGAAAATACGATCGGCTTGGGAATCAGTTGCGGCGGCCCTCTTGATCATAGAGAAGGGATTGTGCTTAACCCACCCAATCTGTATGGATGGAATCACATCCCCATTGTCAAGATTATGCGGGAAAAGTTTGGCCTGCCTACCTATTTGCAAAACGATGCGAACGCTTGTGCTCTAGCCGAGTGGAAATTCGGCGCGGCCAAGGGGTTTCATAATGTGATTTTTTTGACCTTCGGTACGGGGCTGGGTGCAGGAATGATTCTTAATGACAAGCTGTATACGGGAACAAACGGTATGGCCGGAGAAGTCGGACACATCCGACTTTCGGATTGGGGGCCGATTGGATTTGGGAAAGCAGGCTCTTTTGAGGGGTTTTGTAGCGGCAACGGCATTTCACAAATTGGTTCCATGAAAACCCTGGAGTGCTTGCAAATGGGGACAGATGTGGATTGGTGCACTGGAATTGACGGGGTTGGAGAGTTGGACGCCAAACAAATTGCGGCTGCTGCGGAACAGGGCGATTGGCTGGCACTGGAGATTTATCAAACCAGCGGATGGTATCTGGGAAAGGGGCTTTCTATCTTGATAGATATTTTGAATCCGGACATTATCGTGTTGGGCAGCATTTACGCGAGAAGTGAAAAGTTGCTGCGCGACAGTATGTGTCAGGTAATCCAAAATGAGGCTCTGGAACGTTCCAGAGCTTGCTGCCGGATTACGCCCGCTCTGCTGGACAATCAGATCGGCGATTTTGCCGCATTGTCCGTCGCCTTTGACGCGGAAGGCGCGGAGGGATGATGTGCGGCGGATTTTCTGCAAAAATGTGGCAATGGCAGAAGACTGTTGAATGGAGGAGCGCAAATGAATCGCATGGAAGAGATCATGGGTGAAACGATAGAAGACCATCCACGGCTTTCCGGCGTACAAAATGATATTTGGCACGCTTACCGCATGATTGAGAAATGCTATGCTAATCAGGGCAGACTTTTTCTTTGCGGAAATGGAGGAAGCGCGGCCGATGCGCTGCACATCGTGGGCGAACTGATGAAATCCTTTGTGAAAAAACGCCCGGTCGATCAGAAAACTGCAAGCAGTCTGATGGACTCCTGTCCAGATCACGCAGCCTATTTGACGGAGAATCTGCAGGGAGCGCTTCCCGCATATGCACTGGTTGAAAACGCAGCGCTTGCGTCAGCCTTTGCGAACGATGTAAAAGCGGATATGGCCTATGCGCAGCAGCTCTATGGTTATGCGGCACAGGGAGATGTGCTGATAGCGCTTAGCACATCTGGAAATTCACGCAATGTACTAAACGCGGTAAGGCTGGCAAATGCCATGAAGGTAGGTACGGTCGGATTGACGGGCGAATCCGGCGGCGAACTAAAATCACTGTGCGATGTTTGTATTGCGGTGCCTGAACGTGAAACATATAAGATACAGGAGCTGCATTTGCCGATTTATCACGCACTGTGCCGTATGCTCGAAGAAAGATTTTTCGCATAATTCCAGTTAAATCCGCGATAGCTCACGGATACCTCCTGTTTCATTCCTGCTCTTTATAAGAATTTAATCGGTTCAGTTGAAAAATATTTAGATGCTTGATAGATGGTGTCGTCAATAAATATTGCCCCAAATAGCGATGCAAGGGCGATTTGATGGTCCGACAGCTTGCCAAGGAAATGGCAGCTTGAGGACGAGCAAAAGAAACTTTTAACACTCTGGTACATAGACTTGAAAACAAAAGAGCAAATGTTTTCTGAGATGCATTTCGCCAGTTTTTCAACCCTCTATGATAAGCGGAACAAGGCAATCGGGGCGTTTGCGATACTCTACTGCGGTGCGGCAATAGCCGGGACGTACCGGAGCAGAGCCGGAAACTGACACCAAGATCATTTTATTCGACTATCCTTTTGTTGACATTCTTTTTTGGCCGTTGTATATTTAAACAGGGCTAGACGGGAGGATGTTAAAATGGAGAAGGATAAAAGACTGGCTGTTTTAATTGATGCCGATAATGTATCGCCAAAATACGTACAATTTATTTTTGCAGAAGCGGTCAATCATGGCACACCAACATATAAGCGAATTTACGGGGATTGGACTCTGCCGCAGCTTGCACCGTGGAAAGAAGTCCTGCTGGAGTATTCTATAACGCCGATACAGCAGTATGGATATACGACGGGCAAGAATTCCACAGATTCTGCTTTGATCATTGACGCGATGGACATTCTCTATTCGCAAAACGTAGATGGATTTTGTATTGTGTCCAGCGACAGCGATTTTACAAGACTGGCCACCCGCCTCAGGGAATCGGGAATGTATGTCATCGGCATGGGGGAAACAAAAACGCCAAAGCCGTTTGTCGCCGCCTGTGAAAGATTTATTTACTTGGAATCCCTGATGCAGACGGTCGTGCCGGAGTCCGAGCCCCATATAACACCTCCCGCTATTATCAAGGATCCATCAGAGAAAAAGAAAATAATAGAGCAAATTCAAAAGATAGTCCGAGCAAAGTCGGATGAAAAGGGATGGGCCTTTTTGGGACAAGTCGGAGGGATATTAAACAAGCGTTTTCCTGATTTTGATTCCAGAAATTACGGATATGATAAACTATCTCCGTTTATTGAATCGCTGGGCTGTTTTGATATTGAATACCGAAAATCCGGGAATTCGCATATTTCCCACACTTACATTAAGAATAAAAAATAAGATGACTTTTAGCGTCTCGCCTTCGGCAGACGCTTTTCTTATTCACAATTTCAACCAAGTTATCAACATGTAGCGGTATTTAACTTAAAATTAATCTATATCGTGTGGACGACCTTCGGGCCGTCCTTTCTTATACCCTTTTTTGGAGGCGACGGCAGTGTGTAGCATCAATTGCGTTTGGAATCAGTAAAAGCGGACCGGCGCAGCAGTATGCGCATTGCCGCGATGTCCGTATGAAAAATTCCCGCCTTCATCGGGCGGGGATCGGATTATTCGGCAATATCCAGCTGTTGTTTCAAGGCTTCCTGAAGGACGCTCGAAAAATTGATGTGCTTTTCTTCAGTGGCTTCGTTCAACCAAGACGGGATCGTAAGGGCTTTCTTCACCGCTTTTGAGTTGTGCTTTCGGCGGTATGCTTCGTGGTCAAATTCAACGAGTACAACAAAATCATCGGGGTCGTCGTGTTCCAAGTCTTTCGGGCTTGACGGCCGGGGCAGTTCTTTTTTGTTTTCCAGCAGATCAGTGATGCAGCCCGATTGCATCAAAAGCCATTTCATAGGCTTCCTCGAGCGTGTCGCCTTCCATGAAGCACCCATCTAGATCGGGGACGGAAACAGAATATCCGGTATCTTCCGGGTGAAATACCGCAGGATAAAAGAGTTTCGTCATTCTGCAATTTTTTACAATACCAGTATAGCACGTCCAAACGCAAAAGTCGTCCGCGATTTTACTCACTTTTATGTGCGCTTGGAAAAACAGTAGTAGTACAGCTCCCCTTTTTTATTTTCCGTGCTAAAATCCAATAGCCGGAGTTCCGGTTCAAAGAAATCCACGATTTTCTTTTTTGAACATTTAACCGGCCCGAATGGAAGCGAGAAGGGTGATTCCCGTCCGAAATGGGCGAGGATAAAGTACGATTTAGAATTCATGAGACTGAGCACGATGTTCTTATAATCGTCCCGTTGCGAACCTCTGAAATTGTGCAAGCATCCCGAATCAAGAATAACGTCAAAGGTCTGGGGGACTTTCCATTTAAAAATGTCCGCATGAACAAAGTCGATATGGACGTTTGCCTTCTCCGCGTTTTTTCTCGCAAATATCAAAGCATTTTCCACAAAGTCCAATGCGGTTACCTGAAGGCCGAGTTTTGCGAGATACACGGTGTTTGTCCCTGTGCCGCATCCTATGTCCAGTGCGGTCTCTTTTCCCTTGAAGCCTTTGGCCAACTTTTGTAAAAATTCAGGCGCGTCCTCCTGATACCATGCAAGTTTTCTTTCGTCACTGGTATGATAAACGGCTTCATAAAAATTTTTTCTAGACGGCATTTTACTCAATCCTCATTTTCTCAATTTCGTCTCGGACATATTGATTTAGCTTTTGCATCGAATATAATAGCCGACAAACCTCTTCATCGTCTAATTTTGCAAGTATTCGAAGCTCCCGGCGCTTCCATTTTTTATGGATTTCCTGATGCCTTTTACATATTACCTTGCCTTTCTGGGTCAGCTTAAAATAAATTTCTTTATTATTATTTGGCTTTTTAAAGGGTACAATGGCATTTTTAGCCTGCAATCTCTTGAGCATTTTGCTGACCCCGCCTTTTGTCATGCCGAAAGCGTCTGAGATGGCCGAAAGATTGCTTCCCATGTTTTGAGAGATGCAGCTTACCAAATGGATTTCAGCGGGTCCAAGGTCTGTTTCCCATGTATCGTTCTCCATTTGATTCATCCGTTGGACGTTTTCCATCAATTCATGAAAGACAAACGAAAGCTGCTCGGTTTCCGGCATAATATCACTCCCCATATTTTTTCCATGGAAACAATCACAGTATAGCTTTCTTTATCTGAAAAGTCAATATAATATCAAAGGAATAAAGAAGCCTCCGGAGCGGCTGCCCCAAAGGCTTCCCGAACGTTCTGCAGTTTTTGACAATACCAGTATAGCGCCTTCAGACGCAAAAGCCGTCCGCGATTTTACTCACTTTCCGTAGAGCAGAAGTGCCAGCCGTGCCAGCGCCCTGTCCTTTTTGTTGTAGGCGGACGAGCGTTCAATGCTGAACCGGTCGCAGATGCTCGCAACGGCGTCGGCCCGCGAATCCTCGTTCTGATAAAACTCCGACAGGGCGAACTGCTCCTTCCCGGTCAGAGCGTCCCACGCGGGCTTGAACCACTCCATGTACTCCAGCGCCCTGCGGTAACGCTCCTTGAGAACGTCGAGCTCATCCAGCGTCGCCGCCAGCCGCGTTTTACCGGCTTTGGATCTTTGACCTCCGGCATGCCGTCCGGCAGGGAGGAGCGCAGGGATGTCATCCGTTCGCGGGCCTCCTCCAAATCGTCGGAATGATTCTGGATAATATACTCCATGCTGGAGTAATCCTTCAAGGCGTCGATGGCCGCCGCCTTTTTATCTAAATAAATCCAAGCTATCTCCATGAACTGGCACCTCCAAGGTATCGAGAATAAGCCTGGCATCCTCGACGCTTGTCACTTTGAAGGCTTCGCCCTGGCCGCTTTTATTTTCCGAATCGTGGCTTCTTGCAGCTTTGTCAGTCTGCCGGTGTCCGTCTTGACCTCGAAGGCGACGAACCTGCCGCCCATGCAGCAGATGATATCCGGCAAACCGGCTGTGCCGTACATGCCGCCGTGCTCTTTCCAGCAGAAACAGCAGGGCACAGTCTTGAGGTAACGCAGGATAGCGTTTACGATCTCTTTTTCCGCCATACCTGTCCTCCCGCGTTCCGAACGGGTGGCGAACGGGTCTGGAACCGGTTTTGTCCAGTATTTATACGGGTTTGAACGGGTATCCAGCCGTATCCTTTATATATGTATAATTTTTTACTACATATATATTTCTGGTTCTATACGCAAGAAATAGGGAAAAGCGGTTCAACCCGTTCAAAACCTTACGCCATGCGGATTCCCTGCCATGTTTTGCGGCGACTGACCCGTTCAAATCCGCGCCCGACCCGTTTGCCCAAGCCCTCGATGTCTTTGTTGAAGTTGGCCTGTGACATAGCCTTCAGGCCGTTTTTGTTGCAATACTCGCGGTATTGCTGAAACAGCTCCTCGCGGATACATTCCGCTTTTTCGTCGAGCACGCAGCATTCCTCCACGAAGGATAGAGCGCTATTATTCTCCACCTTGTACGCTGCAGCTCCACTCGGGCCGCCTCCGTTTCGAAAAACAGATAGCTGCTCGCAATCAGCCGCTTTAACCCGGCGAGCGCCCACATAAAGATTCCGTCGCGTTCCACCGCCAGCTTTTCCAGCAGGTTGGAGGCACGCTTTTCGGGCGGCACCGCCTTCGCAAACCGGATAAGGATGCTTTTTGCTATTTTTCGGTTGGTCTCTCCCGCTGGCTTTCGCCGAAACACCTCATCACTCAGTAATTCTACTTTTGTATATTTTCTGGGCATAAAACGACCTCCTGTCGTAGTTCCTATTCTACAACAGGGGGGTCTCTTTTTTCACTGTCCGTTTTTTAGGGTATAGTCTACCAATTTTACACAGGGCGGGATTTTTTGTTGTGACGCCTTCCTCGGATGGAAAATTTTATTCATTGAATTTGACTAAAATTTCAGATAGACTAAAAAAAGGAAAAAATATGATTCAATTGGGGATGCAGAATATGAAAACGGCTCGAAGGGCAGGGGGGTTCCTGTTAGCCTTGGTTATGCTGATCGGAATAGGATTTTCCGGTGTGGTGCGGGCGGCGTCTGCTTCGTTTGATTTCAGTATTTACGACGGTCATTTAATCAGATATTTTGGAACTTCTCAAACGGTTGTAATTCCTGAGGGAATAAAATACATAGATGAACAGGCTTTTCAAGACGCGCAAGTCAAAACGATCGTTTTGCCAAAGAGCCTGAAATTTATTGGGAGATGGGCGTTTTCCGGCTCTCAGATTACCGGTGTTGTCATTCCCGCGGGGGCAGCGGTCGGCGACGCCGCGTTTGCCGCCTGCGACCAGTTGACCAGCGTTGCCGTTTCCGAAGGAGTCAAGTATATTAATGATTCCGCGTTTTCGAACTGCACCCAACTGACAAGGGTGCAACTGCCAAATACTCTGCTGCGTGTCGGACAGGACGCTTTTCAAAATACCCCTTGGCTGGAGAATAATCCGAATGATTTTGTCATCGCGTCCGGCCTTCTGCTCCGATACAGCAATAAAACTGCGGCATCGGCTGCCATCCCGCAGGGAGTGAAGATAATTTATGCGCGGGCGTTTTCTGATCGTACCAATCTGAAAAGCGTTGTGATTCCCCCGAGTGTGAAAGAAATTCAAGCGGCGGCCTTTGCAAACTCCGGGCTGGTTTCCGTTACGATTCCTAAAACAGTAGAGAAGATTGACGTCGGTGCTTTTGCACGCTCTAAAAACCTGAAGGAGGTCAACTGGCCGTCCAATATCACGATGATGAAAGACGGGATGTTTGCGGACTGCACCTCTTTAAAAAGCATTGCGATACCGGAAGGTGTTACGCTGATCGGCTCGGAGGCTTTTAAGGGGTGTACCGCGTTGGAACAGGTCAACCTTCCGCAAAGCATGAAGACATTGGCAAGCAGAATGCTTGCGGACTGCGAATCCATGCGCAGCCTGACCGTCCCCGCCGGTGTAGAAAACATCGGCTCTACGCTGATTGAGGTCAGCAAGCCGGGCAACTGGCTGCAAACCCATTTGTTTCGGCTGATTGGGACAAAAGGCTCTTATGCTGAAGCCTTTGCGAAAAGAAACGGCTATGAATTTGTTCCAGTCGGGACAGCGCCCCCGAAAGAGAGCGGGTCAAAGCTGATTTATAGCGGGCGCCTTTACCAGGGCGCGGTTATGATGGATACGAGAAGCTATCGAATGGCCCCGGGAAATATTTACGACATCGGGGTGAAACTTTTTGGGAACGCTTCTTCTAAAACACGCCAGATGGTTTCGGGTTCCACAAGCGTGGCGACGGTCATGCAGCTGCCGAACGATAACTACCGGATAACGGCGAAAAGACCTGGGACAGTGTATATTACGCTGTACATCCTCGAGCCGAAAGGCCCGAGAAAAGAAATTACGCACGCGTCGATTCGGTTCGATGTGGAAACAGGCATAAAACAGGGCGGTCAGGCGTGGCGCCAAACCACCTATTTTAATTAAAAAAGACGATCCTCACGTAGAATTATGCCAACGCCGATAGGGACGGCTCGGGATGAGTGACAGCGGCTGAAACTTCTCGTCGTTGAGCATCAGTGCATCCAGCGGGTCGCCGTCCTCCGCTGATGTGAGCGGGGTGAATCCATAATTCGAGGGGTAATGCGTCGAGGGATACAGCACACGGTCAAGCCGCAACAATCCGGTTCCCTTGTCGCGCTCATATTTGGGCTTGCTTCCTAAAAGGATTTCTACAACCGCATCAAAGTTTACGCTGGATATCCGAGCCGGGTTCATGCCGGATATTCATAAAGATCCTCCATTCAAATATAAAATGAAAAAAGCCGATGCGTTTTATGAAAGCCTTGGATTCCGGAAGCACGGATACAGCTTCCTGATGGAACTGGAATAACGGAAACGCAGAAAAAATATTCTGTGTTTCATCCGCTGTTTCGGCCATAAACGACGGCGGAAAAAGGGCCGGATCGCCTGTTTACGGACGGGCCCG
>ENA-UOOI01001713-UOOI01001713.1-fermentation-metagenome-genome-assembly--contig:-NODE-1713-length-21533-cov-5.606574_pt1 | contig 21533 bp, 17 predicted proteins | sample MGYA00245779_ERZ724027 | MGnify/ENA primary metagenome ERZ724027 (study PRJEB28704, sample SAMN03018318) | fermentation metagenome | biome: anthropogenic terrestrial biome; feature: soil; material...
AATCCGTAAAATGACCCTACTGCAGTTGTATAAATCTCTGCAATAAGAACAGCTGCGTAAATATACTGCATTTTGCGGGATATTTTTTCGGCTACATACATCATAGGTATTTCAACGCGGGCAATTTCCCAAATATTTCCGGACAATGTCAGATATATCATGAGAGAGCCCAGTCCAAGACCTAGTCCGCCTAGGATTACTCCATTTCTTACAGCTTTCATATCACGGGCTTCAGATCCGAGAGGCCCCAATACAGCAACTGAGAGAATGATGTTGTATGATACATACAATATAGCTGCAAAAATCCAATTTGGCAAAAGTCTGTTTTCTCCTATAAGCGGCATTGCCGGTATAATGCTTAGCGGAGTATGGGCTATCGAAAGAATGCTAATCACGGCAACTCCTGTCAGTGTGAAAGGTACTATAAAACTGATGGAGTTGATTACGCCGCCTATTCCTGTCAGTACAGTTGCAGCAGTAAGTACAGTCATCAATATATTTCCATACATTACGGGCAGATTGAACTGCTGTGCGAACATAGCACCCGTGCCGGAAATCATTGCAATAAAAGAACATAAAAGAAAGAATGTCACAATCTTGTCTATTGCTGCTCCTATTTTTTTACCGCCTGAATACATGATTATTTCCATATGAGAACGAGCTTTGAGCTTTCTTCCCAAAACCATGATAATATATCCAAATACTATAAACATCGTTGTAGTAACTGCAAGTCCGGCCAGTCCCATCACACCAAATCTATTGAAAAACTGCAATATTTCCTGGCCTGTAGCAAATCCCGCTCCTACCACTGTTCCAATGTATGCGCCTGCAACTTTCAACGTTGATACACCCTTTTTATCCACCATCCCACACCCTTTTAATAGATATATATATTATATAGGTAAATAATAAATTTATGACTGGATGATTGCTAATGTAGGGTTTTATGTACATTTTATTAATCTAATCTGCTATAATATAAAGAGATAAGTGGAATTTCTTACTAGAAAGGGATGAGAATTTGGAAGATAGTAAACTGAACGTGCAAAAATTTGTTGAATTTAAAAATAAAACTATATCAAATATTTCCAAGGTGATTATAGGTAAAGAAGAAACTATAGAGCTTATAATTGTTTCACTTTTATCCGGGGGGCATGTCCTGCTAGAGGACATTCCTGGAATCGGCAAAACCATGATGGTTAAGGCATTTGCAAAGACTTTGAATCTTCCGTTCAATAGGATACAATCTACACCGGATTTATTGCCCTCAGATATTACCGGAATAAATTTTTATAATCAAAAAATCGGAGATTTTGAATTCAAGACGGGTCCCATATTTTCCAATATTATCCTAATTGATGAAATAAACAGAGCAACTCCCAGAACTCAGTCCAGCCTATTGGAAGCTATGGAAGAAAGACAGATTACTGCAGATGGCGTGACAAGGAAGTTGGATAATCCGTTTATGGTATTAGCAACGCAAAATCCGATTGAATCCTATGGAACGTTTCCTCTTCCTGAAGCTCAATTGGATAGATTCTTTATGAGAATAAAAATGGGATATCCAACGAAGAAAGAAGAAAAGGAAATAATTCTTAAGAATATATATGACCCTCTGAACTCAATAGAGCCTATTGTGGGGATAGATGAATTAGAAGAACTTTTAATCGAAGTTAAAGAAGTAAAGGCAAATGATGATGTATTAAATTATCTAATTGATATAATAAATGAAACAAGAAGAGGGGATTTGGAACTTGGGGTAAGTCCTAGGGGAAGTATTGCATTGTTTAAGGCGTCTCAAGCTTATGCTTTAATCAATGGAAGGGATTTCATAATCCCGGAAGATATAAAGAAAATGGCACCCTATATTTTGAATCACAGGATTATAGCCAGAGGAAATAATAGCGTAGACGATACCATGGGGATTATCAATCAAGCAGTCAATTCAGTTAAAGTACCATTAGAAGAAATATAGGTAAATATTATGACTTGGATATTAGCGGGGATAATTTTATTTACAGCAATTATCAATAAAATTACTTTAAAATATGGGTTTGACAAATTAAACTATAATTTAGATGTTTCTAAAAAGGCAGCTGAAATAGGGGAAGATATATCCGTCACTTCTACTTTTGAAAACAATAAAGGACTTACCGTTACCTTTCTACAAGTTGATGAAAGATACCCTAAAGGGTTTAATGTGGAAAATTATAATTATACGCTATACATATTACCATATCAGAGAGTTAAGAGGACTTATCAGATCGTGGGCATGGAAAGGGGATTATATCAAATCAAAGGAAGTTCTTTAAGTTTAGGGGATTTTATAGGATTTAAAATGGTATATAAAAATCTTAACGTAGGTAAAGATATTGTAATACTTCCAAGAAAATTGGATATAAAAAAATCCTTAATTCCGATGGGAAGTCTAAATGGGGATGTTTCAGTGAGAAGATGGATAATAGATGATCCCAATATGATTTTAGGGATAAGGGATTATACAGGAAATGAACCTCAAAAATATATTCACTGGCAATCATCACTTAAGCATGGAAAACTTATGGTAAAAAACTTTGATTTTACTACGGATAACAGTATAATAATTGTTTTGAATATCGAAACCATAAAACCCTTTTGGATGGGGATAGAAAAGGAGTCTATTGAAAATTCCATATCCTTGGTAAGAGGCATTATGGAAGAGCTGGAGAGTAAAAAAATCCCATATGGATTTATTACAAATGCATTTGGTAATAGTTCTACTACTAGCCAATTTTATTACCCCGGGTTGGGAAGGAATCAATTATCTTTTTTATTGGAAATGTTAGGGCGTATAAATTATGGCATTTCTTCTACATTTGAGGATTTGCTGACCGAAATAATAAATAGAAGGAATAGTTATAGTACCTTTGTAGTAGTAACTCCGAAAGTATTTACATCATATATTGACAAATTAAATAAATTAAGCAAAGCTTCAACTAAAGTAATACTAATTTCCCTTGAAAGTATAAATATGGATAAATTAGACAAGGGTATTATTAAATATGGGGTAAAGCTATGAATGAATTGATTATATTAGAAATAATTAGCATCACATCTTTGTTGTTCTCCATATATTCTAACATCTTTAACTTTACAAATTTGAATAATTACTTTATTTTATTTGTGTGGACTGTAATCATATCCAGCATATATGGAATATTACAATTCAAAGCTCACAATGATAAGACCCGTTTATTACTTGTATTATTGTTACTTCCCATGGCTATATTTAAGAGTAAAAGTTCAATATATTTTATAATCCTATTAGCTTTCTCTCTTTATCTATATCTTACAAGAAGATTAATTAGCGGAGACCACAATAATTATGTAGATAGTTTTAGAAACTCCTTTTTTATAATAATTGGATTATTGCTATTTTCATTTATAGGAGATTTGGTATATCGGTTTACAGACTTTAGCATTCCATTTTTGACAATATATTTTTTATCGACGATTATCTTTATTAGAAATTTAAGATATACATTTGTGGGAATGGAAAAAGAAAATGTAAGAAAATTGAATCTCAGATATTTAATTTTATTATCAATCGCCTCAATTTTGATAACGATTGAGGGATTAAGGGATTTCCTTTTCAGGATATTAAATTCCATATATAATCTAATAATAGAGATTTTAATTTCTATATTTTATTATCCGCTATCGCTTATAATCTTAGCGCTTGATAAGTTTACAAACTGGATATTATCTTTATTAGGCATGGATATGGATGATGAAATTGTTGATTCCACAATGGAAGAAATGGAGAATATTGTTTATCAAGTAAAGGAGCATCCGATTTTAGATTTAGTATTTAAAATTATTTTACTAATAACAATTTTGTATATAAGCTATCGATTATTAAAAAAACGTCAGAGCAAAAAGAAATATAGCCCTGATTATATCGAGGAAAGAGAGTTTATGCAAAGAGATGAATATAGAGAACGTCGAAGGTTTAGACTAGGGAGACCTAAAGGATATAAAGAGCAAATAAGATTTTATTATAAAAAATATTTAAATAAATTATTAAACAAGGATATAAAAATAGAAAAGCATTATACAACTGAAGACATAAACGAATTTGGGAAAGAAAGATTTTCCTATAGTATAATTGAAAAAATAAGGGAAATATATATAAAAGTAAGATACGGAAATGATGAAGGAAATAGTGCTGAAGTAGAAGAAATCAGAAATTTATATAGAGATTTAAAATGAAAAAACCGGATTTATACCCGGTTTTTTCATTAATAAAAAATTATTTATGGCGTTTTAATAGTTCATCTTTTATGTTCCATAATTCTTGTGACAGATCTACAAAATATTCGTGGGGTTTTTCAAATCTCTTTACTTCATCCCATAATGTATCTATTTGTTCGTTGCAATATTTTTTAATATCATGGACATTTGGACTATCATAAACATTTTCACCCTTATCAAAAATTTGCACCAATAATTTTCTTGCGTAAAAATTCTCCACTTTCTTCCTCTTCCAAGTAAATAAGGGGTGGAAGATCTCATAGGGTTTATTATCGTTTATTTCTTCATCATGTAGCGTAATTACATCAGCTATAGCTTTGTTGGTGTCTCTACTATACAATCTATAAATTTGTTTAAAACCAGGGGTGGTTATTTTGCCGACATTTTCGCTTATTTTAATTTTAGGAACAATCTTTCCTTCTTCTTCCATTGCGGTCAATTTATATACACCGTTAAAAATAGGTTCTGATTTTGCAGTGATAAGTCTCTCCCCCACACCAAAGGAATCTATTTTCGCTCCTTGGTTGATTAGATCTCTAATCGTATATTCATCAAGACTGCTGGAAGCCATTATGGTACAATCGGGAAATCCTGCCTCATCAAGCATCTTTCTAGCTTCTTTGGAAAGGTATGCAATATCACCGCTGTCTATTCTGATACCCTTAGGCCTATAACCAAGTGGGAGGACAACTTCATTGAATGTTTTAATAGCATTTGGAATACCATCCCGCAATGTGTTGTATGTATCTACTAACAAGTAGCAATTATCAGGATAAACCTTTGCATATGCTTTAAAGGAATCTAATTCTGTCGGAAACATTTGAATCCAACTATGAGCCATAGTACCTAGTGCCGGAATATCGAAATCTCTATCTACTATAGTATTTGCGGTACCGATGCATCCACCAATATATGCAGCTCTTGCTCCTAGGATAGCAGCTTCATATCCTTGCGCCCTTCTGGAACCGAATTCTATGACTTGTCTACCTTTTGCAGCTCTTACGATTCGATTGGTTTTAGTTGCAATTAAGGATTGATGATTTACCGTTAATAGTATCATGGTTTCTACCAATTGTGCTTGAAGCACAGGGCCTCTTACAATAACAATTGGTTCTTGAGGGAAAATTGGGGTACCCTCAGGGACAGCCCAAACATCACACTTGAATTCAAAATCCCTTAGATAATCCAAGAACTCCTCACTGAAAATATTTTTACTCCTAAAGTATGCAATATCTTCATTGTTAAATTTTAAGTTCTTTAGGTACTCAATTAATTGCTCTACACCTGCCATTATGGCAAAACCACCGTTGTCCGGTATAGATCTAAAAAACATATCAAAGTATGCATACTTTTCTTCTATTCCGTTTTGTATATAGCCGTTACCCATTGTAAATTCATAAAAATCTGCTAGCATCGTTAGGTTTTTTTTATCTACCCAATCAATCTTATTCATCATCTTACTCCTTTGTTAAATAGTTATCTTCATTATAGACTTATGATTATATCTTGTCAAAAAATAATTTGATGGGTAAACTTTTTGTATTTTAAAGCTTACCCATCATTTTAAATAGAACTTTGTGAAATTGCTCCAACCTGAGCTTTTTGGTTCAATCACTCTTTCCAATCTACTAAATACACTCCTTAGTTAATTATTTGGGGTCGAAATTTCCTAATTCAAACTACTTTGTTATCTTACTGCATTACCACCGATATCTACCACATTCCAATACTTCTCTTCCACTTAACTCACATTGTAGCTTTAATGCTTGTAGTGTTGTAAAATCAATCTGCACACTTATAATAATTTTAATCTCTAACTAAGAACAAGTTGATTGGCAATTACCAAAGTTCTAAAAACTTGCTTATTGTTTTAATATGTCTTGTGTATTAATATTATACCCAAAATATTGATAATAAACAAAAAAGTTTAAAAAAGTTTTAATAACTTTTAAACTTTTTTCAGTTGTAAACTGTAAACTGTGAATTAAATTATAAGACCCCAGAACTCGACTTCAACAATCTTTTATCTTTTAATGTTTTAATTGTGAATTGTGAACTGTGAATTGATTAGTTATCTCCTATTAACTTCAATCCCTTTTCTGTAATGCTATAGATGGTTACAGGATTCTTGCCGCACATATTGGCATATGGGCATCCCCCGCAAGTAGTTTCACATGCAGGAGATCCCAAATCTTCCTTCAAATATCCCATATGGATCAACTGCTGCAACAATTGATCTACCATATCTTCTGTTATATTTAGTTTAATTGCAATATTTGATCTGGAAAAAGCCTTTGAATTATTTAACTCCATTAGGATGTTTTTAAGCATTATATCACTCCTTAAAAGCCCAATAAACTTCCGATTTGATATACCAGAACTGATGCTATCCATGCCAATGCAAATGTGTATACGGATATAAATATCGCCCATTTATAAGAATTAGTTTCTTGCTTTACAGTGGCAATAGTGGCTGCACACGGCGTATATAATAATACCATAACCATAAATGAAACTGCAGTAAGCGGTGTAAATGCATTTTGGATAGCAACGATCAATTCGCTTCCTTCGCTAACACCTGCATATACCATGCCCAAGACTGCCACTACAGCTTCTTTGGCTGCAATACCGGCAGCTAAACTTACTGATGCTTGCCAAGTTCCAAATCCTGCAGGTTTGAATATAGGTGCTAATAGGGTACCTATTTTGCCTAATAAGCTTGCTTGGCTATATGGTTCAACGCCTAATGGGAGTACTGACAATATCCATAATATAGCGACAACTGCAAATATAATCGTTCCTGCTCTTTCTATGAAATGGAGAACTTGCTGCCACATATTTTTAATAACACTGTTAAAAGACGGCAATCTATATGGAGGAAGCTCCATGATAAAGTGAGATGATTCGCCTTTAAACAATGTATTGCTAAAAATTTTCCCCATAATTAAGGCTACTAGTATACCTAAAAAATAAAGAATAAATAAAATAATGCCGCCATGTTCAGGGAAAAACGCTGAAATAAATACTAAATATATAGGTATCCTTGCTCCGCAAGACATAAATGGATTTATAAGAATAGCGATCATTTTATCTTTTTTTGTTTCCAGTGTACGGGTTGCCATTATTCCCGGTACATTGCAGCCAAATCCTATTATCATGGAAATAAAAGTTTTGCCTTGAAGTCCCAATGCCCTCATTATATCATCCATAATATATGCTGCTCTAGCCATATACCCTGTATCTTCCAATACACCCAAAAAGAAATAAAGTACGGTTATTAGCGGAATAAAACTTAATACTGCACCAACTCCACCAATTATACCATCTGAAATAAAAGATATAAGCCATTCAGGAGCATTTATTAAAACTAATTCCTTGGACAAGAAAACTCCAAAGGTTTCAATCCAAGATTCAACTATTCCGCCCAATAAATCTTGACCTATTTTAAAAGTTAACTGAAAAACTATAAACATAATTAGTCCAAATATAGGTAATCCTAGATATTTATTGGTGATTACTTTGTCTATTTTATCCGAAAGCGTAACTACGGCTTCATCGGGTTTTACTACGCTTTTTTTAGTGATATTGCTTATAAAATCATATCTTTTATCTACTATTTCCAGTTCATAATCAATTCCCTTGTCTTTAAGGAACGTTAGTCTTTTCTCGACATCTTTATTGTTTACTTCTTCTAAAATATCTTTATTTCCTTCCAACAGCTTGATTGCAATCCAATCTGCAGGATAATCAGCCTTAGAATCCTTTAATAGTTCTTTAATAGTTTTTATTTCTTTATCTATGTTTTCACCATAACTTAGAGGATGATATTCAGACTTTTTTTCAATGCATTCCACAGTTTTCTCGATTAATTTTTCAACTCCGGATTTTTTAGATGCTACAGTAGATATTACAGGAACACCTAAATTTTTAGATAAGCTTTCTATATTTATCTCGATTTCTCTAGTTTTTGCCTCGTCAACCATATTTAATGCGATAACTACATTTGCACCCATCTCCAACAGTTGAGTTGTAAGATATAAGTTCCTCTCAATATTTGTAGCATCAACTACATTTATTACAACGTCAGGGTTTCCTTTTACTACATAGTCTCTTGCCACAACCTCATCCTCAGAGAAAGCGCCTAAGCTATAAGTGCCAGGCAAATCAACGACATCATATATTTTATTGTTGAATTTAAATTCACCAACTTTTTTTTCTACAGTAACCCCCGGCCAATTTCCAACGTGTTGGTTAGCGCCAGTTATAGCGTTGAACAATGTGGTCTTTCCGGAATTAGGATTTCCTACTAAAGCTATTGTATTCATGTCTCCACCTCTTCCTAAATGATAGCTATAATAAATCAAAAATAAAAATCTATGCTTGAATTATTATATTGTTAGCTAGTCCTCTGCCTATAGCTAATTTATGTCCTGATAAATCAACTATAACGGGACCGATATCATTTTTCACGACCTCAATCTCCACACCTTTATTTAAACCTAATTCAAATAATCTTTTGCAAATTTGCTTTCCGCCTTTTATTTCGCTGATGCGGCCTTTATCATTGGGCTTTAGTTGTATAAGAGCCATAACCTTCATGCATCTCCCCTTCTTGTTATTTTAACTGGATATATAAATTATATTCCTAGTTGATAATTATTATCAATATCATTATAATATAATTTAAATAAAATCTCAAGTATTTTGTTTGTCCATCTTGATAATATCTGATGGCTCCAAGTTTTGAATAAATTTAGCAAATTTTATTGACAAAATAATTATAGGATGTTAAGATAAATACACACCCCCTCGGGGAGGGGATAGGAAAGGGTGATATAATGTTAGCAAAAATTACTATAGATGTAGGTGGTATGACCTGCGCAGCATGTTCGGCAAGGATTGAAAAAAATTTGAATAAAAACGACGGAGTGGAAAATGCTGTAGTAAATTTACTGGCAAATAAAGCTACGGTAGAATATGAAACTGATAAAATAGCTCCAAAGGATATTATAAATATTATAGAAAAGACAGGATATGAAGTTCCTCTTACTAAAAAGACACTTCTTATAGAGGGTATGACTTGTGCAGCTTGTTCTGCAAGGATTGAAAAGGTTCTTAATAAGATTGACGGAGTAACGAGGGCAAATGTGAATCTTTCAACCAACAAAGCTATTGTAGAATTTCCATCAGGATTAATAGATGATAATGCTTTAATAAAGGCAGTAGAAAAGGCGGGCTATAAAGCTGAAGTAGAAGTTGAAAGGGACTTGGACAGAGAAAAGGAACTTAGAGAAAAGGAGATAAAATCTCTGAAAACATCTTTTATCATATCCGCCATATTGAGTATTCCATTGTTTTCAGCAATGTTTTTCCATATGGCCGGAAATATGAATATCTTGACAAACGGATATTTTCAGTTGTTATTAGCCACTCCTGTTCAATTTATTATAGGTTATAGATTTTATAAAGGTGCTTATCATTCTCTTCGCGGCGGAGGGGCAAATATGGATGTTTTGGTGTCTATGGGTACATCAGCAGCCTACTTTTATAGTCTGTACAATCTAATTAGGGGAGTACATGAATATTATTTCGAGGCTTCAGCTGTGGTAATTACTTTGGTCCTATTAGGCAAGACATTTGAAGCGATTGCAAAGGGAAAGACATCGGAAGCTATTAAAAAATTGATGGGATTACAACCCAAGACTGCCAGGGTCATAAAGGATGGAATAGAAGTGGATACACCCATAGAAAAATTGGAGATCGGGGACATTATATTGGTTAGACCCGGAGAGAAGGTTCCGGTAGATGGCATTATTGTTGAAGGGAATTCATCTTTAGACGAATCAATGATTACAGGAGAGAGTATACCTGTCGATAAATCCGTTGATGATACGGTAATTGGAGCTACAATCAATAAATTTGGATCCTTCAAATTCGAGGCAACAAAAATAGGGAAAGATACTGTATTGTCTCAAATAATTAAATTAGTAGAAGATGCTCAAGGTTCAAAGGCACCCGTCCAAAGGCTGGCAGATAAAATATCGGGAATATTTGTACCAATAGTAGTTGGGGTAGCTGTTTTAATATTTTTAGGTCATTATTTTGTTGGAGGCAGTTTCAACTCAGGTCTTATAAATGCTGTAGCAGTCTTGGTTATAGCATGTCCTTGTGCATTAGGATTGGCTACACCGACTGCAATTATGGTTGGCACCGGCAAGGGCGCTGAAAATGGTATATTGATCAAATCAGGGGAGCATCTGGAGAGAGCTCATAAGATGGATACCATAATTTTTGATAAGACGGGGACTATAACTAAAGGTGAACCTGAAGTTACGGATATAATAAGTTTTAATGGCTATGAAGATGCAGAAATACTTAGATTGGCAGCATCGGTGGAAAAGGCATCTGAACATCCGTTAGGTGAATCAATCGTTAAAAAAAGTGGAGAAGAATCTATTGAGCTGATTACGATTAATTCTTTTGAAGCAATACCCGGAATGGGACTCAAAGCTAGTATTGAAGGTAAAGAGGTATTAATTGGCAATAGAAAACTGATGGTTAAAAACGATATAATTATAGGGGATAAAGAAAATGATTTATCTAGACTGGAAGAAGGAGGGAAAACTGCTATGCTAATATCCATTGATGGAAATATTTCCGGGATAATAGCTGTTGCAGATAAGATTAAAGAAACTTCCCTTGAAGCTATCAACAAACTGCAGGATATGGGTCTTGATGTTTATATGATAACAGGAGATAATGAAAGAACAGCAAAGGCTATAGCAAAACAAATTGGTATAACACATGTACTTGCTGATGTGTTACCTGAAAACAAAGCGTCGAAGGTTGACGAACTTAAGGCACAAGGCAAACATGTGGGCATGGTTGGAGATGGAATCAACGACGCTCCGGCATTGGCTTCGGCGGACGTGGGTTTTGCAATTGGGACAGGAACGGATGTGGCTATGGAGGCTGCGGATATTACTTTGATGCGTGGAGATTTAAATGGAGTGGTTACAGCTATAAGATTAAGTCATAGGACTATGAGAACCATAAAACAAAATCTATTTTGGGCATTTTTCTATAATAGTATAGGTATTCCATTTGCAGCTTTAGGATTTTTAAATCCTATGGTGGCAGGTGCGGCTATGGCATTTAGTTCAGTTTCTGTAGTTTCCAACTCCTTGAGACTGAAGAGATTTGAATAGCAATTCACAATGCACAATGAAAAGATAGTGAAGAGTGAAGAACTAAGAGTGAAGAGTTGCTAGGGTCGAGCTTTTGGGTCATTAAACATAGATTCTTCACTGCGTTCCAGAATGACACAAGCAGGAATTATACTGATTTTATTGACCCGCGATTACTGCTGGTGTCATCCTTGAGTAAAACGAAGGATCTCCGGTTTTCAAGGCAGGTAATTAGGTAAGAAGTATTTTATAATTTAAAATAAATGGAGGTATTATATTATGAAAAAGATTATGTTAGTTGATGGCATGTCCTGTGAACATTGCGTAAAGGCAGTAAAAAATGCTTTAAGTGAAGTAAATGGGGTTGCAAGTGTTAAAGTAGATTTACAAACTAAAAAGGTAGAAGTTGAAGGGGAAAATATGGCAAATGATGCTTTGAAAAATGCAGTAGAAGATGCGGGTTATGAAGTGCTTGAAATCAATTAATAGGTGATTTATATGAATGAAGGTAAATTGAAGGCTATAAACAAATTGAAAACAGCCAGAGGGCAGATGGATGGTATAATTAGAATGTTGGAAGACGATCGATATTGTGTAGACATATCGACACAAATATTATCGGTTATTGGATTGTTAAAAAAAGCCAATATTGATATTTTAAATAGTCATCTAAGATCCTGCGTTGCTTCTGCAATATTAGAAGGCGAAGAACAAGGTCAGGAAAAAATAGACGAGATAATAAATATTATTGATAAATATATTAAATAAGAACTTCTCCCTTAGAATATTCTAAGGGAGAGCTTACTTTTCCAGATTGGGTAATAACAGCTTTATCATATCATTTATTAAGCTAATATTCTTTTTTGAGGTTCCTGATAAAAGGGACAATAATTCCTTGATTTCACTATCCATTTCTTCAGAATAATTACTCTCAACAGTTTCCATAACAGAGATATTCTCCATATATTTTATGTAACCTTTCAAAATATAATCAATAGAAACGTTTAGAGCGTCACATATTCTAATCAAAGTCTCTATGCTCATATTTCGCTCATCACGTTCAATTTGACCTATATAAAATGGTGATAAGCCTACTATTTCTGCGAAAGCTTCTCTGGATAATCCGTGTTTTTCTCTCTCAAATCTAATTCTTTCACCTATTTTATCTAAATGTATATAATTCTTATCTGATTTCAATTTAATGCCCCCTTTTATATACTGTATAAAATAAGTTAATAATTCAAAATCGGCTAATGGTAAATAAACAATATTGCCTTTTAGCTAAAATTATGTTACAAATAGTTTATTGACTTGTTTTAAATTTATTTTTAAGAAAGGGTGATCTAAAATTAAGGAAAAAATCAACACCTTAAAGGATAAGCTCAATAAAGAATTGGAAAATAAAAACCTATGCGATCAGGAGGTAATAAAAATAAGTCAAGAATTAGATCAACTTATTTTGGAATACTATTATAACAATGACAATATTTTACCAGATAATGATAATTCAAGTTGATTTTTGAGACATTTTAGTATATAATTATTTTGAAGGTCAGAGAAGGTCAGGACACTTTCTATACAGGAATGGAGATGGTTTCATGGAATACAAGGATTATTATAAAATATTAGGTATAGATAAAAATGCTAGTGAAAGCGATATAAAAAAGGCATACAGAAAATTGGCTAAAAAATATCATCCCGACTTGAACCCCAACAATACAAAGGCACAGGAGAAATTCAAAGAAATCAATGAAGCATATGAGGTCTTAGGAGATGCAGATAAAAAGAAGAAGTATGATACTTTTGGAAGCAGTTATGATTTTTCAAATGGTCAAAATTTTGATCCATCTCAATTTGGGTTTGGAGGACGACAATATACCTATACTACAGGAAGTGCCGAAGATTTTAGCGATTTTTTTAACATGTTCTTTGGAGGAACCGGGGCAAGCAGTGGATTTAATATAAATGATTTATTTGGGGGTAAGAAACATACCCGTTCAGGCAAAGGCTTTAGATCGCCGAGACAATCTTTTGAATCAGAACTGGATATTACCTTAGAGGAAGGTTACAAAGGTTCAACAAAAGATGTATATGTAAATTTTGGTGGAGAAAATAAAAAGATGTCAATTAAAATCCCTAAGGGCATATTTCCCGGGAAAAAATTAAAGGTTAAGGGAGAAAAATGGGGAATAAATGGAGATATAATATTTACTATAAAATTACTTGAAGATGGTAGAAATAAATTAGATGGTCTCAATATTATTTCTAAAATTGACCTACTGCCTTGGGAAGCAGCACTAGGTACTAAGATCACGGTTAATACCCTATCGGGGAAGATAAAAATAGATATCCCAAAAGGAATCTTGAGTGGAAACAAATTGAGAATTCCAAGAAAGGGATACAGAGATTTAAATGATAATATAGGAGATTTATATTTAGAAATAAATATTGTCAATCCTCCTCGATTATCCGACAAAGAAATTAAGCTATATGAGGAGCTAAGCAAATTGTCGAACTATAACCCTAGAAATGATAGGTAATAGGTAAAAAGGTAAAAGATAGTGAAGAGTGAAGCAGTGAATAAGTAACAGTGAATAGTGAACAACAGTTGAATCACTGCTGATGTCATCCTTGAGTGAAACGAAGGATCTCCGGTTTTAATTGTGAATTGAAAAAAGGAGTGAGAATTATGGATTTAAATAAATTTACTCAAAAAGGTTTGGAAGCAGTTCAAGAATCTCAAGAAATAGCAATAAAAAATGGAAATCCTCAATTGGAAGAAATCCATATTCATTATAGTTTAGTAGTGCAGGATGAAGGATTGATTCCAAGAGTGATTTCCTATATGGGAGAAAATGTTGAATTAATTAAAAGTGATATTGAAAGAGAAATAGATAAATTACCAAAACAATCCGGAGGCACCATTTATCCGAGTAGAATATATACAAAAATTTTGCTTAATTCGGAAGAAGAAGCAAAAAAATTTGGTGATGAATATGTGGGTGTTGAGCATATTTATATATCCCTTTTAAAAGAAAAAGGAACTATTTCAGAAAAAATATTTAAAAGATATAATATTAATCAGCAAAGATTTCTGGAAGCATTGAAAAAGATTAGAGGCAATCAAAATATTACATCGGATAATCCGGAGGCAACTTATGAAGCATTGACCAGATTTGGAAGAGATTTGGTTGAAGATGCCAGAAATGGAAAAGTAGATCCGGTAATAGGCAGAGATGATGAAATAAGAAATGTAATTAGGATTCTTTCCAGAAGGACAAAAAATAATCCCGTATTGATAGGTGATCCAGGTGTAGGTAAAACCGCAATAGTTGAAGGACTTGCCCAAAGAATAGTAAACGGGGATGTACCTGAAGGACTTAAAGAAAAAACAATATTTGCATTGGACATGGGTTCATTAGTAGCGGGAGCAAAATATCGAGGAGAATTTGAAGAAAGACTTAAAGCCGTCTTATCCGAGGTTGAAAAGTCTGAAGGCAAAATTATAATGTTTATAGATGAAATTCACAATATTGTAGGTGCCGGTAGAGCAGAAGGATCAATGGATGCATCCAATTTGCTAAAGCCTATGTTGGCAAGAGGAGAACTTCATACCATAGGAGCTACTACCTTGGACGAATATAGAAAATATATTGAAAAGGATGCTGCTTTAGAGAGAAGATTCCAGAAGGTATTGGTTTCTGAACCGAGCGTAGAAGACACTATCTCAATACTAAGAGGATTAAAAGAGAAATATGAAATTCATCATGGTATTAGAATTTCCGATGGTGCCGTAATAGCCGCTGCAACACTGTCAGATAGATATATTAGCGATAGATTTTTACCTGACAAGGCAATAGATCTAATGGACGAAGCTTCTGCTATGATTAGAACTGAAATAGACAGTATGCCTACAGAAATGGATGAAATCAGAAGAAAAATATTACAGCTTGAAATTGAAAAGGCTGCATTAAAGAAGGAAACAGATGAAGCGTCTAAAATGAGATTGGAGAAATTGGAAAAGGAACTATCAGATCATAAGGAAAAGTTTGATATACTCAAGGCTCAATGGGAAGATGAAAAGAAGGACATCGTAAAAGTTAAGGATATCAAAGAAGAAATTGACAGGGTAAAAAGGGAAATTGAGGAAGCTGAAAGGAAATATGATTTAGAAAAGCTTTCTCAACTTAAGTATGGGACAATGGTTGAATTGGAGAAAAAATTAGCCGATGCCTATGATAAAAATAAAGGCAAAGATATGATGCTGAAAGAGGAAGTAACGGAAGAAGAAATTGCGGAAGTTGTGGCAAAATGGACAGGAATTCCGGTATCAAGGCTGGTAGAGACTGAAAGAGAAAAACTTTTAAACTTAGATAAGATACTTCATAAAAGAGTAATAGGACAGGATGAAGCCGTTGATTCAGTAGTAGATGCGGTAATCAGGGCTAGAGCGGGAATGAAAGATCCAAATAGACCTGTCGGCAGTTTTATTTTCTTAGGGCCTACCGGAGTCGGAAAAACAGAGTTATCCAAGGCTTTAACAGAAAGTTTATTTGATGATGAGCGTAATATGATTAGGATTGATATGAGTGAATATATGGAAAAATATTCAGTATCAAGGCTGATAGGTGCTCCACCGGGATATGTTGGATATGACGAAGGCGGACAATTGACTGAAGCTGTCAGAAGAAAGCCATATTCTGTGATATTGTTTGATGAAATCGAAAAGGCACATTCGGATGTATTTAATATATTGCTGCAGGTATTAGATGATGGAAGACTTACAGACAATCAAGGCAGGACGGTGGACTTTAAAAATACAGTTATCATAATGACATCCAATCTGGGGTCAAATTATCTACTTGAAGGAATCGAATCAGATGGCACTATAAATGAAGCCTCTAGAGAAAAGGTTATGGCAGAGATGAGAAGAACATTTAAGCCTGAATTTTTAAACCGTATAGATGAGATAGTAATGTTTAAGCCATTACAACGAAATGAAATATTTAAGATAATTGATTTGCAAATGGAAGAAATAAGGTCCAGACTTGAAGACAGGGGCATAGAAATTGATTTTACAGATGAAGCTAAGGAATTTGTTTTAAATAGAGCATATTCAATTCAATATGGTGCAAGACCAGTAAGAAGGTTTTTGCAAAAAGAATTTGAAACTAAATTGGGAAGACTTATCATAAGCGGAGAATTGAAGGATAAAGATACAGTAAAGGCTACTGCAGAAAATGGGGAATTAAAATTGCAAATCACAAGTCGCAAATCATAAATTAAAAGGCGTTAGCCATCATTCTGAATTAAAAAACGGATTCTTATAATTATAAGAATCCGTTTTTGATATGTAACCGTGCACCCAGCTTTGGCAGTCTACCATGAGCGTTACCTTAACAGTTAGCTCGGGACAGGCTTCCCCGCGGCACACGAAAAGTTTCACTTATCGCTGCTTCCTTCCGGACCTGACGAGGTTCATGAGTTTCCGTTGCGCAGGACCCAACCGTCAACACCACTTATTAAGGGCAGCCCCCACAATAGAGATGCCTATGCCGGGAATTCAATCCTGCTATAGCGGATTGCAGGTTATAGGGCACCGCTACCTCCCCATCTAGCACGGTAAAATTTGCTAATGGCGGAGAGAGAGGGATTCGAACCCTCGAGGCGCTTATCACGCCTACACGATTTCCAGTCGTGCGCCTTCGACCAACTCAACCATCTCTCCAAATTGGTTTACTATAAAGTACCTTTTAAATTATAGCTTATAATGCGAGGAGTGTCAACTGGTAAAAATTTAGTCTAAAAAGGATAATTGCTCCGCCTGTGTTGATGAAAGATTGGATATAGTAAGCCCAATCAGTCTTATATTTCTATCGAGTTTGATTTCGTTTAATAAGGACAAAGCTATTTCGTAAATGTCTTTAGCTAAATAAATATCGGTTAATAGAGTTTTACTCTTTGTTTTAAGCTTAAAATCCTCATATTTTATTTTTAATGTAATAGTCTTTCCATGTATTTGATTTTTGATTAAAGAATCTGAAATTTCTATTGAGAAGTCATGTAGATAGGATTTGAGTGTATTCTTATCCTTGGTCGATTCTGAAAAGGTGGTCTCAGTTCCTAAGGATTTTCTCTCCCTTTCAGTGTTTATTTTTCTATTATCTATCCCTCTAATCCTATCATAAATATCACTTCCCCACTTGCCAAACAGTTCAACTAAAAATTCTTCAGACAGATTATATAAATCCTCTACGGTGTATATTCCTATATTATTTAATTTTTCTGTGGATTTTGGACCGATTCCATGAACTGATTTTACCGGTAAAGGCAATAGAATTTCAGGTATCATGTCAGGAGAAATCAACTTTATGCCATTGGGTTTATTCCAATCCGACGCAATTTTAGCAAGAAATTTATTATAAGATATACCTATGGACAAAGTTAATCCGGTTTTTGCATGGACTCTCTTCTTTATCATATGTGCAATACTTAATGCATCCGAATCAATAAAGGATATATCTATATATGCTTCATCAATTGATACCGGCTCTACCAAATCAGTTATATCATATAAGATCTTAAAAACTTGCTGTGAAACTTCTTTATATCTCTTCATTCTAACAGGCAAAAATACAGCATTTGGGCATAGATTTTTAGCCATAAATATGGGCATGGCGGAATGAAGTCCAAATTTTCTTGCTTCATAATTAGCAGTTGTAATAATTCCGTGGTCACTTGATCCTCCAACAGCGACGGGTTTGCCCTTAAGCGTGGGATTATCCTGTACTTCAACGGAGGCATAAAAAGCATCCATATCTATATGAAGGATATTTAAATTTTCTATATTGAAGATATCATTAGAAATTTTAATCACCTGCAATTCTCATTGGGTAATCCCCCATTTGTCAGCTTCTACTAACTCTTATTATACATTACTCCAGGGTCTTTAACCTAATAGTATTATATCATAAAAGCTAAATTAAATTATTCCTATGGTTTTTTACTTTATTGGACATAGCCTATATTATTTGGATAACAATTGTACTAAATTTTTATTTTCTAAAAAATAGCGTGTAAGAAACAAGTCCTTTTATTGGTTTTTGAGTGTAAATTCTATAACAATCTGATATAATATTAAATACTAATAAATGATAGGTGATATTATGTACCAAGCCTTATATAGAAAATATAGACCTAAGACCTTTGATGAGTTATTGGGTCAAAAGCATATAACAACTACATTAAAAAATCAAGTATTGAATGATAACATAGCTCATGCTTATCTTTTTTCAGGGACAAGAGGGACAGGTAAAACATCGGCGGCAAAGATATTATCCAGAGCAGTCAACTGTTTAAATCCAAAAGACGGGAATCCATGCAATGAATGTGATTGCTGCAAAGGGATACTCAATGAATCAATTATGGATGTTATTGAAATGGATGCTGCAAGTAACAATAGCGTAGACGATGTTAGAGACTTAAGGGAGAAGGTAATATATCCCCCTGCAAGGACTAAATATAAAGTATATATAATAGATGAGGTTCACATGCTGTCCAAGGGGGCATTCAATGCGTTGTTAAAAACATTGGAGGAACCTCCTAAACATTTAATATTTATACTTGCTACTACAGAGCCTGAAAGATTACCTCAGACAATTCTATCCAGATGTCAAAGATTTGATTTTAAGAGGATTACCACAAAGGATATTGTAGAAAACATGAGAAATATAACCGATGAATTGAAGGTAGAAATAGATGATAATGTTCTTAGGCTTATAGCCAGGAATTCAGACGGAGCGATGAGAGATGCCTTGAGCTTGTTGGATCAATGTTTCTCCTTTAATGGTGAAAAAGTTACTTATGAAGATGCTATTGATATATTGGGCATAGCAAACAAGGATTTAATTCAAAATATGGTAATCAACATAAGGGATAAAAATTTAGAAAAGGTACTTATGTCCATTGATGAAATAATTCAAGATGGTAAAGACATAAATCAATTTATAAAGGATCTTATAAATTATTTTAGAGATTTGATGATTGTAAAGACATCTTCTAATCCAAAGGAAATCTTAGAAATAGACAATCTTGAACCACTTAAAGAAGTAAGCAATAATATGAGTTTGGATTATATTCTAAAGGCGTTAAATACATTAACAAACGCTGAAGTTCAAGGGAAATGGTCTACTCAGCCTAGGATAGTTTTAGAAATGGCAGTAGTAAAATTGATTGATCTTGAAAATGAAATGTCTTTAGAGGAAAGAGTAAAAAGATTGGAGCAAGGGATAAGGCCTATAGATCAATCTAAAGAAATAAAGGAGGATGCAATAGTACCTCATAAAAACATAGCAAAATCTATTGCGGATAAAATAAAGTCAACAGAAGATATAAAACCGGCGGCAGATAAGATAGATAAAAGGGAAGAGCCAAAACAAGAGTCTGTGAAAGAACAAGACCAAAGACCAAATGAAGATGATGGATATACATTTACAATAGAAAAAATATCCAATGAATGGGAAAAAGTACTGCAAAAAATCAAGCTTAAGAAAATCAATTTATATGCATTGATATTGGAAGGGGAGCTATTATCCTTTGAAAATGGCATGATTACAATAGGATATAAAGAGAGTTATAGCTTTCATAGAGATGCTATCAATACACCGCAAAACAAGGAAATAATAGAAGAAATTATCTCTAAATATTTTAATAGAGATATAGTAGTCAATTTCATTATTAAAGGTGAACCTGCAAATATTCATAAAGAAAACAAAAAAGAAGAGGCAATTAAAAGCGTCATCGATTTCTTTGGTGAAGAAAACGTGGAAATTAAATAGGAAAGGAGAATTTTAATGGCAAAAGGAAAATTCCCAGGAATGGGTGGAGGAAATATGAACAATATGATGAAGCAGATGCAGAAGATGCAGAAGCAAATGGAGGATATGCAAGCAGAATTAGAGGTTAAAGAAGTGGAAACAAGCTCAGGAGGCGGAGCTGTCAAGGTTACAGCAAATGGGAAAAAGGAAATCCTAAATATTTCAATTGATGAATCCGTAGTGGATAAGGAAGACATTGAAATGTTACAAGATTTAATTTTAGTAGCTGTGAACGATGCTCTAAATAAAGCTGAAGAAATGATGACCAATGAAATGAAGAAAATAACAGGTGGATTAAATATTCCTAACCTTTACTGATAGGAGGATTTAAAATGGAGCAGTATGCATTACCCATAGCAAACTTAATAGAACAGTTTTCCAAGCTTCCGGGGATAGGTAAAAAAACTGCTCAAAGACTTGCTTTTTATATATTGGAAATGGAAGATTTAGAAGCAGAAAAATTGTCAATGGCAATAGTAAATGCTAAGGAAAGGATTAAATTATGCAGTATCTGCTGCAATTTAACAGATGATGATCCTTGCCACATATGCTCCGATGATAATAGGGATAAATCTACAATCTGCGTGGTAGAAGGAGCTAAGGATATTATAGCCATGGAAAGATCAAGAGAATACAGGGGGGAGTATCATGTATTGCATGGTGTTATCTCCCCTATGGACAATATAGGACCGAAGGATATAAAAATCAGGGAACTTTTAAATAGATTATCCGATGATGTAGTAAAAGAAGTTATAATCGCAACCAATCCCACTGTAGAAGGAGAAGCAACAGCACTCTATCTATCAAAGCTGATAAAACCCATTGGAGTAAAGGTTACAAGAATTGCTCATGGCATCCCTGTTGGAGGCGACTTGGAATACTTCGATGAAGTAACCCTTGCAAAAGCTATGGACAATCGTAGGGAGATGTAAAGATATATTAATAAATGTCTCCATCAAATAAAGTCCTATCATTATGTAAATTCTCGATAGGAAGTAAATAAAGTTATATCAGGAAACATGGTTTATTAGGGATTAGGAATCTCGGGTAAGCCATGTTTTTTTGTTAGGATATTTTGGGATAAAGGTATAAGTAATAAGGCTGGAACCTAGGTAATTCAATGGATTGAAAGATTGAATGGAAAAGAAAATGGAGAGGAGAAATGGATAGAATTCTC
>ENA-UOOI01001714-UOOI01001714.1-fermentation-metagenome-genome-assembly--contig:-NODE-1714-length-21531-cov-15.505634_pt1 | contig 21531 bp, 18 predicted proteins | sample MGYA00245779_ERZ724027 | MGnify/ENA primary metagenome ERZ724027 (study PRJEB28704, sample SAMN03018318) | fermentation metagenome | biome: anthropogenic terrestrial biome; feature: soil...
CAGCAGGTCCTCCTGCCGGAACCAGTAGGCGCCGGAGTTGACCTCGCGGACGGCCCGTTCGTCCGGCGACGCGTCCTTCTGCTCGACGATCGCCCGAAGGGGGCCGCCCGGCGCGCTGCGGATGATGCGCCCGTACCCCGCGGGGTCCTCCAGCACGGCCGAGATCACGGTGACGGCGTTGCCGTCCCGCGCGTGGCGCCGCAGCGCCTCGCGGATCGCGGCGGCGCCGAGGAACGGCGCGTCCCCGTTGAGGATCAGCACGTTGCCGCCGCGCGCGTGCGCGCGGATAAAGGCCTCCGCCATACGCACGGCGTGCCCGGTGCCCAGGCGCTGCGCCTGATAGACCGTCCGCGCCCGCGGGTCGTGCTCCGCGAGCCACGATTCCACCTGCTCGCGCCGGCTGCCGGTCACCACGCAGACCTCGCCGCTCCCGGCCGCCCGCGCGGCGTCCAGCACCCACCCGAGCATCGGCTTGAACAGCACCGGAAGAAGCGTTTTGGGCACGTCCCGCTTCATCCGTTTCCCCTCGCCGGCGGCCAGGACAACGGTGCAGTTTTGCTGTGGCATAGGATTCGATTCCTCCTGCGGAACGAAAAAACAGGGAATCCCCCGCGCGCCGAAACCCGCCGCGCGGGCCGAAACGGCCGCGCGGGCCGAAACGGCCGCGCGGCGGAAAGCGCCGGACGAAAATCTCCGCTTCTATTATCGCATAGAAATCTTTTTTTGCAAGCCGGATGAAAAACTTTCCTCGCTTTTTTGTCCGCCGCGGGGATGAAAAGCGCCCCGCCCGGAAACTTTTATAAAAAGATATAGCTTTTGCGGGCGCGGTTTGCTATAATATAGAAGCGTGAAATATCGGGCCGCAGTGGGACATTTACGCCCGATCCAGTAAAAATGGAGGTAGAGTCTATGAGCTACAAGTATCTGTACCTTTTCTCCGAGGGGAACGCGAAGATGCGCAACCTGCTCGGCGGAAAGGGCGCCGGCCTTGCCGAGATGACCGGCCTCGGCCTGCCCGTGCCGCACGGGTTCACCATCACGACCGAAGCCTGCACCAAATACTACGACGACGGCCGCAGAATCAGCGACGAGATCCAGGCCGAAATTTTCGATTATCTCGGGAAGCTGGAAAAGGCCACCGGCAAGAAGTTCGGCGACGCCAAGAATCCGCTGCTGGTCTCGGTCCGGTCCGGCGCGCGGGTCTCGATGCCCGGCATGATGGACACCATCCTGAACCTGGGCCTGAACGACACCGTGGTCGAGGGCCTCGCGAAGTTCACGAACAACCCGCGCTTCGCCTACGACTCCTACCGCAGGTTCATCCAGATGTTCTCCGACGTCGTGATGGAGCTGCCGAAGGCCGACTTCGAGAAGATCATCGACGGGCAGAAGGCCAAGCGCGGCGTGAAGCAGGACATCGACCTCGACGTGGACGACATGAAGGAGCTGGTCCGCAAGTTCAAGGCCTATTACCGCGAAAAGAAGGGCGAGGACTTCCCGACCGACCCCTCCACCCAGCTGATGGAGGCCGTGAAGGCCGTGTTCCGTTCGTGGGACAACCCCCGCGCGGAGGTCTACCGCCGCATGAACGAGATTCCCTATTCCTGGGGCACCGCGGTCAACGTGCAGGAGATGGTCTTCGGCAACTCCGGCAACAGCTCCGGCACGGGCGTGGCGTTCACCCGCAACCCGGCGACGGGCGAGAAGAAGCTCTTCGGCGAATACCTCATCAACGCCCAGGGCGAAGACGTCGTCTCCGGCGTGCGCACGCCGCAGCCGATCGAGCAGCTCAAGAAGGACCTGCCGCAGGTCTACGAGCAGTTCGCCAAGGTCGCGAGCACGCTCGAGAGCCATTACAGGGACATGCAGGACATGGAGTTCACCATTGAGAACGGCAAGCTTTTCATGCTGCAGACCCGCAACGGCAAGAGGACCGCGAACGCGGCGCTGAAGATCGCCGTCGACATGGTCGACGAGGGCATGATCGACGAGGAAGAGGCCCTGCTGCGCGTGGAGCCGAAGCAGCTCGACGCCCTGCTGCACCCGCAGTTCGACGCAGAGGCCCTCAAGAAGGCCAAGGCCATCGGCCGCGGCCTCGCGGCCTCGCCGGGCGCGGCGTGCGGCAGGGCCGTGTTCACCGCCGACGACGCAAAGGCCTGGAAGCAGCGCGGCGAGAAGGTCGTGCTGGTCCGCCGCGAGACTTCGCCGGAGGACATCGAGGGCATGGCCTCCGCCCAGGGCATCCTGACGGTGCGCGGCGGCATGACCTCCCACGCGGCGGTCGTGGCGCGCGGCATGGGCACCTGCTGCGTTTCCGGCTGCGGCGAGATCATCGTGGACTACGACAAGAAGCAGTTCACCCTCGGCGGCAAGACCATCCGCGAGGGCGACTATATCTCGATCGACGGCAGCACCGGCAACATCTACGGCGAGGCCATCCCGACCGTGCCGGCCACCATCTCCGGCAATTTCGGCCGCTATATGGGCTGGGCCGACAAGGCCCGCAGGCTGCAGGTCTTCACCAACGCCGACACGCCGAAGGACGCCCGGCAGGCGCGCAAGTTCGGCGCGGAGGGCATCGGCCTGACCCGCACCGAGCACATGTTCTTCGAGGGCGCCCGCATCAAGGCCATGCGCGAGATGATCGTGGCGGACACGGTCGAAGAGCGCAAGGCGGCCCTCGCGAAGATCATGCCCTACCAGCAGGGCGATTTCGAGGGCCTTTACACCGCGATGGAGGGCCGCCCGGTCGTGATCCGCTTCCTCGATCCGCCGCTCCACGAGTTCCTCCCGACCAAGGAGAAGGATATCGAGGAGATCGCCGGCGAGATGCACATCACCGTCCAGCACCTGAAGGACATCATCACGGGCCTGCACGAGTTCAACCCGATGATGGGCCACCGCGGCTGCCGCCTGAGCGTCTCTTACCCCGAGATCGCGGAGATGCAGACCACCGCCGTGATCAACGCCGCCATCAACGTGAACAAGGCGCACCCGGAGTATCACGTGGAGCCGCGCATCATGATCCCGCTGGTCGGCGAGGTCCGCGAGATGCGGTACGTCAAGAGCATCGTGACCCGCACCGCCGACAAGCTGATTCAAGACGCCGGCGTGCGGATGAAGTACCAGGTCGGCACCATGATCGAGGTTCCGCGCGCGGCGCTGACGGCGGGCGAGATCGCCAAGGAGGCCGAGTTCTTCAGCTTCGGCACGAACGACCTGACCCAGATGACGTTCGGCTTCAGCCGCGACGACGCCGGCAAGTTCCTCAATTATTACTACGACAAGAAGATCTACGAGTTCGACCCGTTCGCCCACCTGGACCAGGTCGGCGTCGGCAAGCTGATCAAGATGGCCGTGAAGGACGGCCGCGCCACCAGGCCCGACCTGCACCTGGGCATCTGCGGCGAGCACGGCGGCGACCCGTCCTCCATCGAGTTCTGCCACAACGCCGGGCTCGATTACGTCTCCTGCTCGCCGTACCGCGTGCCGATCGCGCGCCTGGCCGCCGCGCAGGCCGCCATCAAGGAAAAGAGGGCGAAGGCCGCGGGCTGACCCCGGCTTTTCCGCTTCGGAATTCCCCCGCCGCGCCGCGGGGGAATTTTTTTAAGGAGGCCTTTCCGATGACCAAGAGGCAGTTGAACATCCTGGTGTGCGTGATCCAGGCCGCGCTGGCGGGAATGCTGTTTCTCCCCGCGTTCCCGGCCGGCGGCCCGCTGAACGTGCTGGACACCGTGCGCCGGTACGAGGCCCTCGGTTTCCGCACCGACGCGTTGGTCTTCCTGGGGGCGGCCGTCTGCCTGCCGGCGCTGACGGCGCTGGGGCAGTTCCTGCTGCGGGAGCGCAGCAATTTCGGAACCGGCGCGTGCCTGAGCGCGCTGTACACTTTGAACGTTGCGTGCTTTTCAGAGTCCGCCCGGCAGAAGCTGGCCGGCGAGGCCCGCGTGACGGGGCTGTTCTACCTGATGATCCTCCTCGCCCTGGCGGCCGTGGGGCTGGAGGTGTACGCCTTTCTGGCCCCGCTGCCCGCGGGCGGCGGCAAGAAAGGGCCGTGACCCTCCCCGGGTCCGTCTTGCAAGAAAGGGCCGGAAATGGTACACTATAACTGTTCCGTCATCCTGTTGCGAACGGCGGTGGAACTGTGAACTTCATCCGGAAGCTCTGGCGCTTTTTCACCACGCCGGAAATGCTGCTTTACATTCTGTTCGGCGTGCTGACCACGGTGATCAACGTTCTGGCCTGCGGCTTCGGTTTCGAGCGTCTGCACTGGGATATCCTTGTCGCCAACGTCGTCGCGTGGGTGCTGTCCGTGGCGTTTGCTTTCATCACGAACAAGCTCTTTGTCTTTAAGAGCAAGAGCTTTGCGGCGGGCGTTTTTTGGCGCGAGCTCTTTGCGTTCGTTGCGGCGCGGCTGCTTTCGCTCGGCGTCGACGAGTACGGGATGTGGTACCTCGTCGACGTGGCCCTGTGGAACGTGTGGGTTGCGAAAGTGCTGGTCAACGTCGTCGTCGTCATCATCAATTACGTTCTGAGCAAGCTCGTCATATTCCGCAAAAAATAGCGGGGCGCGGCCGGCGCCCCGCATGGAGGAAAAGAACATGCAGGCATCCGAGAAAACCATGGACCAGATCGTTTCGCTGTGCAAGAACCGCGGCTTCGTCTACCCGGGGTCCGAAATCTACGGCGGCCTCGCCAACGCGTGGGACTACGGCCCGCTGGGCGTGGAGTTCAAGAACAACGTCAAGCGCGCGTGGTGGAAGAAGTTCGTGCAGGAGAATCCCTATAACGTGGGCCTCGACGCCGCCATCCTGATGAACCCGCAGGTGTGGGTGGCCTCCGGCCACGTGGGCGGCTTTTCGGACCCGCTGATGGACTGCCGCGCCTGCAAGACCCGCCACCGCGCCGACAAGCTGATCGAGGACGCGGGCGGCGACGCCAACGGCATGACCTTCGAGCAGATGGGCGACTATATCAGGGAGCATAATATCAAATGCCCCGTCTGCGGCTCGACGGACTTCACGCCGATCCGCAAGTTCAACCTGATGTACAAAACCTTCCAGGGCGTGACGGAGGACGCCAAGGACGAGCTGTACCTCCGCCCGGAGACCGCCCAGGGCATCTTCGTCAATTTTGCGAACGTGCAGCGCACCACCCGGCGCAAGATCCCGTTCGGCATCGGGCAGATCGGCAAAAGCTTCCGCAACGAGATCACCCCCGGCAACTTCATCTTCCGCATCCGGGAGTTCGAGCAGATGGAGCTCGAGTTCTTCTGCAAACCGGGCACCGACCTCGAGTGGTTCGGCTACTGGCGGAAATTCTGCAAACAGTTTCTGCTCGATCTCGGCCTGACGGAACAGAACCTGCGCCTGCGCGACCACGAGAAGGAGGAGCTTTCGTTCTACTCGAAGGCGACGACCGATATCGAGTACCGCTTCCCGTTCGGCTGGGGCGAGCTGTGGGGCGTCGCGGACCGCACCGATTACGACCTGAAGCGGCACCAGGAACATTCCGGCAGGAGCCTGGAGTATTTCGACCCGGAGGCGAACGAGCGGTATATCCCTTACGTGATCGAGCCGTCGCTCGGCGCCGACCGCGTGGCGCTCGCGTTCCTCGTGGACGCCTACGACGAGGAGAAGCTGGACGAGAAGGATTCCCGCGTGGTGCTGCGCCTGCACCCGGCGCTGGCGCCGTTCCAGTGCGCCGTGCTGCCGCTGAGCAAAAAGCTGGGCGACCGGGCGCGCGCCGTCCACGAAAAGCTGGCCGGCCTGTTCTCGGCGGATTACGACGAGACCGGCTCCATCGGCAAACGCTACCGCCGCCAGGACGAGATCGGCACGCCGTTCTGCGTGACCTACGACTTCGACAGCGAAGCCGACGGCTGCGCCACCGTGCGCGACCGCGACAGCATGAAGCAGGAGCGCGTCTCGATCGACCGGCTCGCGGAGTATATGGGGGAGCGGGTCCGGTTCTAAAAGGGCCTATTCTTTTCCGTCCGGCGCGGGGCCGCCCCGCCGCAGGCCCGCGAAATGCGCGGCGACGGCCCGGTCGCACCAGGCGTCGAACTCCGGGTCCGGGGTCTGGCACTCGGGGTGGGCGGTCACGTACCGCACCGCCCGGCGCACGCCCTCCGCAAAGCGGATCTCGGCGCGGAAGCCTGGGACCAGCCGCTTGATCTTCGCGTTGTCGAACACCATGCACCAGGCCTTGTCGCCCAGCAGCGGGCCCAGCAGCTCCGGGTCGAGCGCCGCGAGGAAATCCGACGGGATGTGCACGAGGTTCGGCCGCACGCCGAGGGCCCTGCCGATCTCTCGGTAAATTTCGTCCCACGTGAGCGCCTCGTCGCCCGTGATGTGCACGGCCTGACCGATCGCGTGCGGGTTGCCGAGCAGGCCGCAGAAGCCCCGGGCGAAGTCTTCCGCGTGCGTCAGGGTCCAGAGCGTCAGCCCGTCCCCGTGCACGGGGACGGGCCTGCCCTCCAGCATGCGGCGCAGCACCTGCCAGCTCCCGTTTTTCCCGTGGAGGGCGACCGGCACGGCGCGGTCGCCGTAGGTGTGGCTTGGCCGGACGATCGTGACGGGGAAGCCCTGCGCGCGGAAGGCCGCCGTAAAGACCTCCTCGCAGGCGATCTTGTCGCGGGCGTAGCGCCAGTACGGATTGCGCAGCGGCGCGCTCTCGGTGACGGGGTATTCGGCGGGCGGCTTGCCGTAGGCGGAGGCCGAGCTGATGAAGAGATACTGCCCGGTTTTCCCGGCGAAAAGCGCGAGGTCCCGCTCCGCCTGCCGGGGCGTGAACACATGAAAATCCGCCACGGCGTCGAACGTGCGTCCTTTCAGCAGGCGCGCGGCCGTTTCGGCGTCCTCAATGTCGCCTTTGAGCAGCTCCGCGCCCCGCGGGGCGTATTCGGGATGGGTGCCGCGGTTGAGCAGCGTGAGCTCCGCGCCCTTCCGGGCCAGAAGCTCCGCGGCGGCGGAGCTGATGGTCCCGGTGCCGCCGACCAGCAATACTTTCATCTTGCACACTCCTTATTTTTGTATTATACTATAGTATACTGCAGAGGGCGGGGGCTGAGCAAGACGCCGGCCGAATCGGCGGCCCGGCGCGGTCCCCGCGAAAGGGAAGTGATTGCAGTGCTGAAGAATTCCTCTTTTCTCGACATGCTTCTCTGGAACCTCGTCGTCGTGGGCCTTTGGCACCTCGCGTGCTATATCGCCTGCCAGAAGCTGCCGGATTCCACGTTCGACGCCTCCAAAAGCCGCTATGCGGCCAAAGGATGGGAGCGCGACGGCCGCTGGTACCGGGATGCCCTGAAAATCAATCTCTGGAAAGACAAACTGCCCCAGCACATCGGCAGGGGAGACTTTTCAAAAAGGCACCTGACCGACGATTCGGTCGACTATCTGGACCGGTTCATCCTGGAGACCTGCCGGGGCGAATGGGTGCACCTGAAGAACGTCGCCTGCGCGATCATCGCGCTGATCATCAACCCGCTGCTGGTGGGCATGGTGATGACGCTGTTCGTCGCGGCGGCCAATCTTCCGTTCGCCGCCGTGCAGCGGTACAACCGGTTCCGCCTGCTGGCCCTGCGCAGGCGCCGCCAGCGCGAGGTGCGTGCGCGCGGGCTGGAGAGGGACACGGTCACAGCCTGATTTTTGTTTTTGCTGCGGCAGCCGCGTTTTCTGAAGCGGCTGCCGCTTTATGATTCCGAAGGGGAGAAACCATGCGCGCACATCTGCTGCCGATCGTTCTGCTGGCCGCCCTGCTCGGGGTCGGGGTCCCGGCCGCGGGGGCCGCGTCGGCCGCCGGGGAAGACCCGGCCTTTTCGTTCCGGCTGGATCGGCAGAGCGCGCCGGGCAGCGGTCTGTTGCGGCTGCGGATGGAGGCCGGATCCGCGGGAGGGGCCGCCGCAGGCTTCCGGGTGAGGCTGCAGTACGACGATTCCGCCCTGCAGTTTCTGGAAGCGGCGCCCGCCGCCCGGCTGGGTGAGGACACCGTGCGCGTCAACGGGGATTCCGACCCCGTCTACGCCGTCTATGTCTGCGACGTGAAGGGAAAAAGCGCCCCGAAGCTTTCCGGCACCGTGATGACCTTCACCTTCCAGGTCAAAAACGGCGCTGGCGCCGGCTCCGCCTTTTTCCGCGCCGATGTGGACGAGATCTGCGATTTCGACGGGGCGCCGCTGGCGCCGGACGTTTCCTCCGTGCTGGAGCTGGAAACGGAGCCCGCCCTTTCCGGCGAGGCGTACCTCACGGCGCTGGAGCCTTCCGTCGGGGAGCTGGAGCCGGAGTTCGACCCGGATATCCTCGAATACCGCCTCGCCGTCGATGCCGCCGTCAACAGCGTCGTGTTCCGCGCGGACGCCGCGGAGGGCGGGAAGGCCGTCGTCAGCCGCAGGACTCTGCACGCCGCGGGCTCCGAGACGGAGATCGCGGTCACGGTGACCTCCGCGGACGGGAGCGCCGAGGCGCGGTACGTCGTCACGGTCGAGCGGGCCCCAAAACCGCCCGCCTCCTCCGCCCCCTCTTCCCGGCCGGTTTCCGGCGCGGCCGGCCGGCCGCCGAAGCCCCCGCCGGAGGAGGAGCCGGCGGCGTCCGAAACGGCCGGCGGCGGTTTCCTTTCCGATCCGGAGCCCGGGCCTGTTCCCGGCGCGCGGCCCGTTTCCGGCGCACGGCCCGCGGCCTCCGGGACGGACGAGCCTTTCCCCGCCGCCGCCCCGCGGGAAGAGGGGGAGGCCGTCTCCCCGGCGGAAAAGAAGACCGAGCCCGCGGCCGCGCGGGCGGGGGATCTCGTCGTCGTCGGGGATCGGATGCCCGCCTATCTGGTCGGCATGCTGGCGGCCGGATTCTGCATCATGACCGGCATCGCCCTGCACCTGTGGCTTTCCTCCCCGAAACAATAACGGCCGTTGTTTTGACAAGAACCGATTTACATCCGCGGGGGAAATGGGTATAATAACAGGCATGGGATTTGAAAACGGATGAATTTTTGCCCGGACGCCGCCGCCCGGAGCCCTGCGGATGGAGCAGGCTGCGCGGCGGTCCGGCGCTTTCGGGAGGGAACATCGCTTGTCGTTTGTTTCGCTCGGGTTTCTGATCTTTTTCCCGGTCGCCGCGGGGGTCTATTTCCGGCTGCCGCAGCGTTTCCGGAACGTTTGGCTGCTGGCCGCGAGCTATTTCTTTTTGATGACGGCCAACCCGGCCTACGCCCTGCTGCTGGCCGCCGTCACCGCCGTCACCTGGACGGGCGGGCTGCTGATCGCCCGCGAGCAGGAGCGCGGCGGGCCGGGCGTCTGCCGGCGCAAAAAGCGGTGGGTCGCGCTCAGCCTGGTGCTGGCCTTCGGGATCCTGTTCGTCTTCAAGTATCTGAACTTTTTCTGCAGCCTGTACGCCGATCTGCTTGCCGCTCTGGGCATGCCGGCCGCGCTGGTGAAGTTCGACCTGCTGCTCCCTCTCGGCATCTCGTTTTACACGTTTCAGGCGGCGACCTATGTGGTGGACGTCTACCGCGGCGACGTGAAGCCGGAGAAAAACGTGGGGAAATACGCGCTGTTCGTCTCGTTTTTTCCGCAGCTGCTCTCGGGGCCGATCGAGGAATCGAAGAACATGCTGCCCCAGTTCGACGAGGTCCACCGGTTCGACTACGACCGGATGCGGCACGGCCTGCTCCGGATGGTGTGGGGCTATTTTGAGAAGATGGTCGTGGCGGACAGGCTCGGCACGCTCGTGGCCGCGGTCTACGATGCGCCGGCCACCCATCATGGGGCGGAGGTGCTGACGGCGACGCTCTTTTTCGCCTTCCAGATCTACTGCGACTTCGGCGGGTACTCCAACATCGCGGTCGGCGCGGCGGAGGTGCTGGGGTTCCGCCTGACGGACAACTTCTGCCGCCCGTATTTTTCAAAATCCATCCGGGAGTTCTGGCGCCGGTGGCACATCTCGCTCGGCCGCTGGTTCCGGGACTATCTTTATATTCCGCTGGGCGGCAGCCGCTGCTCGAAGCCGCGGCACTGCCTGAACCTCTTCGTCGTTTTCGCCGTCTGCGGCCTGTGGCACGGCGCGGCGCTGAATTTCGTCGTGTGGGGCGCCCTGCACGGTCTCTACCAGGTGGCCGGCGTTCTGCTGAAGCCGGTCCGGCGCAGCGCGGCCCGGGCGGCCGGCCTGCGGGAGAATTCGCTGCCGGGCCGGTTCCTCCGCGCGGCTTTCACCTTCGTGCTGGTGGACTTCGCGTGGATTTTTTTCCGCGCCAGGACCTTCGGGGACGCCGCCGTGCTGATCGGGAACCTGTTCCGCTGGGACCCCGCCGTGCTCCGGAACGGCGCGCTCTTCAGCCTGGGCCTGAACGCGCCTGAGTTCTGGGCCGCGCTGGCGGGCATCGCCGTCGTGCTGGCCGTCGATCTGGCGGGCCGCGGCCGCGACCTGCGCGCGGCGATCCTTTCGCGCGGCACGGTGTTCCGCTGGGCGGTCTATCTGACCGCGGCCATGGCGGTGCTGATCTTCGGCGCCTACGGCTCCATCCACGGCGCGCAGCAGTTTATTTATTCACAGTTTTGAGAGGAAACAAAATGGTTCGCAAACTCATCGGAAAATTCTGCGTCTTTTTGATCATCACAGGGGTTTTCCTCACCGCCCTGTCCCCGCTCTTCATTTACAAGATCGCCCACAGGGCCAACCTGATTCAGGGCCTGTACGATTCGGACGACGGCTACGACGTGCTGCTGATCGGCTCGAGCCATATGAACGGCGGGCTGGACCCCAACGTGCTGTGGAAGAAGTACGGCATCGCCAGCTACAATTACGCGACCGGCGGCCAGACGCTGGAGACCTCCTATTACGTGCTGAAAGAGGCGCTCAAGAAGCACGGCGACCCGGACGTGGTGGCGGTGGACGCGTTCTACGCGGCCTGCTCCGCCCCCTACGGCGAGAGCGCGCTGCTCAGCAACGCGCTGGATAACCTGAAGTTTTCCGCCAACAAGGCGGAGGCGATTTTCCAGTGCGTTTCGCCCCGCGACTGGGTCTCGTTCTTTTTCCCGGTGCTCAAATACCATTTCCGCTGGTCGACGCTGGACCCGAAGGATTACAGCTTTTTCGACACGGCCTCCTTCTATTACACGAAAGGGTTCGATTCCGGCCTGAGCCGGTGGGGAAAGAGCGACGTTTCCTATGCCGACACGCGGAACAAGACCGCGATCCCGCCGAAATCCCTCCGGTATCTTCAGAAGTTCGTCGACCTTTCCAAGCAGTACGGGTTTTCGCTCGTCTTTCTTAATTTTCCCGCCGATTACAGCGACTATAACAAAATGGACGGCTGGGTGGACGACTGCGAGGCCCTGTTCAACTCCGTGGCGGATTTCGCCGCGCAGCGGGGGGTGCCGTTCCTCGATTACTGCGACAGAATGGACGAGATCGGCCTCGATTTCGCGAACGATATGAACAACGCGAGCCACCTCAACCTTTGGGGGGCGTGCAAGCTCAGCGCGGATTTCGGCGCTTACCTCAAGCGGAACTACAGCCTGGAGGACCGGCGCTCCGACCCCGCCTATGCCGAGTGGAACCTGGATTACCGGCGCTCGCAGGCGCACTCCGTCCTCGGCTGAAAAACGTCACTCCGTCTGGCGGATGGCCGTGAGCGCGCTGACGCGCACAGCGCGGTTCGCGGGGTAGAGGCCCGAGACCAGCCCCACCAGCGTGGCGAAGCCCAGCGCCCCGGCCGCGAGCCACGGCGGAATGATGGAGATGCGCCCGCCCATGCCGAGAAGGCCGCCGCCGGCCCTGGAGGCGGCGATGAAGTTGATCAGCGCCGAGATGCCCCAGCTCACGCCGATGCCGGCCGCGCCGCCCAGGAAGCCGATGGCCCCCGCCTCCGTGAGGAACATGAAGCGGATGTTCCTCACCGCGCAGCCCAGCACCTTCATGATGCCGATCTCGCGCGTGCGCTCGTAAATCGACATGATCATCGTGTTGGTGATGCCCAGGGCCGCGACCAGCAGCGAGATGGCCCCCAGCCCGCCGAGGATCATCTGGATGGTGCGCAGCTGGTTCTCCATCGGCTCGCGCATGCTTTTCATGCTGTAGACCTGGAACCCCAGGTCCTGCACGGCCTGCTCCGCGTCGGAGACGGCCTCCACCGAGGCGACCTTGACGGAGGCCATGTTGTACCCCTCCGCAGCGCTGCCGGCCTTGATGTTGTTCAGCTTGTCGTATTTGGCCTTCAGTTCCTTGGCGTATGTCACGTCGAGGAACAGGCTGTCGCTCGAGTTCGGGTTTTTGCTGTAATCTTCCTTGAGGACGCCCGCGACGGTCAGTTTCTCCGCTTTGACCCGCGCCGTGGAGCCCTCCGGCGGGTTGACCTTGAGCTGGAACCGGTCCTCCGCAAGATCGACGTACGGGTCCGGCAGCTTGCCGTTCTTGTCGGGCCGGCGGTCGATCCAGCCCCCGTCTTTCTTGGTCGGGTCGACGAAGTCGTAGGCGGAGAAGCTGCCGAACAGCACGGCGGTCTTCCCGGCGCCCTCTTTCGGCAGGGCGCCGCTTTCCGTCTGATATCCGAGCGCCTCAAGGGCCTCCATCTCCACGCCGTAGATCATCCCCTGGAATCGGTATTTCCGGCAGCTCACGGTGACGACCGACGGGTCGAGCGGAAAGACGGGCGTCAGGGCGACGACGTTGGGGATCGCGCGGATCTTCTTGAGGGCGCGGTCGTCGAGCGCCGAAGAGGAATCGGAGGCCCCCTTTCCGCCGCCGGTGTAGACGGTGAGGACGGTGAGGTCGCCCATCTGCTTCATGGTGTCCTCCATGCTCTGGCGCATGCCGAAGCCCAGCGACAGCATCACGACGATCGCGCAGGTGCCGATCACCACGCCGGAGACGGTCAGCACGGTTCTCGCCTTGCGGCGGAACAGGTTGCCGAGCGCCATCGAGATCATGTCGCGCGGCTTCATGGTTGGTCCTCCCCGTCGTCGGCGAGCAGCGCCTCCAGCTCCTTCTTCTTTTTCCTCCGGTGCAGGCGCACGCCGGCCGTGACGGCGGCCGCGGCAACCGCGGCGGGGATCAGGATCTTCAGCCACAGCGGCCACCCGCCCGGGCCGGCGGAGGGCTTTCCGCCCGTCTGCGCCGCGCCGCCCTTTTCACCCGCTTCCTCCGGGGAGGGCGGCTCGGGCGCCGTCACATCGCAGGAAAAGTCCTTCGCCAGCGTTTTCGCTTTCCCGGAGGCGTCCTCGTAGGTGAAGGTCGCCGTGCCCTGCAGCTTTCCCTCCGCCTTCGGGGCCAGGGTGGTCTGGAACGAGTCGCCCGTGCCGGAATCCACGTTGCCGATATAGGACCCCGCGTCTTTCGTGTCGAAGTTGCCCTCCAGCTTGACGGCGAGGTTGTAGATTCTGCTTTTCCCCTTGTTGACGTAGCTGATGCTCAGCGGGCTGTCCTCCCCGATGAAGATCGGGTTCTGCAGCTCGGCGTCCCCAACCTCGAAGCGGTCGGGCTGGGCGAGAGGGATCGTGATGGTCTCCTGTGCGTCGAGGAACTGCCGCTTGCCGTCCACCACGGCCTCGTAATGGAAAGCGACGGTCACACCGTAGGAGTTGGGCGCGGCGTCGGTCTTGGGCAGCAGCGCGATCGTCTTTTTCACGGCCGAGCCGCCCGCGATGCGGGAGACGAAGAAGGTGTTCGAGGACTTTGCGGGCGTGAAGATGCTGCCCGGCGAGGCGGACCCCGTCTCGTCCGAAGAGGAACCGACCGTGATCTTGCAGTTCTCGATGGCGGCCGCGCCGGTGTTGCGGATGTTCATCGCGAGGGTGAACTCCTGCCCGCCCGTCACGGCCTGCCCGCCGAAATCGTAGCTTTCGATGATGATCTGCGGCTTGCTTTCGCCCACGCCGATCTCGGAGGAATCGGTTTTTGTCCCGGCGACCGGGACGTAGATTTTCGGCGCGGCGGCGGGCGCGGGGACCCCGTCCGCCGAGAGCGAAACGCCCACGGCGTAGCTGCCGGTCGTCATTTTGCCGGCGCAGGCGAGGGGAAACGTGACCTCCGTGCGGGCGCCGGCCGTCAGCGTGCCGAGGTCCCGGGCGTCGGCTGCGCCGTCCGCGCTCAGCCCCTCGGGCAGAGAGAGCGCGCAGAGCGCGTGCGCGCACGCCGCTTCTCCGCTGTTCTTTACGGCCAGGGTCAGGCTGAATTTTTCCCCCTCGCGCACGGGGCTGTGATCCAGCCGGAACGAATCCACCGAGAGCCGCCCGGTCTCCTCCGGCTCGGACGGCGCGCCCTCCGCCTTCGCGAACACCAGGTATTCGACGGTGAAGACGGCGTCCCGGTTGCGGCCGGAGCTGTCCTCGTACTCCGCCTTTTCGTCGTCGTCCGTGGATTCATAATAGGTGATTTTGAACTTCAGAATGCCGTAGTTGCCGCCGGTCCGCTTCAGCTCTTTCTGCGGGATGTAAAGACGATAGCGGAAGTGATCGCTGCTATCGTCGCTCTGGAGAGATTCCGGCACGCCAAAATTGTTATCCTCTGTCAGGGTATAGCTGGATTCTCCGACCGAGATGGCGCTGTTCTCGCTGGAGACCTGAATTTTAATATGATCAATTTCCGAGATAAAATTGGGGTATTCGTCGTGCTGGAACGTGAGGTCCACGTCGAACGGGCTCCCGACCCCAACTTGATCCGGCGTAACGTTCGCCGTCACCACCCGCGGGTCCGCGAGGCCCGCGGCCCCCTTGGCCGGGATATGGAAACCCGGGCTCAGCACGGCGGCGAGGGCCGCCGTCAGGGAGAGAAGAAAAGCGCCTGCGCGCAGCCAACGTTTCATCCTGCCTGCTCCTTCCCGATTTCGCGCGGCGCGGCGTTCCGTTCGTCCGAAACGACGTTCCCGTCGCGGATGGTCACGATGCGGTCGGCGTAGCCGGCGATCTCCGGGTCGTGCGTGACGAGGACGAGGGTCTCGCGGTGCCGCCGCGCCATCGAGACCACCAGCTCCATCACCTCGCGGCCCGTTTTGCTGTCCAGGTTGCCGGTCGGCTCGTCCGCGAACACGATCCTGGGGTGCGCGACGAACGCGCGCGCGATGCCGACCCGCTGCTGCTGCCCGCCGCTCATCTGCGTCGGCCGGTGCAGCAGCCGGTCGCCCAGGCCGACGGCCTTCAGCATGCGGACGGCCCGCTTCAGCCGCGCGGCCCGCCCCACGCCCCGGAACGTGAGCGGGAGCGCCACGTTCTCCACGGCGGTCAGGGTCGGCATCAGGTCGTAGGACTGGAACACGAACCCGATGTTCTTCTGCCGGAACAGCGCCCACTGCTTTTCCGAAAGGCGGGTCACGTCGGCGCCGCACAGAACCAGCCTGCCCCGCGTGGGGCGCTCCAGCCCCGCCATGATGTTCAGCAGCGTGGATTTCCCCGAGCCGGAAGGGCCGAGGATGCAGCAGATTTCCCCCTCCGCGACGGAGAGGCTGACGCGCCCGACGGCCACTACCTTTTCCTTCCCGATCAGATAGACTTTCCGAAGCTCCCGCGCGGAAATGATCGCCCCCATGGCGGCCCTCCCGTTCGTCCTTTTTTCCAATTATAACCGCTGGATGTGGAAAGATCAACCAACAACTTTGTAACTTCCTTTTCTTTGCGGAAAGAAAAGGAAGCGAAAAGAAACGAATGCAAGGGAAAGAAAAAGGCGGAAAGACAACAAAAAAAATCTCCCGAAACTGAATAGAACGCTTCGGGAAATTCATATTTTATATTCGCCGGCGGGAGCTTCCTTCCGGCGGTCCCGCCCAACCACGTTTCTTTTTCATTCCGGGTTAAACCGCGGGCCGAACCGGGCTTTGCCCGCGGGCCGTACGTGCAGGCTCAGCCTGCCTAAGTTTTGCGGATGAATTCGGTGCGGCAGACGGGGCAGGTGATCGCGATCTTCCCCTTGCCTTTCGGCACGCGCAGCGTGCTGCCGCACTTCGGGCAGCGGTAATAGCGCCACGTTTTCCGGTCGCGGAAGCGCATCGCCGCCCCGCTCCACCACCCGGCAACACGGCGGAAAACGCCCCGGATCCGGCTCCACAGCGGCGACCACCATCTCAGGAACCACTCGTTTTCCTTCCAGCGCCGCGCGTTGTTCCGCGACAGCATCCGGAACAGCGCCCACAGCAGCGCGGCGAACGCCAGGTAAAAAAGAATGGGCAGCCCGGAAAGGTCCGCCGCCAGCAGCAGAACGCAGTACAGCACCAGCAGGGCCATCGAGAGCGGGTCGGCCCCGTGCCGCCCGGCCATCGCCCCCGCCAGCCAGTATTGGAATCTCGTGAACCAGTTCATTCCGCACACTCCTCGCCGTCCCCCGCGGGGGGCTTTGCTTCTTCCTTTTATTTTAGCATAGACAAAACGCGCAGAATTGAATAAACTGTAAAAAACGAGCCCGCCGTCCCGGACGGCCGGGAGATGGGATGCATTTGCCAATTTGCACGATTCATATTTTAATAAAACGGCTTGCATTGTTGGGAGAAACTGTCGTTTCTAACGATTATGGCTTGAAAAAAGAATTTCAGAGCGTTTGATCTTGCAAAATAAGCGAAGCGGGAGTATAATTATAAAAATTCAGATTTCGATGGAACGGTGAACCGGAAAAAAAGCCGGGTGACTGAAAGAGGAGCTCGGCTTTCTTTTTATACCAGCTGCATTTTAGCAGGTAAAAGCGGTATAGTGCGAAAGCAAAAAGAAGAGAGACAGGAGGGCGCAGTTATGAAAAAGGGTCGAATGTGTTGGGCCGCGCTGGCGATGCTGGTGGCGGCGATGCCGCTGGCGGGGTGTTCCAACAACGGCGGGAACGGGGGAGACACCGTGAACATCGGCGGGCTGGCGCCGCTGACGGGCAACGTGTCCGTTTACGGCGTGGCCACGAACAACGGGGCGCAGATGGCGGTGGAGGCCGCGAACGAGAAGGGCGGCGTGCTCGGAAAGCAGATTAAATACGTCTATTACGATGAGAAGGGCGACGCCACCGAGGCGGTCAACGCCTACAACAAGCTGGTGCAGAACGACGGGGTCGTCGGCCTGGTGGGCGACGTGACCTCCGTTCCGTGCATCGCGGTCGCGCAGGAGGCCGTGAAGGACGGCCTGCCCATGATCACGGGCACCGGCACGGCGGCGGCGATCACGGAGGCGGGCGAGAACGTGTTCCGCGCCTGCTTCACCGACCCGTACCAGGGCCAGGTGATGGCTCAGTACGCCGCGAAGAAGCTCGGCTCTAAGACGGCGGCCATCCTCTACAACATGGCGGACGACTATTCCTCCGGCGTGGCGGAGGCATTCGAAAAAGAGGCGGCGGCGGCCGGCATCTCCGTCGTGGAGAAGCAGGCCTACCAGACCAACGACGTCGACTTCAAATCGCAGCTTCAGACCATCAAGGGCAAAAGCCCGGATATCCTGTTCCTGCCCGTGTATTATCAGGACGTGGCGCTGATCGCCGTACAGGCGAAGCAGCTGGGCATCGGGGCCACGCTGATGGGTGTGGACGGCTGGGACGGCGTGCTGGAGAAGATCGACAAGAGCAACGTCTCCGCCGTGGAGGGCGCCTATTTCTGCAGCCAGTATTCCGCCGAGAGCGAGGACCCGGACGTCCAGCGGTTCATCAAGGACTACAAGGCGAAGTACAACGCGGACCCGAACATGTTCGCGGTGCTGGGGTACGACGCGATGAACATCCTGCTCGAGTCGATCAAGACGGCCGGGACGACCGATTCCGCGAAGGTCGTGGACGCGATGAAGGACATCAAGTTCAAGGGCCTGACGGGCGACATCACCTTCGACAAGGACCGCAACCCGGTCAAGTCGGCGGTGATTACGACCATCAAGGACGGCGCCTATAAGTTCGTCGAATACTTCGAAAAATAGCGGAAACGGTTTGACTTGCGGGAAGAGGGCGGACGAAACGGCCCTCTTTTCCCGTTCCCGGAAGAGGAAGGTGCGGAAATGGGCTTTCTGTCGCAGATCGTGAACGGCCTCGGCATCGGCAGCATCTACGCGCTCGTGGCGCTGGGGTACAGCATGGTGTACGGCATCGTGCAGCTGATCAACTTCGCGCACGGCGACATCATCATGGTGGGGGCGTACGTGACCTATCTGGTCCTGGTCGTCGCGGGGGCGCCGCTGTGGGTGGCCGTCGTCGCGTCCCTCGCGTTCTGCGCGCTGGCCGGCGTCGGCATCGAGCGGCTGGCGTACCGGCGGCTGCTGCGCAAGGGCGCCCCGCGCATCTCGCTGCTGATCACGGCGATCGGCGTCAGCATTTTTCTTGAAAATCTGTTCCAGCTTCTCTTCACCTCGTCGGCGAAGTCGATGCCGAACCTGTTCCCCGGCCCGCCGGTCTCGCTGGGCGGGCTGCAGGTCGGCCGGGTGACGGGCATCACGCTTGTCACCGCCGTGGCGCTGATGGCCCTGCTGCAGCTGCTGGTCCAGAAGAGCCGGATGGGCAAGGCCATGCGCGCCGCCTCCGAGGATACCGGCGCGGCGAAGCTGATGGGCATCAACACGGATACGGTCGTGGCCTTCACCTTCGCCGTCGGGTCCGGGCTTGCGGCGGTGGGCGCCATCCTCTACTGCGGGGCATACCCGCTCATCAACCCGTACATGGGCAACCTGCTGGGTCTCAAGGCGTTCGTGGCCGCGGTGCTGGGCGGCATCGGCAGCATCCCCGGCGCCATGCTCGGCGGCTTTCTGATCGGCGTGGCCGAGAGCCTGACGAAGGCCGCCGGCGGCTCGCAGATCACGGACGCCGTGGTGTTCGGCATTCTGATCCTGGTCCTGCTGCTGCGGCCGGCGGGTCTGTGCGGCAAAAACGTGCGGGAAAAGGTCTGAAGGGAGGCGAGCCGCAATGGAAAAACAAACGATGGATCTTCCCGCCCCGCCGCCGGGGTGTAAAAAGCGGCTTCAGCGGCTGCGGGAGCAGTCGCCGCGGCTGAGGAACCTGCTGCTGGTGGCGCTGCTGTACGCCGTCTTCGCCGTCCCGATCGCGGGCGGCTCCATCAACCGCTACTACAGCGGCATTCTGATCATGATCTGCATCAACGTGATCCTGACGGTCAGCCTGAACCTGGTGAGCGGCTTCCTGGGCCAGCTGGTGCTGGGGCACGCGGGGTTCATGTCGGTGGGGGCCTACGCGGCGGCGCTGTTCGCGATGCATTCGGGCCTGCCGCCGGCGGTGTCGTTCCCGCTGGGGCTGGCGCTCGGCGGCCTGACGGCGGCGCTGTTCGGCTTCTGCATCGGCGTGCCGGCGCTGCGCCTTCACGGCGACTACCTGGCCATCATCACCCTGGGCTTCGGCGAGATCATCCGGGTGCTCATCCTCGCCGTGCCGTTCACCGGCGGGGCGCGCGGCCTGACGGTGAAGACGACGATTTCCCGCCGGCCCTTTGCCTTTTTCACATGGGCGTTCGCCCTCGCGGCGCTGACGGCCTTCGTTGTCTATGCGTTCATCCATTCGCGGCACGGGCGCGCGGTCGTCGCGATCCGCGAGGATGAGATCGCCGCCGAGGCCTCCGGCATCAACACGACGTACTACAAGCTGATGACCTTCGTCCTTTCGGCGTTCATGGCGGGCGTCGCGGGCGGCCTTTACGCGAGCCACGTCGGCGCCCTGACGCCGGTGAAGTTCGATTTCAACTATTCGACCGAGATCCTGGTCATGGTGGTGCTGGGCGGGATGGCCTCGATCACGGGGTCGGTCGTTTCGGCCACGGTGCTGACCGTTCTGCCGGAGGTGCTGCGCGGGTTTTCCGCCTACCGCATGCTGGCGTATTCCATCATTCTGATTCTCGTGATGCTGTTCCGCCCCTCCGGGCTGATGGGGGAGCGCGAGCTTTCGATCGAAAAACTGGCCGGATTCTTCCGGGCGCGCTTCGGCGCGCGCCGGGCGGACGGCGGAAAAGGAGATGCGTGAGGATGTCCGTATCCGTGTTGGAAACAAAAGACCTCGGGATCGCGTTCGGCGGTCTTCAGGCTCTGGAAGGCGTCCATTTCGCCGTGGACGAAGGGGAGATCATGGGTCTGATCGGCCCGAACGGCGCGGGGAAGACCACCGTCTTCAATCTGCTCACGAGCGTCTATGCTCCGTCCGAAGGGCAGATCCGCCTCGGGGGGCACAGCATCGTCGGCGAAAAGACGTACCGGATCACCCGCAACGGGATCGCCCGCACGTTCCAGAACATCCGCCTGTTCAAAAACATGACGGTGATCGAGAACGTGAAGATCGCCATGAACAGCCAGATGCATTACTCCGTGCTGGCGGGCATCTGCCGCCTGCCGTCCTCCCGGCGGGAGGAGCGGAAGGTCTCGGCCCGCGCGCACAAGCTGCTGCAGGTGTTCGGGCTGGATTCCAGCGCGCACAACCTGGCGAAGAACCTGCCCTACGGCAAGCAGCGCAAGCTGGAGATCGCCCGCGCGCTCGCCTCGGACCCGAAGGTGCTGCTCCTCGACGAGCCGGCCGCCGGCATGAACCCGACCGAGACCAACGAGCTGATGAAGACCATCCGCCTGATCCGCGACCGGTTCGGCACCGCCATTCTGCTCATTGAGCACGACATGAGCTTCGTGATGGGCATCTGCGAGCGGATCGTCGTCCTCGATTACGGCCGCATCATCGCGGAGGGCAGCCCGGAGGCGGTCCGCCGCGACCCGAAGGTGATCGCCGCGTATCTTGGGGGTGAATGAGGTGGATGCCCTGCTGTCGGTCCGGGACCTCGAAGTTTCCTACGGCGCCGTCCGCGCCCTCAGGGGGATCTCGTTCGATGTGAAGGAGGGCGAGGTCGTCACGCTGATCGGCGCCAACGGGGCCGGCAAGACGACGACGCTGCACGCGATCTCCGGGCTGATCCGGCCGCAGAAGGGCGGGATCACGTTCCTGGGGCACGACCTCCTCGCCACCGAGGCCCACCGGATCATCCGCCTGGGCCTCGCGCAGGTGCCGGAGGGGCGGCGCGTCTTTTCCCGCATGACGGTGCAGGAGAACCTGGAAATGGGCGCGTTCGTCCGGAAGGACAGCGAAAACGTCGCGCGGGACTTCGAGCGCGTGTTCGAGCGCCTGCCCCGCCTGAAGGAGCGCCGGAAGCAGGTGGCCGGCACGCTGAGCGGCGGCGAGCAGCAGATGCTGGCCATCGGCCGCGCGCTGATGAGCCACCCTAAAATGCTGCTGCTCGACGAGCCTTCGATGGGCCTTTCTCCCCTGCTGGTCACGGAAATCTTCTCGATCATCCGGCAGGTCAACGATTCCGGCGTGACCGTCCTGCTGGTGGAGCAGAACGCCAAAAAGGCCCTTGAGATCGCGGACCGCGCCTACGTCCTCGAGACCGGCACCATCGTAATGCAGGGCGCCGCCGCCGACCTTGCCGGCGACGAGCGCATCCGCCGCGCCTACCTCGGCGCAGGCACAGCCTGATTCGGCCCGCCGTTGAACCGAGAGCGAACCGAAAGCTTTGTTTGGCGGGACAGTCCAAGGAATCTCCCGCCGCTTGTGGCGGGGCGGCGCAAGAGAATCTCCCGAAAGCCTCCAATCCGGCTTCGGGAGATTTCTTATGACAGCC
>ENA-UOOI01001716-UOOI01001716.1-fermentation-metagenome-genome-assembly--contig:-NODE-1716-length-21491-cov-2.633141_pt1 | contig 21491 bp, 18 predicted proteins | sample MGYA00245779_ERZ724027 | MGnify/ENA primary metagenome ERZ724027 (study PRJEB28704, sample SAMN03018318) | fermentation metagenome | biome: anthropogenic terrestrial biome; feature: soil; material...
TCCAGCCAATAGAGCCGAGAAAAGTCATCCTTTTCGATAATAGAGGAAGAAGCAAAGTTAAAGGCTCCCTCAATGGAATTCTTCAATTCTCGCACATTCCCAGGCCAATCGTAGGATTTCAGAAAATCGGATACCTCGGGTGAAACACCCTTAATATTCTTTTTCATTTCCTTGTTGTAAACTTTAATAAAATGGGTGGTCAAATAGGGAATATCGCCTTTTCGCTCCCGCAAAGGCGGTACTTCCAGCTGCACACCGGATAATCGATAGAACAAATCCTTTCGGATGCGGTTCTCGTTTATACAGCACTGCGGATGTTCGTTGATGGCAGCGATGATGCGCACATCGATTTTTTTTGGGGCAGAGCCGCCGATTCTGGTAATCTTTTTCTCTTCAATGGCTTTTAGCAGCTTGGCCTGCATATTCAAATCCATGGAATTAATCTCATCTAAAAAGACGGTTCCGCCGTTGGCCAATTCAAATATACCCGCTTTGCTTTCCGCGCCGGTATAGCTGCCCTTGGTGGTGCCGAAAAAAATGCTTTCCAGCAGGGTGTTGGGAATAGCAGCACAATTTTGAGAGATGAACAGGTTATTTTTTCTGGTGCTGGAGCTGTGAATGGACTGAGCTACCAGTTCCTTTCCAGTACCGGTTTCTCCATAGATGAGAATACTGGTATTGGTCTGAGATACTTTATGTATCTTATATTTCAGCAGTTTGATTTCTTCCGAAGCGCCAATGATATCCTGAGTCATATATAAGTCATCCGTATGGGTGACAGTCAGATTGGATAAGTCGATTCTGTTACGGAAGGTCAGAGCATCAATAAACTTGGTGGTGCTGATAGCTCCGATAATTTGCCCGTTTTCTACGATGGGAAACGTGTTGTCTACAGCAGAGATTTCCCGGCCGGAGGCATGCCGAAGAACCTGGGTCTGATTGGTGGAGGTTTCGCCATACTTGACGGCTCGGGAACAGGTGGATGTTTCTGCTGTCAAATTGGGCCAGATATCCATGGGCGTTTTGCCAATGGAGTTTTTTTCATTCAAGTTGATGTCGTTGTCCACAAAGAGCCGATTATAGCGGACGATACAGTTCTCGTCCACAATCATGATTCCGTCAAAGAAGTTTCCTATGTTTGTTACCAGATTATAATAAACGTCATTGAGCATTTCCTATACTCCTTTTCATTGAAATTAGTTTCATCATAGCATAAAAATCAAAAACGTGTAAGGATCTTTCCATATTCAGTAAAAATTTTTATAAAATATTCTGAGAATAGTTCTTCCTGTTTTCAAAAATATGGAAAATAAACAGCCTGCTTTAAAAATGTTTTTTTGCTGATATTCTTATGTTTTCAAGCCCTATGCCCTAACAGCCCAAGCCTATTTATTCTAGCAGTTTGATTTTGGCATTCTTTTTGCGCTTTATAGGCGCAGAAAATAAGACTGCATGCAAAGGCCAGAACGGAGCAGAGGGGGAAAAGCCTATGAATTAATTAAGCCGCAGAAAAAAATTGCGACAGATTCACAGATTTGAAAAAGAAAGAATTAATAGAAATTCACAAAATTTAGAAAAGAACGTAGTAGGAATTTATGAAAATGAAGAAGGAGTAATTAGAAATGGATAAAATCATCGGTAAAGATATCGAAAAGACTGACAATCTGAATCGAGCATTAAAGCTTCCTGCCGTCGTTATGGTCAGCATGGGCGGAACTGTGGGGACAGGCCTCTTTCTAGGCTCGGGATACGTCATGCAGAATGCAGGTCCGGGCGGAACGCTGATTGCTTATTTATTTGGAGGCGTCATCATGTATCTGATGATGCTGTGCCTGGGAGAACTGATGGTAGCAAAACCGGTAGCAGGCGGCGTGCAGGCGTATGCTACTGAGATGATCAATCCGGCTATGGGTTTTACAGTAGGATGGATTAAAACCTTGGCCTATGCCTTGACGGCATCTGCGCAGTTGGTAGCTTCCTCAATTATTATCGGCAACATTTTTCCTCAAGTACCGTCCATTTATTTTATAGCCGCATTTATTTTACTTTTTATTGTGATGAATATGGGGCCGGTAGATAAAGCAGGAAATTCGGGATTTGTTTTTAGCAGCATTAAGTTTTTTCTGGTCATCTCTTTTATATTAGTTGGCTCTGCCATGATTCTGGGGATTGGATTTAAACCCACAGGCTTTTCCAACATGGTCAATGACGGAGGATTTTTCCCCGTGGGCATAAAGGGTATCGTGATGACTATGATGTCGGCGGCTTTCGCCTTTGGCGGTGCTGATCTTTGTGCCAGTGCGGCAGGAGAGGCTGAAAATCCGGAAAAGACTCTTCCTAAGGTAATCAACTGGACCATTTGGGGATTGATTGTGTGCTACATCGTATCCTTTGTGATCCTGCTGGCCATTTTACCTTGGCGTACGGCAAGTCTAAATTCCAGCCCATTTGCTGATGTATTTAAGTTGGCTGGTTTTCATTCAGGAGAACTTATCGTCAATGTATGTGTATTGACATCAGCCCTGTCGTCAGGCAATGCTTTCGTTTTTGCCTGCACCCGTTCTCTGTGGTCTATGGGAAGCTTAGGGCAAGCGCCGTCCTTTCTGTCAAAGCTGAGCAGGAAAAAGGTGCCTGTTGCGGCACTGATAACCACCATGGTAGTGGCTTCTCTGGCTGTAATATCTGCTTTTGTGGCCAAGGATACCGTATACTTGTTCCTGCAATCCGTCATCGGTATCGCTAATGTGTTTACATACACTTTGTACGCTGCCTGTCTCATGATATTTAGAAAGGCATACGTAGAGGAACAAGGGTCTGCGGAGAGTTTAAAATATAAAACACCTTTTTATCCGATTACACCTGTTCTGCTCATCACCATGTGTGCTATTCTATTCATAGGCATGTTTTTTGATCCTAGTCAGAAATTAGCATTGATGACAGGAATTCCGACATTGGTTCTATTATATGGGTTCTTTAGCCTATATCAGAATGTTTTAAAAAAATCTATAAATAAATAACAGGGAAAGGCACAAGCTTTCCTCGACAGAAGAAAGGAAGAACAAATGAGCAAAATTCAGGAATTACTTTATAAACTGGTATCTGTGCAAAGTGATACAGGAACCAAACTGGAGGTGGGCATGGCGGAATACCTCTTTGATATCGTCAAAGAGCAGGCGTATTTTCAGGAGCATCCCCAGCTCTGTGGCATGTATTACGGGGATGACTTTTTAAAGAGACCCATTGTATGGGCCTTGAGAAAAGGAAAGAGCCAAAATACCATCATTCTCACTGGACATTATGATGCGGTGGGCTTGGAACCTTATGGAACTGTGAAGGCCTATGCCTTGAAACCGGAAGAATTGAAGGAAAAATTAAAAGATCTGGAGCTGTCTCCGGAAATAAAGGCCGATCTGGAGAACAGTGATTGGCATTTTGGACGGGGAATCAATGACATGAAGGCAGGTCTGTCCATCAATCTAAATGCCATAGATTCCATTGAAGATGCTGAGGCAAATATTCTCTTTATGGCCGTCCACGACGAAGAAAATTTGTCGGCAGGTATGAGGCAAGGGACCAAACTTCTGGTAGAGCTGTCTGAAAAACACCATTTAGATTATAAGCTCATGGTCATTACAGAGCCTCACACCCGAAGTGCAGATGATCGGTTTAAAATGTTTACCGGAACGGTGGGTAAAATCATGCCGCTGATCGTAGCCAAGGGAAAGACCACCCACATCAGCGACGTGATGAACGGGCTGAACGCCACCCTTATCACATCCCGGATTGTAACCGAGCTGGAACTGAATCCGGAGCTTTGCTCTTCCGATTTGGGCATGATGACCACGCCGCCTACAGTGCTTTATGCCAGAGATTTAAAGGGAAGCTATGATGTTTCCATGCCGGAATACAGTGCCTTTTACTTGAGTTTTTCCTTTTTAAAGAGCAAGACAGCAGAACAGATTTTAGGCGAAATAAAGACCACAGCGCAAGGTGCATTCCGGAAGGTCATTGAGAAATATCAGGCGGCGCAAAGGTACTTGGACGAAAAAGGTGTGGAGCAGACCGGCAGTAAACAGGATTTTGAGCCTTTAGTTTATACCTTTGAAGAATTACAGGAAATCGCAAAAAAGAATAATCCTCGTTACGGGGAAGAAAGCCATCAGTTGTATGAAGAAGTTTCTGCACAGGTTCAGTCCGGAGAACTGACCATTCAGGATGCGGGTATCCAGATTGTAAAAAGAGTGATTCAGCTTTCTCAGATAACGGAGCCACTGGTGGTGGTAGGCGTGATTCCGCCTTATTATCCGCCGGCTAACAACAGTTACTTGGCTCAGGGAAGCGAGCGGTTTGAAGAGTGCCTGGAAACGATTTTGACGAAAAAGTATGGATTAAAAGTAGATAAAGAAGCATACTTTATGGGAATCAGCGACGGAAGCTATACCTGCTGTGCCAACCGGGCTGCAGAGCAAAAAATCATGGCGAGCATGGTCACTTCTGAAAATATGTACCATATTCCATTTGAGTATATGGAAAAGCTGTCCGTGCCATTTTTAATCCTGGGGCCATGGGGCAAGGATTATCACACCATCAGCGAGCGGGTCTATATGCCAGATGTGGAAAAGACACTGCCGGAACTGATCCAGAACTTGGTCTACATGGTGTAGTATAGTATTAAATCCCAACTATTCACTGCTTTCTTAGCGAATGGCTGGGATTTTTTAGTCCTCAATTTTGTAAATAGGAACAGATATCTTCCTTCTATAATTTGCTCCAATTGTATAATGTGTAGGGCATCTACAGTCAAGTGGGCATCAAATACAGTTATATTGACTTTTTGATTCTGCCGCCCTATAATCATTATGAAATTGTAAGGAGGCTCTGATAAACTGGCTTTCTGACGGAGCTTCCATGAACTATATCAACCAAAAGGACCGATACATAATTGTTCCTCCAGTGGCTGCACTTCACATTAGTTATAAGTAGAAGAGAGAATTAGAAAAACTGGAGCTTAAGATTTTGGGGGGATTGCGGGAGGACTCAAAAATGGAGCCTAATCAGAAATATGCGTCAGGTGGCAGGTTAAAATCAGAAAGGAAGTGATGAAGCTGAAAATTAAGTCTATAAAGAGGTTTACTCCCGCGGTTACGGTCATAATTCTGTTTGGCGTAATTAGTTTACTTGGAGATATGGTCTATGAGGGCGCCCGGAGTGCTAACAGCCAGTATTTTAATCTGCTGGGGGTCAGTGCGGCACAAGTAGGTCTGGTTTTTGGCATTGGGGAGTTCCTGGGATACTTTTTAAGGCTGATAGCCGGCGTCCTATCGGATAAAAGCGGCAAGCATTGGATCTTTATTTTTGCCGGTTATGGGATGCTGCTGGTGGTGCCTGTTATGGGATTTACGATGAACTGGGATATCCTGATTGTTCTCCTCCTGATGGAACGAATTGGAAAGTCCCTGCGAAATCCCGCAAAAGATACCATTTTGTCCGGAGTTGCAGAGAATCAGGTGGGAACCGGATTTGCCTTTGGACTTCAGGAGGCTCTGGATCAGATCGGCGCATTTAGCGGTCCTCTGATTTTCTCGCTGGTTTTCCTTGTTGCTGGCAGGAATGGAATCCAGGAATACCAGTTAGGCTATAAATGGCTTATTGTTCCATTTATTCTTTTGATGCTTTTTGTGGGATATGTCTACCGCAAGATCAAAGGCTATGGCTTGATCAGCAATCTCAAGATAAAGGAGTTCCGTTCAGAGAGGCTCCAGCCGATTTTCTGGATCTATACGGCCTTTACCTTTTTCTGCACCTTGGGGTTCGTCAATTTCAGCCTCATAGGCTATCACCTGAAGGCTGATCACCTGATGTCGGACGGAAACATCACGCTGCTATATTCGGGAGCGATGGCTGTGGATGCTGTAACAGCACTGATTGTCGGGAAGCTATATGATAAAATGAAGAAAAGGACAGGTAGTAAGACAGGAGGGCTTACCGTTTTAATGGCGATTCCATTTATTACGCTGCTGCTTCCATTTCTGACGATGGGGAAATCTCTCTTTTTGATCGTGATTGGTATGATGATCTTTGGTGTGATCATGGGCACCCATGAAACCATCATGCGGTCGGCTGTCGCAGACATTACGCCCTTTTATAAACGTGGCACCAGCTTTGGGGTTTTTAACACCGGATACGGTCTGGCTCTTCTGATCAGCTCGGCATTGATGGGATGGCTGTACGATATGAATCAAACTGGAATTATTATCGCTTTCACCTGCGTTGCGGAAGCCATCGCCGTTTTTCTGTATTTTAAAATGACCCATACGGTAACAAACCAGTTCTGATAATTAAAAATGCTTAGCTTATAGGCAGAAGCCAGATGAGCAGATAGGAGAAATTGAAATGAAAGTAAAAATTAATGAAGGCTGTATTGGCTGTGGATTATGTGAAGAAACCTGTCCTGAGGTCTTTTCATTAAAAGAGGACGGAAAAGCTCAGGTGGATAAACAACCGGAACCGTCACAGCTAAGTCAAGTGCAAGAGGCTGTCGAATTATGTCCGGCACAAGTTATTGAATTATCTAATTGGTAAAGTGGCGGACGGCAATTATCTAAAATCAGCACAAGGTACAATATATCCGCTATCAGCCGATATCCATAATTACTGTACGTTCCTGTTACTTTGCTCTACGGAGCGTAGATTGCTTTTATAAGCTGTCCGCGCTATTATTAAAGCAGGAGGTGAATAAGAACATGGATATGAAACGAAGAAGAGAACTTTTAGATGAATATAAAACCCGCCGGCCGGAAATGGGCGTGATTTCTTTTAAATGTGCTACAACTGGGGAGTCCTTTTTGGGGATCTCCACAGACACCAGAGCAGACTTTAACAGCAACCGGGCGAAGCTTTCAATGAATTATCATCCGAATAAACGCTTACAAGAGCTTTGGAATCAATACGGAGAAAGCAATTTTGAGCTTTCCGTATTAAAAACTCTGAAATATGAGAACCGGGAAGAAGATCACACCCTTAAGCTGGAGAGCCTGCGGGACGCGTGTTTTGCGGAGGATTCACGAGCAAGGCGAATTTGGAAATGAACGGGATATCAGCACATTTAATTTATCATACCTTGCTTTTATGGGAATATCAGGAATTGAAAAAGCCAGCGGTTTGAAACGCTGGCTACGAACGAAGTCCTGTGAATAAATCAGCCTTGAATATAGGTGTTTGTGGTTGAACTGGTGAAGGAATACAAGGGACGACCCAGTATTTTTTCCAGAGTCATGCCTAAGCGGTATAATTGCTGATGATCAATACCGGTCTCGATATTCATTTCGTTCACCATAGTAGTAAAATCTTCCGTACTGACCAGACCGGTCCTTCGTGAATCAAAATAATAATCTCCGGAGCCGGGCACAGGTACTCCATCCATAAAGTTGGCGACCTGACCGCCGATTCCCCCGATACTGACATCAAATGTGGTAATACCAGCCTGCATGGCTGTTAAACAACCGGCAATGCCCGTTCCTCGAATGTCGTGAATGTGGAAGGAGTGCAGAGATGGATCAGGATATTTGCTCAGTACTGTCTGGAAATACTCCATGATTTCAATTGGTGTGGCTTTGCCATCGGGGTCTGAATGCTCTATCTCATCGAATCCTATGGAAAACATTCTATCCATAAATTCATACGCTTTTTCAATAGGAACACTCCCCTGAATCGGACAGCCGAAAATGGTACCGATATTGCCGAATACTTTTTTTATTCCTGCGTCGTGCAGGATTTTTATATTTATTTCGGCTTCTTTGAACAGTTCATCATGTGTACGCCTCATGTTTTTTAAAGCATAGGCTTCACTTGTGGCAATCTGCCCGGTTAATACGCGGTCGATTTTGACGCCCTGATTTACCAGATCAGCTGCGCGTTCACAGGCTTTCTTTGTCAGTGCAAGGACAGTATATTCCACATCATCACGCGGCGGCAGTCTTTTAAGCAATTCATCAATATCTTTAAACTGTGGGACATACTTGATGTGACTTAAGGAGCCCACTTCAATCTTTTTAAAACCGGCCTGTATCAATTTGTCAGCTATATATAGCTTTGCCTCCAATGGAATATACCGTTCCTCATTTTGGAGTCCATCTCTAAGGGTCACATCAATGATCTGCAACTTTTTCGGTAAATTTAATTTCATTTGTTAATAAACCTCCTCAATAGACCTGTACTGGCAGGACTAGGTTTTTGATTCTGACATACATTTAATGAATGATCAAACTCAATTTTGTGATTACGCAATCTGGTTATATATAATGCAAAATTTATGCCAAACAGGAGTTGTAATTTTATCAGAAATTTTTTTTAAATCTATGTTATAATTATCAAAAAATAAGTCTGTTTAATACTTCACGAGACCTTTTAATCTACAATGGAGGAAATAGGAATGAAGATATACGATATTATGAAGCCTTGGGAGGGAGAATGGATCCCGGAGCGGGGCATCGATCTGAACAGTGATATTCAGACATTAAGGGCGGTGGACTTAGATATCTACGGCGCGAGAGCAGATGTGACCGATCAAGAAGGTCGAAAAGTTGGAGAAGTGGATATAGATATACTGAAATATTTGGTGGATATTTCAACATCCCAGGTGTTGGACAGCATTCTGGATAAATTTCAGGAAGGAGTGATTGCTATTGATGCTCGGGGCAGGATTTTTTATCTGAATCATGCGTACTCCAAGATTTTGGATATTCCCATACGAAAAATAATAGGGAAGAATATTCGTCAGGCGGAGCCCGGCGCAGAGATCATCAATGTGCTGGAGACCGGAATCCCCATTACCAAGCAAAAACAATACATAAAGACTCTGGATAAGTATGTATCTCCCAAGATCTATCCTATGAAAGAAAACGGACAGATCATTGGTGCCGTATCTATTTTCAAGGACACTACCAAGGAGGTCAAGTTAAAAGAGGAAGTGGTAAAAGCCAATGAAATCGCCATGAACTTTAAACGTCAGATAGAGGCGCAGCAGGAGCTTTCAAAACTGGAGATTGTCGGAAAGAGTACGGAATATCTTAAAACGGTTTCACAGGCATTGATCGTTGCAAAGACGGAAGCGTCGGTGCTGATCAAAGGAGAGAACGGCTCAGGAAAAGAAGTCATAGCCAAAATGATCCATATGAACAGCGGAAGGAAAGATCACCCGATGATTACGGTGAATTGCGCTGCAATTCCTGAAAACCTTATTGAAAGTGAATTTTTCGGATATGAAGGAGGCGCTTTTACCGGAGCTAAGGCCAAAGGCCAAATGGGGAAGTTTGAACTGGCTAATGGCGGAACGCTGTTTCTGGATGAAATCGGCGATATGCCATTTTCCATGCAGGCTAAGCTTTTGAGAGTCCTGCAAACTGGGGAAATCGAAAAAATCGGAAGGCAAAAGAACGTTCCTGTAAATGTAAGGCTGATAGCAGCAACCAATCAGCCGTTGGAAGATATGGTAGCAGAAAAGAAGTTCAGACAGGATCTCTATTTCCGTTTAAATATAGTAGAAATTAATGTCCCCTCCCTCAGGCAGCGGAGAGAGGATATCGGTTTGTTCGCAAATTACTATTTACAGAAATATAATCAGCAGTACCAGAAATCTGTTGCTCTTTCCCCGGAGGTTCTTTCCTTTTTTTATTCTTACAGTTGGCCGGGTAACGTGAGAGAACTTCAAAATTGTGTGGAATATGCAGTGATTATGTGCACGGAGGATTCTTTTGGCCTGGAATATTTACCTCCTCATATGCTCCAGCCTGCGCCATCAAAAGAAGGAGAAGGAGCATACCGGGGGGAGTCCTTGAAAAAGGCGGTGTCTACATTTGAGAAAGCGGTAATATTGGACGCTATGGGAAAGTTTAAAGGAAACAGAAATGAAGTTATGCAGGCTTTGGGGCTAAGCAGGAGGACTTTTTACCGAAAACTGAAAGAATACGAGATTAATTGTGACAAAAAGTAAACTAAAGTGTCAGTTTTGGCACTTAAAAACCTTGTCCCTTATTTAAAAGTGTCATAGATGGCACTTTTTTCTATTTATATTGGCTGGAAACAGATAAGGAGACCAGAAAAATTTTTGAAAGCAATGATTTCAACCCCTTTATAACGTTGGCACAAAAATTGCTTTTGATAGATATAGAATAATTCTAATACGTTAGTCGGTAAAGAAAGGATGGAAAACGATGAAAACAAGCAGCTATTCAGGTTTTTACAAATTATCACCAGAAGACAGGTTAAAAGAAGTAAGGGAATTTACAGGTATTTCTGAAGAAGAAGCAGAGGTTATCAGTGTTCCTGGTGCTTTGAGCATGGATAAAGCAGATCACATGATCGAAAACGTTATAGGAACCTATCAGTATCCTTTTGGTGTTGGACTCAACTTTCTCATCAACGGAAAAGACTATCTGATTCCTATGGTCACAGAGGAACCTTCCGTTCTGGCTGCCGCCAGCAATGCGGCGAAGATGGCCAGAGATAACGGCGGATTCTTTGCAAGCAACTCTGGCTCTGTTATGATTGCTCAGGTTCAGGTTCTGGATGTTCCGGATCCCAATGGGGCTAAAATCAGAATATATGAAAACAAAGATAAAATTATTCAAATTTGCAATGAAAAAGACCCGGTGCTGGTGGAGCACGGCGGCGGAATGCAGGATTTGGATGTGAGAATTATTGACAGTATCATCGGGAAAATGGTGGTGGTGCATCTCAAGGTCAATACGCTGGATGCAATGGGCGCCAACGCTGTGAATACTATGGCAGAAGCAGTCGCACCTTATATTGAAGAACTGACAGGAGGCACTGTATACCTGAGGATTCTATCTAATTTGGCAATCCACAGACTGGCCCGCTCCAGAGTAACCGTTAAAAAAGAATCTCTTGGAGGAGCAGAGGTCGTTGATAAAATCATTAAAGCGTATGCTTTTGCTGCGGCAGATCCGTTCCGGGCAGCAACTCACAACAAAGGAATCATGAACGGCATTATTCCGGTGGTCATTGCTACGGGTAATGATACCAGAGCCATTGAGTCGGGAGCACATGCCTATGCAGCCCGTTCCGGACAATATACTTCACTTACCACATGGGAAAAAAATGCGGAAGGTGATCTGGTAGGAACGATTGAATTGCCTATGGCTGTAGGTCTGGTGGGCGGAGCTACAAAAATTCATCCGGCAGCCCAGATCGCTGTAAAAATGTTGGGGGTAAAGAGTGCTTCTGAGCTGGGTGAAATCATTGCCAGCGTAGGTCTGGCACAGAACCTGGCAGCTATAAAAGCGCTGGCTACAGAAGGAATACAAAGAGGGCACATGTCCCTGCACGCGAGAAACATTGCATCGGTTGCAGGTGCCAAGGGGGATGTCCTTGAAAAAATCGTTGACAGAATGGTAAAAGAAAAGAAAGTCAGACTGGAATATGCCCAGGAGCTCATGAAAGAATATTCCAAGTAAAGACAAAAAAGGGGGAATATGAAACATGGAAGAAAAGAAACATTTTTACGCGGATGTATGGGGAGATACGGTAGAGATTCGTGATCTGTTCATCGCAGTGATTATAGGAATTGTTATCAGCTTGTCCCTGTTTATTTTGGGATTGCAGTTCCTTCAGGTAAGGCTCACTGATGTAGCACCAAATCTTGTAAAAGCCTATGCTTTGCTGATTGGCATTCTGGGGTCTTTGATCAGTGCTGTAATTTCTGCAAGCCTTTTTAAACCAAAACGTATTTTAAATGAAAAACATTTCTCTGAGGAAGACCGAAAGTCCGTACTGGATGAACTTGGAATTAATAAGGAAAAAGAGGCAGAAGCCTTGAAAAATGCTGAAAAACAAGTGATTGCTGAAATGAAGAGTCTGAAATTATATGAAATTTTTGCCGGTGATGAAGAAACGAAAGGATAGGTGAGTCAGGAATGGAAGCAACTTTACTATATGATTTGATGTGGGGAGTGGGAGGCGCCCTGCTGGGCGGACTGATCTTTTCCTTTATGGGCTTGATATCCGGCACGGATGAGACGGCCACTGTTGCCCCTCTTACGCTCCTGATCATTTTGCTGGGATTTCCGCCGGTGGCAGTTTTTTCCTTCTTTATAGGCTCGGCGGTCTCGAAGCATATGACCCATGCAATCCCCACAGCGCTCATGGGCGTTCCAGGAGATACCATGGCGGTTCCGCTTCTGGAGCACGCCAATGTACTGAGGCGGCTGGGCGTTCCTCATGTGGCTCTGCGTAAAATGATATCCGGAGCGATCTGCGGAGCCTTTATCGCACTGCCGATTTCTGTAGGATTTGCATCCCTGTTGGCTCCTTTTGGAGACATAGTAAAAGAATGGGCACCTATCATTTTCATTATCGCAGCGGTCATTATTGCGTATACTTCAAAGGGTAAATGGGCCAGTATTTTTCTCTTGATTCCATTTGCCGTATTTCTTCAAGGCCTTATCAAAATGGCCGTGGCAGCAGAGCATGCGGTTTCTATCAGTATCTTTTTGGGAATTGCCATAGGGCCGATGTTTGCGGATATTGTTACCCTGCTTTCCCCGGCTACCCGCAGCATGCTGACCAGAACCGGCCCGAAAGAATTTTGGCTGGCTCCGGAAATGAAGACCTGGAAGGGATATTTTCCTAATCCTTTGAAGATACTGTCTCCAAAACAGGCAGCCTATACCGCAGTGGGTGCGGGGATTTCTGCGCTGACCTTCACTTTCAGCCCTGTGGGAATGACGGTAATGGCAGGAGAGATCATTTCATCTAAGGTAAAAGGAACGTATCAAAGGCTGACAACGACTCTGTCCGTGATGAATGCGGTGACAGAAGCAACTTATATCGCAGAGGCCATCATACCCCTTATCGCATTTGGAATCCCTCTAAGCCCGGTAGCGCTTGGACCTGCGGGACCTCTTTTCAATGCTCCGCCGGTTTTCTCCAGCGATCCTGTACATAACCTGCACAGCATGATGGAACCGAGTCAGTTCCTGCTGTTTGGATTTATCGGAATCATTGTGGCAGCTCTGATTGCTTATCCTTTTTCCATGAACTACGCAAGAAAAGCCAGTGTTTTGGTTCTTCGAAAAGTAAGTCAGGAAGCCATTATCTGTATGTTTATGGGATTGATTATCGTTCTCTCTTTCTATGAAGCGGGAATTATTGGAATTTTAGTATCTGTTACGATCGGTATCTTTGGAGGAATTTTAAATAAGTTCTTCGGAGTGCATACAGGCGTTCAGTTCATGACCTTCTATGCATCCACATGGATGGTAGCGAAGCTTTTTGGATTCCAATAGTAACTTTGAACAGCTGGGTTCAAGGTTAACGTCCTGATCGTCATACATGAAAAAATACCGTAATTGTTGGTAAAATAACAATTACGGTATTTTTTATTCACTATTGATACAAATGAAAAGTGACCCCATCTTTCATTTTAATTCTCCGTGTCGGTCAATTTATCTAAATTTTCAACTGCAATTTGTCCGATATGAGTTAGTGCAATACTGCCAAGCTCCAGATCTGCCATATCAAACAGAAAGTTCTCTTTTCCTTTGGCCTGCATGACAGTCTCTTTAAAGTAAGCGTACAGTGTGGAGTCCGAATAGTCGGTATAATCTCCGTTTTCTAAGGGCTCTTCATAATCTAAAGTAAGGAGTCCCTTTGCTTCAAGAGCTTTCAGCACATCGGCGGTACGCCTCACTGTGTCCATAGAATCGTTTCTGTCGTGGAGATAAACAGGCGCCAGCGCAACAGACTCTAAATGGCTGGACTGGCTGCTTTTCAGAACAAATTGGGCTAAGGGCAGATAAGGTGTCTGTGCTAATTCTGTTAAAATCTCAATTTCTTCTTCTGACAGCTGTATAGTGGTTTCATGATGCCCGCAGCAGCATCCGCCGCAGGCCTGTCCGTTCTCTTCCATTTCGTTTCCGTTGTCGTTATGAGAACAGCAGGACTGGTTATGTGAATGATTCATTATGCGTAATCCTTTCTATTTTTCATATAATCGCTTGGCCTTAAATTTTGGTTAGCAAAAGCTAATTGTTTAACCTAGAATAGCATAGGAGGATAGGCTTGTCAACAATATGAAATATTATTTGCTCTTTTCCCCATTTTCATTTAGTATATAAGAGAAAAGCCCAAATTTAACGAAACATTTAAAAACTTAACGGAAAGAAAATGCAGGAGGGAAAGGGAAAAGTGTGTAAAGAATGGGAGTAAAGAGATTAAAAAGCGTAAAAAATGGTTTGTTTTGTGCAGTGCTTGCAGCCGTAATGACAGCTGTCATGCTGTTTCCGAATATCACCTATGGTTATGGGGCTGAAAAAGACTTTAAGGTCATCGGGTATTATTGCGGTGAATGGTTTGATGTGCCGGTGGAAAAGCTGCAGGCAGACAAGCTGACCCACATTATGTATGGATTTTTGATACCGAAAGAGGATGGCAGCTTCAAGCCTTTTGAAGAACCGGAAGAACTGAAACAACTGATTGAAAAATGTCACAATGCAGGAACAAAGGTCTTTGTTTCCATAGGCGGATATTCAGATAAGGATGGAGTGCCGTTATTCCCGACTTTTGAAAAAATAGCGGCGGATGACAACCTGAGAAAGATTTTCGTCGATCATGTGATGGACGTGGTTCAGCAGTATGGTTTTGACGGAGTGGAATTGGATTGGGAATATCCCAAATACAGTACCAGCGCAGATTATGAAAAGACTGTGGTGCAGCTGTCTGAAAAACTGAAACCGTTAGAAAAAGGATTGTCAACAGCATTACCGGGAACAGGAACCACAAATGGTCAAAATGTCTGGGAAGCTCTGGCGGGCGTCACAGATAAAACCTTAAGCTGTTTTGATTTTATCAGCTTGATGTGCTATGATTTGAAAACCGATCCGAACCACAGTCCGATATGGTATTCGGAGACAACGATAAACTATTGGAAAACCTATCGGAATATACCGGCTGAAAAGTTAGTGCTGGGTATGCCACTGTATGCGAGACCAAGCTGGCAGCAATATCGATTCCTGGTGGACATGAACAGAGAATATGCCTATATGGATATGGTGGATACGCAGCCGCTCCAATCGACTTATAACGGGCTCAACACGCTTCGCGAAAAGACCATGATCGCATTGAGAAAAGCCGGAGGGGTTATGCTGTTTGATGTCAACGAAGATACATATGATGATACCAGCGTTGTATCAATGATCGATGATACGCTTCATGCCATGAACGGATTGAGCAGGGAACAGCTGAACAGCTATATAGGGCTTGTCATAGACAATAAGCCTTTGATTTTCAGTGAAAAGGATGGAATGGGAATGCCGTTTATAGACCAAAATAACAGAACCCTTGTCCCAGTTCGTAAGCTGCTGGAATCTGTGGGAGCTGAGGTCAGCTACAGCGCAGATGCAGACGGAAAGACGAAATCTGTGGAGGCCGTCTTGAAGGATACGCATATTAAGATTAATATAGGCAGTGCGCAATATTGGGTCAATGACAAAGAAATGAACATGGATACCACTGCTGTGATAAAGGGCGGAAGGACTTATCTGCCGGCCCGTGCAGTACTTGAAGCCTTTGGGTATGATATGTCCTACAGTGCGGCAGGTAAATGTGTATATGCCACATCAAAGAATAAGAATTAGACCAGTCTTAAAGACCGTCTCCTGAGATAAGAGACGGTCTTTAATTTTTGGCAGGTCTGTGTCAGCCTCTCAGCATATGACTTGTATTTTGTATGTCAGCCCCGGCGTAATCTCTTTCAGGCTCTCGCAGATTCGTTCCAGAGCATTCTTTCGGTATTCTACAGAGGTGTTTTGGTTTCCCTGAATGACAAACAGAACTTTCGTTGTATTCTCTTCGATTTTATAGAGCTCGGAATCCCGGCAGTCCAGATATGCCAATATACCCTTTTGATCACGATATATAAAATCATAATCGGCGACCTTTTTCTCAGGAGCCATAATAGGATAGAAGATATCTTCCCTATGGGAAACCGTAAACTCAATGGGAAATTCAATTTTGTCCAGATCATGGGCACCTATTGATAAATACGATTGGAGTGTTTCCGTATTGTAAATATCCACAATCGTATTAATTCTTGGCATGGAGCCTCTTCTCTGAATGTTTTTAATGAGGGATTCAGCAGTAGGGGGATTTTTCTTTGCACTCCGTCCAATTTTTTGTACTAAATTTCTATACCCGGCTATTACGGGATTTTCATCCAGTTCATCCGGTTGAAGAGCTAATGCTCTTTCTTCTCTGCTTTTTAGAAGCTCTAAAATTTTGTCAGGCAGCGTAACAGAGGAATCTGTTCCTTCTACAACTGCTATCACAATGTCGTGAATACCCAGATTCACTAAACTTTGATTTAAAATAAAATTCATTTTCATCCTCCTGTTATGATGCCACAGTTATGCGGAAAACTGACTGTTATATAAGTTTGCATAAAACCCATTCTTGTTAAGAAGTTCCTCGTGCTTGCCCTGTTCAATGATATTACCGTCCTTCATGACCAGAATCACGTCTGCTTCTTGAATTGTGGATAGGCGATGTGCCACGATAAAGCTGGTTCTTCCGCGCATGAGCAGGGAAAAGGCTTCTTGTATTTTGAGCTCCGTACGGGTGTCGATAGAGGAAGTTGCTTCATCCAGAATCAACATAGGCGGCAGGCACAGCATGACGCGTGTAATGCATAAAAGCTGCTTCTGGCCTTGAGACAAGCTTCCGCCGTCTTCGCCTATGACGGTATCATATCCGTTGGGAAGCCGCTTAATAAAGCTGTGTGCATGAGTGGTTTTTGCCGCAGCAATAATTTCTTCGTCTGTGGCCTCCGGTTTTCCCATGGTGAGATTTTCCCGAATGGTTCCGGATTTCAGCCATGTGTCCTGCAGGACCATGCCATAGCTGTGCCGCAGGCTCTTGCGGGTGACTTGACGAATATCACATGATTCTACCTGAATGCATCCGCTGTCAACGTCATAAAACCGCATCAGCAGATTGATCACTGTAGTTTTGCCGCATCCAGTAGGGCCAACGATTGCAATTCGCTGTCCGGGCTTTACCGTAAGATTAAAATTACGTATTAATTTTTTATCCGGCGTATAGGAAAATTCTACATTCTCCATAGAGACATTTCCCTGAACGCCTTCCAATCTTACAGCGGAGTCTGAATCCGGCATCTGAGGCTCCTCTTCTATTAATTCAAATATTCTGGAAGCACAGGCCAGAGCATTTTGAAGCTCTGTAATAACGCCTGAAATTTCATTGAAAGGCTTGGTATACTGGCTGGCATAACTCAAAAAACAGGAAAGCTGTCCTACGGTGAAGGCACCTCCGGTTGCAACACAGCTTAATGCTCCTGCCAGACCTACTCCGGCATAGACCAGACTGTTTATAAAACGGGTAGCCGGATTGGTAATAGAGGAGAAAAAAGTGGCATGGAGGGAGTATTTTGTAAGGCGGTCATTGATTTTATCGAATTGTTTCATCACTTCCTGTTCATGAGAAAAGGCCTGCACTACTTTTTGACCATGAATCATTTCATCAATAAGAGCAGTCTGTTGCCCGCGGGCTTCGGACTGCAGCCAGAACATCCGATAGGTCTTCTTGGCAATGAAACGTGCTACGAACAAAGACAGGGGAGTTAAAACGACGACTACAAGAGCAATTTTCCAGCTGATGGAAAACATAAAGAACAGTGTACCAAAAATCGTTAGAGCTCCGGTAAACAACTGTGTAAATCCAAGGAGAAGACCGTCTGCAAACTGATCTACGTCTGCAATGACACGGCTGACGATTTCCCCATAGGCATGGGCATCAATATATTTCAGCGGAAGCTTTTCAATTTTTTGGAAGGCTTCTTTACGGACATCACGGATGACCTGAAAGGTAATTTTATTGTTGATCGTATTCATAATCCATTGCAGAAGGCCGGTAATGCCAACGATAACCCCTATTTCCCCAAGCAACAGCAGGATGCCTGAGAAGTTCACCCTGTCCTTTCCAACGATCAGATCTATGGTATTACCAATGAGAATAGGCACGTAAAGAGTCAGAACAACCGTTAGAGCGGCAAAAAGTATGGAAAGGATCAAAAGCAGACGGTAGCGTTTTAAATAATCCAGCACTTTTTTCCCGGTGCCCTTTTGAGCCGTATGAGTTTTCTTAAAAGCCGCCATGAGCAGAGTCCTCCTTTCTGAACTGGGATGCATATATTTCCTGATAGACCTTGCAGGATTGCATCAGGTTTTTATCCGTACCGATTCCGGCAACCGCACCGTCATCCAGAACGATGATCTGGTCACAGTGCTTTACTGAAGAAATCCGCTGAGAAACAACAAATACGGTAGGTCGGTTCTCCATGGTGCCAATGGCCTTGCGGAGAGCCGCATCTGTTGCAAAATCCAGTGCGGAGGAGCTGTCATCCAGAATAAGGATTTCCGGCTGCCTTACCAATGCTCGGGCAATGGTAAAACGCTGTTTCTGGCCGCCGGAAAGATTCTTGCCGCCTTGATCGACCATATAATCCAGCCCGCCTTTATTTTCCGTAACCTCTTTAGCCTGCGCAATCTCCAGCGCCTGAAAAATCTCTTCATCCGTTGCGTTCTGTTTTCCCCATTTCATGTTGGAACGGATGGTTCCTTTAAACAGGATGGACTTCTGGGGAACGACGCCGATCTTATCCCGCAGCATGTTGACGGGATATTCTTTCACAGGGATTCCGTCAACTAGAATGTCTCCTGCCGACGCTTCGTAGAATCGGGGAATCATGTTCACAAGCGAGGATTTCCCCGAGCCGGTACCGCCGATGATTCCGACGATTTCTCCGGGCCTTACTTTGAAATTAATATCTGTCAGAGCGTTATCTCCGGCATTTTTATAGCGGAGGTCCACGTGATTGAATTCAACCATAAAGAGGCTGTTTTTAGGGGCAGGTATATGTTCTGATTCCGTAAAATCGGAAGAAATCTCAAAAATCTCTTGAATACGGTTCCCGCATGCAATAGATTTATTAATTGTAATAATGAGGTTTGCCAGCTTAACCAGTTCTGCAAGAATCTGGGACATATAGTTATATAAAGCTACAACGGTGCCCTGTGTGATGATTCCCATATTTACTCGGATTGCACCGGTCCAGATGAGCCAGATGATAGACAGATTGATGATAATATAAGTAATGGGATTCATCAGAGCAGAAATGCGGCCGACATATTTTTGAATTTGAGTCAGTTCTTCATTACGACTTTCAAATTTGCGGATTTCATCTTCTTCCATGCAAAAAGCACGGATAACACGAACTCCGGTGAGGTTTTCTCTGGTGATACGAAGAACCTGATCCAGCTTTGATTGCACTTTCTTATAGAGCGGGATGCACCAGAGCATGATGCCAAATATTACAACAGACAGAAAAATAATGGCTGCAACAAACACCAGTGCAGACTGGACATCAAGCATAAAGGCCATGATCATGGCACCAAACACAATGAAGGGCGAACGAAGCAGCAACCGAAGTGTCAGATTTACACCGGATTGTACTTGATTCATATCACTGGTCATTCGGGTAATCATGGTTGAAGTGCCGAGCGTGTCCAATTCGGAATAAGAAAAGGATTGAATATGTGCGAACAACGCATGTCTTAGATTTTTCACAAACCCGGCAGCCGCCTTTGCCGCATAATATTGGGCGGTGATGGAGCAGGCCAGACCGATGGTTCCAAGAGCTGCTAAGAGCAGGCACATGCGGAAAATATAGCCGGTATCCGCATATCGGATACCGTGATCAATAATTCTGGCTATGACAAGCGGTACCAATAATTCAAAGGAGGCCTCTAAGAGTTTGAAAAGAGGACCGAGAATGCTTTCTTTTTTGTAATCTTTTAAGTAAATTAATAGCTTTTTCAAAGTAAATCTCCAATATAATTCATTTTCCGATAGGTATACTATACCATATAATTATACCATAAGAGTTATCTATTTAGTCTGTACAAAAGGAGCAGAATCTAGTATGCTGAATATATAAAGGTTTTTTGTTTATTTTGTTGCATTAATATTTTTTTAGGAGGATATCATATGAGATTTTGTTGGAGCACATTAAATGTGAAGAACTTGGACGAATCGATTACATTTTATCAGGAAATTCTTGGTCTGGAGATGAGCAGAAGGGTCAGCGGCGGGCCGAACACAGAGATCGCCTTTTTAGGGGAGGCCGGCCAAACAGAAATCGAGCTGATCTGTGACGGAGACAACCAATCTGTCAACGTTGGTCCGGATATTTCGTGGGGTTTTGAAGTGGATTCTCTCGATAAGGCACTGGAGAAGGTGAAAGAAAAGGGAATAAAAGTGGAAAGCGGGCCAATTCAGCCGAACCCGCATGTAAAGTTTTTCTTTATTAAGGATCCCAACGGCATGAGGATACAACTGGTTGAACAAATTGCTTAGAAAAAGAATCCGGAGTTAACAGGCATTATTTCAATGTACAAGACTTGTCAGGAGGCGATTTTTATAGTTGGGTTAATCTGTATGATAGGAATTTTATTCGTATTTATACTATTCATAAAATTAACAGGGGTAGGAAGCTGGAAAATAATATTAAATCAGATTTTATCAGCATATATTGACGTGAAACGATTACATCCCAATTTGTCAGATAAAGACGTGTTCATGCGCATATTGGATGAGAGATATAAAACGGAACGGTATCGTGCAAAAAAAGAGAAAGCAAAACGCATGATCCAGAAGGAAATCGAGGAAGGGCGGTCCATATTGAATCAGTATAGTCTGCCCATATTGATTTACATCAGCCTGATTATTGAGAAAAATAAAATATTGAACCGCGCTTTGAGCGCACAGGAAGTGCTCACCATAATCAGGGCGGAATTGCGAAGACAAGGGTTTTTTGATTGCAATATGGAAGAGATCATTTAGAGAATTCTTAAAATCCGTAGTAAGATCTTTTGCAAATATTCATTAAAAAAGACGAAAGAAGCTGGCCTGCTGTGATTTATTTCATCATGACAAGCCAGCTGATTTATTATATCCACAGGAACGACTTGCAGCAGAGAGTAGACTTCATAAAGTTGGATACAATATTTACAGATTTTAAAAGAGAAGAAGGTGGTTCAATGTCTGAAAATACAAAACCGAATTTATTGATAAATGAGACTTCTCCCTATTTACTGCAGCACGCTCATAACCCGGTAAATTGGTATCCATGGTGCGATGAAGCGTTTAAAAGAGCAAAGGAAGAGGACAAGCCGATTTTTTTAAGCATCGGTTATAGTACTTGTCACTGATAGAAGCCCCAAGACTATAAGAATGAAAAAAAGTCTGGTTGTGGTTGAATTTTCGAATTTTTACTTACATAGTGCTTGGCAAGTTATATACCTAAATTAAATATTACTTAAACAAGGAGTTTCTATAAGAGGCTCCTTTTATTATTAATTGAAATAGAAAAGTAAAGGGTTTATAGTAATAGTAATAAG